>ERZ860590.1087-NODE-1087-length-16147-cov-2.897092_pt1 | contig 16147 bp, 10 predicted proteins | sample MGYA00509975_ERZ860590 | MGnify/ENA primary metagenome ERZ860590 (study PRJEB30046, sample SAMN00715250) | human gut metagenome | study: EMG produced TPA metagenomics assembly of the A metagenome-wide association study of gut microbiota in type 2... | reverse complement strand
TGCACATACGCCTCCTGCATCGGTGTATCGTACTCATCAAGCAAAATGATTACCTTTTTTTTATAATATTTCTGCATAAACCGGCACATCATATTCACAGCCGAGGTGCATAATACATCGTCCATATACATTGACACTCTTTTAAATATCTCAGCTTCATTTTCGACAAGAATTCCACTGTCAAGCAAAAATTTATTCTCATTAAACAATTCTGTCACTTTCATTTTAACTTGTGTTCTGGCATCCTGTATATTATCTGCTTTCACATCCGCGAAGCTCAAAAATATCACCGGGTATGTCCCCTGCAGCTTCCTGTATTTCTCATCCTCCCACACTGAAAGCCCCTCAAACAAATCACTCCTTCCGGCATACCGGTTTGAGAAAAAACAGTTGAGCATGCTCATGTTGAGCGTCTTTCCGAAACGACGCGGACGGGTTATCAGCGTCACCACATCTTTTGCATCCCACCATTCCTTTATAAATGCCGTCTTATCAATATAGAAGTTATTGTTCTCCCTTATATCATCAAACATCTGGTTTCCGATACTTATAGTATTACATCCCATAACCGCATGCCCTCCCTATATCATGTATAAATGAATAATTGCAAAACTATATCCTCCCATACAAAAGCCTGCCGTATCTCCACGCCCATCTGATGTAAAGCGGACATTCGCAATCCGCTTTCGCTGCTTGCTCATGAACGCAGTCGCTTTGCGAACTGTCAGTGGGAGCTTTTAACTCCCACTGACATAAGCATCCCCCTTACCCACCGCTTAGTGCTCTACACACTTGAAGCGGGGGATTGCTTATTCTGCGTTCAAATCATGCCGGAATATAGTACATCTTTGTTTAAATGCTATCACAATGTATCATCTTTAGCAACATAATATTCCGGGAGACTTCACAGAGCAGTGGCTATCTTGTTGATGGTTGTACTGTAATTCAGGAAAATACGCTTGAAAAGACCACATGCATAGCGCTATATCATGCCATGCATATGGTCTTTTCAAAGCCTTACCCTGTCAAATTAATGTCTTCCGCATTTCCGTAACCCTAAATCACCATTTAGCAAGCCGGCGATACCCTGTTTCCATCTACCGAAGCACTCCGGTATTGACATCAAAATAATATGCCTGTCCGTCAATCACAGCCTCTCCCTTTGCCATAGTTCCGTATACAGGGTCAAAATAGTAGGTTCCGGCTTCCGTGGTCTGCCAGCCCTTTACCATGTGTCCGTTCTCATCATAGCGTACCCACTTGCCTATCCTGTTGCCGTTTGCGTCCAGCTTGTCTCCCCATTTACCTGCACCTGATTCCTGGTAGACATCCTTACTCTTTGCCACAGCTCCGTCAAGTATATTGTCAAGCCAGTACCACGCATCGGTTGATGGGTCATAGATTTCCTTGCCTCTGTATGATAAATCATTGCTTCCGTCATTGTTATATTTTACTCCCTGACGTTTACCGTTCTCATACCAGTATTTTTCACCATTCACGAAATGCCATCCGTTCTCCTCAAAGGAAGCTCCGTTGTCATCAATATCATATATGAGAATGCCTGTATTCCGGTCAAACACATAGTTCTTTCCGTCTATTGTCACACTGCCCTTTGCCATTGTTCCATATACCAGGTCAAAGTAATAGGTTCCTTTTTCCGTGGTATGCCAGCCCTTTACCATATGTCCGTCAGAATCGTAACGTACCCACTTGCCATAGGTCTTTCCGGCAGTTCCCGGTGTTTCACCCCATGCTCCTGCCTCAGATTCCTGGTATACATCCTTATTCACAGCGACTGCTCCCTGCTGTACGTTATCAAGCCAATACCACGCATCGCTCTCAGGGTCATAGACTTCCTTGCCACGGTAAGATGCATCAATGCTTCCATCGCTATTATACTTCACACCCTGACGCTCACCATTCTCGTACCAGTACTTCCTGTCACCTATAACTCGCATTCCGTTTGCCTTAACTGCAGCTTCATAGTTTTCAGTCTTTGTTGCATTGCATACTGTGCATGTGAACAATCTGGTTCCCTTTTCGTTTTCTGTTGCTTCCTTTGTAACCACCCCTTCATTCCACTTGTGGTTACCAGTCGGCTTAATATCCGTGCCCTTCTTCAACAGCACACCACAGCTGCCGCAATATGTATCACCGGTATATCCGGCAGTCCCACATGTTTCCTTACAGCTGTCCTTTATTACTGTAGTCTCATGCTTACATTCAACCCTGTCAAGCCCGGCATAATCAGGACGTATATATCCAACCAGATGTGTTGAAATCCATGTCCCTGTCGAAGATAATGATGAGTATGTCTTGTCATATCTTGCCTTGACCGCACCTGCCGAATTGAATACACCTCCGTCTGTCACATATGCCTCATCATTCTCCACACGCTGTACGAAATAACAATGCTCAAAATTCATATTTGAACCATCTATGCCCTTGTCCCAAACGAAAATGATATCTCCAGCCTTGATATCCTTCTGTGCCCATGTTATCTGTGCTGCATTTGCAAAAGGAGAGACATCATAGCCCTGAATACAATTAGCTGGAATATAATATCCCTTGGCTCCGTATTTTTCTATCATCTCTTTATAAAATACAGCCATATCATTGGAATTGCTGAATATCTTAGCGGCTCCCGCATTTTCCGCAAGCTTTCTGACATACCACATAATATAATCATAATAACCAAGCCCGGATGCACCTACATTATTAAAGCAGTTCCTGTACCAGCCATTGTAGTTCTGTGCGATATTGCTCATCCTGCCCACAGCATCAGCCGCACTGCTCGTCCCATAGACAACATCCTGATGCTGTGCCTGACATGATGAGGCACTGTGGGTGAATGTTACGTTGCCTGATGTATCATTTACGGCATAGTTGCTGGCGCGGTTTATGGCTACCTTGTAACCCGGATATGAAGAAAAATTAAAATTATGTACCTAAATATAGCAATTTCCATATGTCTGTCTGCTCCAGTTACAGTCTAATACTTCAATCCCTGTATCGCTCAACGAAAGAAAAATCATTGAATGTATGTGATTTCCATTGATATTACATGATACTCATAACAGTTACCGTCACCGGCATATCGATATATGTTCTGGTCATCATCCTATATAAACCCAATGCTGCTTGTAATCTTATCAGATGAATTCGAATATTATTTGACTGTTACATGGTCTGTGCCACAGCCAGAAAACATACCAATTGTATTTGCGTTTGATGTATCCCAGCCGGAACCGACTATGATTTCTGTCAAATTCTCGCTACGAGTAAACATATACCTCATATCCATTACATTGCTTGTATCGAAGCTGCTTACATCAACTCTACTTAAATTGCTACAGAAACGAAACATACTGTTCATATCCGTTACATTGCTTGTGTCGAAGCCGCTTACATCTACACTTCTTAATTCGCTACAGTCTTCAAACATGTACCTCATACTCGTTACATTACTTGTGTCGAAGCCGCTTACATCCACACTGCTTAACTCTTTACAATATGAAAACATACTACTCATATCCGTTACATTACTTGTATCAAAGCCGCTTACATCCACACTGCTTAACTTGTTACAATATGAAAACATACTACTCATATCCGTTACATTACTTGTATCAAAGCTACCTAAATCCACACTGCTTAATTCTCTACAGTAATAAAACATACTATTCATATCCATTACATTGCTTGTATCGATGCCGCTTACATCCACACTGCTTAATTCTCTACAGTAATAAAACATACCTCCCATATCTGTTACATTACTTGTGTCGAAACCACCTAAATTCACACTACTTAACTCGTCGCAGTATGAAAACATATAGCTCATATCCGTTACATTACTTGTGTCGAAACTGCTTACATCCACACTGCTTAATTTGTAACAGTATGAAAACATATGACTCATATCCGTTACATTGCTTGTGTCAAGGTCACTTAAATCCACACTGGTTAAATAGATACAGCCATAAAACATTTCCCTCATATCCGTAAGCCCTGTCACATTTATATATGCACTCTTAATCTTGCTTCTCTTGTTTCTATATTCATCCCACTCATCCCAAGGATAAATTATTAATGTTTCACCATTAGAATTTTTTTCTTCCGTATAAAGCTTCCCCGCACAGCTTCCTGTCACAGTAAGCTTTCCGTCATCGGATATGCTCCACTCAAAGTTATCTTTCTTGTCATTATTGCCGTTGTTATTGTTGTTGTCGTTATTGTCATCAACTACTTCCTTGACGAATTTTCCACTGACACTGTCAAACTCATATTTCTTCCCATCAATGTCAACCGTACCCTTCGCCATAGTTCCATAAACCGTGTCAAAATAGTAGGTTCCGGCTTCCGTATTCTGCCAGCCCTTTACCATGTGTCCGTTCTCGTCATAGCGTACCCACTTGCCGACTTTCTCTCCATTCTCATTCGTGCCTGCTCCCCACTGTCCTGCCGCAGATTCCTGATATACGTCCTTATTCTTTGCCACGGCTCCGTTCTGCACACAGTCAAGCCAGTACCATGCAGCACTTGATGGGTCATATATTTCTTTGCCACGGTATGATATGTCAATGCTTCCGTCCGCATTATACTTAACTCCCTGGCGCACACCGTTCTCATACCAGTACTTTACGCCGTTCTCCTCGCGCCACTCCATTATGACCTCATCCGCAGCTGCATTTACAGGAACAGCTGCAAGAACCGCTGCCATCGTCATCATTCCGGCGGTTGTTCCGGCGACTGCCTTTGCAAGCACACCTGCCATACGCTTTGTTTTTTTGTTGTCCGATAACTTTCTCATAAGCATTCTCCATTCTCCCCCATGGGACTTATATTTACCTGTGTAAGCTTATACAGGAATACATTGGTTGTATGTGTCTATCTTACTACTCCCTTCTTAAATTTGTCAACATCTTCCATGCATTTTTTCACAGCATTGCCAACTATCCGCAGGAAATCAAAAAGGTAAATGCACGTTTTTTACATACATTTACCCATATATTTACCCATATTTCTGTATCTTCAATCAAATAATTTTTAACCGGCAATTCTTTTCTGCCACTGTTTATTCTCCAATCAGCACCCTTTTCCCCTCAAATGCAAAGCCATAGTGTCTTATCCTGTCCTTTTCAATGCCCCGTGCCATAAGCTCCGTATCATAACTCTTTTCCTCTATCTGTTTGAGTGCGGTCTGCACAGTGTCCTCAAGTGTCTGTTCTCTTCTTGGGTTGTAAACCTTGAACTCTATCACTATCGCCGGAAGATTATTTTTCTTCGGTATCATCATGATATCATATCTTCCAAATCCACTCTCGCGGTTCGAGCGGATTTCATAGTTTTCCGACTGTTCCACCATAAGACCCAACACAAAGCCGTGATAGAACCTTTCCGGATGGGCTTTCCCGGACCGGTGCGTCCCCACATCAAAGCTGCTGATTGTGGTGAGTGCAACATCATTCATATACTCATTCATGGCATCCACATCACCCTGAACAAGCGCAGACACAAAAGCATTATAATTAGAAGCCGACCCTCTGAACCACCCCTTGAACATATTGGAAAACATGCTCCTCGTCTCAAGGTTCGTTATGGACAGATGATACCATGGCTCTAACAGCTCTCCCCTGTATTCGACATTATCCGATTTTAAATAACCACTCGCAACCAGCAGGCTCCATATCGCACTCTCATCTGTGTCAAGCTGGTTGAACACTATCTGCTCATCAAAATTCACAACGATTTCCCTGCCGCTTATCAGATCCTCCATCAGCTGCTTGATATCAGTATGCGCAGTCTGTATAAGCCTGCTCACAAGACCATTGGAGCTTGTCGATGCCCAGTACGGCGCAAGCTTCCTTTTGTCAAGATAGCTCGTTATCGACCATGGATTATAAATGTCCCTGTGAGAGCCAAACACAAATCCGTCATACCATTTTTTTACCTCTGATTTCTTATCCGACAATCCGAACTTATCAAGTGAGCCGTACACCTCATCCTCTGTAAAGCCAAAACATGTGCAGTATTCATCCGACGTTGTCGTCACAACATTCAAATTATTCAAATCGGAGAATATGGACTCTTTCGACACCCTTGTTATTCCTGTCATAACAGCCCGCTCTAAGTATGGGTTGGTCTTGAATGTTGCATTGAAAAAGCTTCTCATAAATAAAGTAAATTCATCCCAATATCCATGCACATATGCCTCCTGCATCGGTGTATCGTACTCATCAAGCAGGATAATAACTTTCTTTTCATAATATCTATTCAGATAATTGCATAAATCCTGAACCGCACTCTGTGCAAGCATATTTTCCATATCCGGATGTACTCCGGCAAACTGTTCACGTTCCGTAAAAGTCAGCCCTTCCCACGAACCAAGCCATGCGTACTGCTGATAAATATTTGATATTATCTTCTTAATCTTCCATATTGCTTCCCCACAATCTGCCTGTTTCACATCCGCAAAGCTTATAAATATCACCGGGTATGTCCCCTGCAGCTGCCTGTACTTCTCATCCTCCCACACTGAAAGCCCCTCGAACAAATCACTCCTGCCGGCATAACGGTTTGAGAAAAAACAGTTGAGCATACTCATGTTGAGCGTCTTTCCGAAACGGCGCGGGCGGGTTATCAGCGTCACATTATCCCCTGAATCCCACCATTCTTTTATAAAAGCCGTCTTATCAATATAAAAATATTTCTTTTCTCTTATGTTGTCAAATCCCTGATTCCCGATACTTATTTTATATCCCATGTAATCCCCACCTTCACAATATGGCTTAAATATTATATGCATCCTGATATTATACCGGCTGCCATGTTGCTTATATTGCTGCTTCACGACCGACTGCATACTTAAAAACTGCCTTTGTATCATGGAATATATATTTCATGCGTCCATGATACATTCACTTACATATTATATCGAATTGCTCCGCACTACGTGCTCTCACAATTCTCAATATATATCAATAAAATATATCCTAGCATAATGTATCATCTTTAGCAATATATCTTACCTTTCAAACAACCTGTCTATATCGCAGCACACCCCAAAGCAAAAATCCCATCAGGCAGATTTTATTAATATCAGCTGAATCCAAAAATTTGACTTTTGGGTTCACTGCACTGAATAACTCTGTCTGATGGGATTTTTATTATTTTGTACTGACTTCACTATCACGATAGAACAACAAGGCTTCTCCTCATCCCACAAATACCGTCACCCAATAGTAACCATAAGCAGAATCCGGACTATAGTAGCACACAACTGCTGCACTTGTATAATCAGCACTTAACATATTATTTCTATGACCTGTACTGTTATACCATCCGTCAGTTACATCAGCTGCCGTCATATAACCTGCTGCAATGTTCTCCCCGCATGTGCTGTATGAAACCTTGACTGCTGTAAAACAGCTTGAACCATCCGGTCTTGTGTGTGAAAAAGATTGTGCGATTTCAGGGCCGCGTACCATAACCTGCTGATAAAGCTCTTCATTCCATTCGAGCGGCTTAACCCCTGCCGCCTTACGATACTCATTCTGCAGCTCAAATGACTCAAGCGCCATCTTCTCGATAAAATCCGCTTCTGTGACAGTATCGTCATTATCATAATCTGAGTCATTCGATTCAAAAACTCTGTTTATATATTTTGACTGAGTACCATCCTGAGGGTATCGTGTGAAGATATAATCAAGCTGAATGTCCGAGAAATATAATGTACGCCCCCAATGAACGGACGAATTATAATTTCCTTCACATATTATGACTCTGTCACTGTATACATCAAGGACAACAACTGAATGTGAATTATTGTTAATCCTTAAAATATCACCTGTCTTAACCTTGCTTAAATCATATGTCTGATACACAGGCGCGTCTTCGCCAAATGCCGCATCGCTTGCCATGAAAGCAAACCCTGCACATCCTCTTCCAGTGTATGCAGAATATCCAAGCTTATTTCTCCATGTATAAGAATAATTACTGTTATTGAGGCTGCGTCCTTCAGGATATTCCACCGCTAACGCAAGAAGCCTGTCATGCACGCTGTCTTCATTGAACGTATCATCCGTCGTATCATCCGGAATGTCCGTATTATTCTGCCCGCTTTCAAGCACTCCTGTGGTTTCATTGAAGAAATATTCGACTCCATCAATGACATGTGAGCCCTTGTACATAGTTCCGTATACAAGGTCAAAATAGTACTTTCCATCGCTGCTCCAGCCCTTAATCATATGACCGTCAGCGTCATAACGAACCCACTTTCCAATATTGCCATTATCATCGGCAAGGCTTTCCTGATATACGTCCTTGCTTACTGCCTTTTTGCCATTGTCAACATTATCGAGCCAATACCAGCCCTTGCTTTCAGGGTCGTAGATTTCTTTTCCTCTGTAGCCGGCATCATAGCAATATCCCTGTCGAATACCATCTTCATACCAGTAATAACCACCATCTATATATTTCCAGCCGGTATAGCCGCCTATGTTATCAACAACGACCCTCTCCAGCACACCGGTTGATAAATTGAAATAGTATTCCGTACCGTCAATGGAAGCATATCCCCTGGCCATAGTGCCATATACTGTATCAAAGTAATATGTACCATCAGCTGTAGAATCCCAGCCCTTAATCATGTGGCCGCCGGCATCATATCTGACCCATTTCCCTGAACGTGTACCATCTTCATTCAGGACAGCTCCCCATTGTCCGGCCGTGCTCTCCTGATATACATCCTTGGATCTTGCAGGAGCTCCGCCCTGAACAGCATCAAGCCAATACCAGCCGCCTGTCGAAGGATCATATATCTCTTTTCCTCTGCCGTCCGTTCCCTGCTTTATGCCATCCTCATACCAGTATTGTGTTCCGTTCTCTTCTACCCATCCTGTGGTGCCTGCATATACCACATCAGGCGTTGCCGTAAAAAGCATCACTGAAGACATTAATACCGAAACAGCCGTTCCTAAAAATAATTTCAATCTACCTTTTACCATAAGTCTCTCCCTTCTACCGTATAAGTCAACGATATTCGTAATCCGCTTCGCTGCCTGCTCATATAAAATGCTGACTTAATTGTAGCATAATGTATCATTAACGGCAATCACAAAATCCCTACAACTGCCATGAGTTGTAGGGATTTTATTTACTTTTCCTATTTTATGCTTATATGAAGGGACATATTATTTAACTTTTCTTTCCCGCCACAAATGAAACCGGTGCGATTGAGTTTTCTACATTTATTACTCCATTTTTTCTGTGTTAGAAATCATATCCCCCATAATTACAAATTCAACCGGATTTTTTATTGTACTATACTTATTAGCTTTAAACGATAAGCTTCTTGCTCATTATATAGTGTGGACAAATACTCATTGATATTATTACTCTCCAGCTTTTCATTTTCATCGGGAAGCTCATCTTCCGGAATATCCTCAAATCTGTATTTCCTTATATTGATTTCATCACCCGATTTGTCCAAAATATATACTTCATCAGGTGATTGCTTAAAAGCCTGCATTATGACATTGTCCCTATTTTATCTATCCCCATACATTTTCTGATAATAGTTCTGATATTCACCGCTTATAATTGTTTCCCACCACTCACGATTATCCAGATACCACTTAATAGTCTTTTTTATTCCATCCTCGAACTTAGTCTCTGGAAGCCATCCCAGTTCGTTATGAATCTTGCTAGGATCTATAGCATACCTCATATCGTGACCCTTTCTATCTCCAACATGGGTGATAAGGCTCTCCGGCTTTCCAAGCTCCTTACATATGAGTTTTACAATATCAATGTTTCTCTTTTCATTATGTCCACCTACATTGTACACTTCTCCAACACGACCATTATGTATTATGAGGTCAATAGCCTTACAATGATCCTCCACATATAACCAATCACGAACATTTAGTCCTTCTCCATACACAGGAAGCGGCTTATCTGCAAGAGCATTGGCAATCATAAGTGGAATAAGCTTTTCAGGGAAATGATACGGTCCATAATTATTAGAACAACGGCTTATTGTGACAGGAAGTCCATATGTTCTATGATAAGCAAGCACCAAAAGATCAGCTCCTGCCTTAGATGAACTATATGGTGAACTAGTGTGAATTGGTGTCTCCTCCGTAAAAAATAAGTCAGGTCTGTCCAGTGGCAAATCACCATAAACTTCATCTGTACTTACCTGATGGTATCTTTTGATGCCGTACTTTCGGCATGCATCCATCATAACCGCAGTTCCTTTAATATTAGTGTCCAAAAACACTTCCGGATTCTCAATGGAACGATCAACATGCGATTCTGCCGCAAAATTTACTACAATATCCGGATGTTCTTCTTCAAATAATTTATACACTGCATCTCTGTCACATATATCTGTTTTACTAAAGCGAAAATTAGGATTGTCCATTACAGGCGCCAATGTTGATAGATTTCCCGCATACGTCAGCTTGTCCAAACATACTATTCTATAGTCAGGATACTTATTCAACATATGAAAAATAAAATTACTGCCAATAAAGCCGGCTCCACCGGTTACAAAAATATTCATGAAATTATTATCTCCTTAAAACCTTTTAATATATGCAGAACATTTAATGCAAAACATCTATATATTTTCCATCCAGAACATCTTTTAAATACTGTCCATACTGATTTTTCTTTAATACCTCATAAACCTTTAACACATCTTCTTTGGATATCCAGCCATTTAAATAAGCAATTTCCTCAAGACAGGCAATCTTTCTGTGCTGGTGTGTCTCAACAGTTTTTACAAAGTTAGTAGCATCTACAAGGCTTTCATGCGTTCCCGTATCCAACCATGTAAATCCTTGTCCAAGAAGTTCTACATTAAGATTTCCCTTCTCAAGATATATTCTGTTTAAATCAGTTATTTCCAACTCGCCTCTGGCAGATGGTTTTAAATTCTTTGCATACTCGACAACATTGTTGTCATAAAAATATAACCCTGTTACGCAATAATTACTCTTCGGATGCGCAGGCTTCTCCTCAATAGTAACTGCCTTACCATTCTTATCAAATTCAACAATACCAAATCTTTCCGGATCGTCTACATAGTATCCGAATACAGTTGCACCCTTTCCATTTTCAGCATTCTCTACTGCAGCCTTCAATCTCTTCTTAAGCCCATGTCCTGCAAAAATATTGTCCCCCAATACCATTGCCACAGTATCATTCCCAATAAAATCCTCACCAATAATGAATGCCTGTGCAAGCCCATCCGGCGATGGCTGAACAGCATATGTAAGATTAACACCGAACTGTTTTCCATCCCCAAGTAATTCTTCAAATCTTGGTGTATCCATAGGTGTTGATATTATAAGTATATCTCTAATTCCGGCATTCATAAGAACCGACATCGGATAATAAATCATAGGTTTGTCATAAATCGGCAACAACTGCTTTGATGTTACTCTTGTCAATGGATAAAGTCTTGTACCGGAACCACCGGCTAAAATTATACCTTTCATCATCTGCTCTCCTTGGTTAATGTTGCAATATTTAATAGTACACAATTATAAATAAAGTAATAACAGACACATGATTTCAAAATACATAACTATTCAAAAATTCTTTATCTATTCCATGCTGATGTTATTTAAACTATATTATGTTATTACTCTATAACAACACACCCTATAATTGCTTTTCCAAACCATTCAGCCTTATTTATCTCTTCCTGAATCACAGAGTATTTCGATACTCCACTCTGCTCTACAAAAAGAACCGCCTCACAGTCTGAAAGCCCCTTAACCGCTTCCGCATTATTAAATATATCGCTTCCGGCTTTAACTTTTATATCTTTTAACATCGGAGAGATTTTTTCAGAAATATTCCTAATGACAGTATCGGAAATACTTCCTGTTATATATATACTAGAATATTTTTCTTTCATACCCATAATATTCTCAGCAATGAGCTGATAGTTATCGTTCAAGCTGTTATCACAGCATCTTCCCTCTATTCTGCTTATACGTTTATCAATTATGTTTTTATTTTTTCCTGATGCAATTTTACCAATTATTATCATTCCAAAACGATCACTTATCTCATTTCCGATATATATGCGGTCACCGATTACGTATGCCATACAACCACATACATATACCATGAACACACCTGCTATCAGTCCAACGATTGAATATTTTATTGTTTTGAATACCACATTCGTATCATTACTCAGTGCATTCTCATCATTTTCAAGTTTGCGCAGATTATATGTAGCATCATCAATAATATTATCATTTACCGTTTTGGTCTGATTCAGTGACTGTAAAAAAGCATTTTGTTCTTTCTGCTTATCTATCAAGTCAAGATTTATATATGAATATGATGTATTATTTATCAGACTCAGCGAATGCTCAGCAATATTTTTCGTTATATCCTCACCTATAGACGGCAGATATCCGACAACACATTCTAATATCTGCTGTGCTGTGTCAACATCACTATGGATAACTTTCACCGTTAGAATACGATTAGAAACATAAATTGACAGAATTTCCTTTAAATATCTGCTCTGGGTTCCAAATTTCTCAGCAACTTCGTTCATTATATAAGCATTTGTAAGAAGTGATACGTAACTTCTCGCTATCGTATCTGTAAAATCCATGTTCTGATAATCCATACCGGGAAGTATCTTGTAGTCGGTAGATATATAATATTCCGCCTCAGCACACTTAATGTCATATGGGTCAAGATTAATATATATAGATTTGTCAAGATACTCCTGCTGGTCAGATATCTTCTTATCAATTGTAATATTATCTAACTCAGCTTTATCCATAGAATTGGAATATTTTAACTTCCTGTCTCGTATCTCTACTACTTTATTCCAATTAGCATAATCATCGTTTGACACAGTAATGCTGGATATAATTGCATATATTCCTAATAGAACAGCAATAATCAAACCTGCAATAAGCATAATCTTCCATTTTCTCAGACCTGCATAAAGCATAAACTTTAAATCTAATCTGTCTCTCTTTTCCTCGTTTTGCTCCATATTTTCCCAAAACTCCTTCCGAATTCTATTTTTTAAGTGTATATCAACATTCTCTAGTATGTCAATTTCTTTGCAATAAATTATTTGTTTTTCTGATATATTTTATTATACAAAAGATACAACATTGTAGGAAGCAACAAAAAATACCGCCCTAAGAAACAAATATATCCATTCTGTAATAGGAGAACCGCTATGTCCAACTACCATAAGTATAATACTTTACACCTTAGCCTCACTTATATCCATGCATTTATTAACTGCATCATATAAATTCTGTGCATCAATATCCTGACCAAAATTATTATCACCAATAAGTATAGTTCTGCATCCTGCGGCATTTCCAGCTTTTATATCATTTTCCCCATCACCAATCATCCAACTCCGGGTTAAATCTATATTAAAATCTCCTGCTGCCTTCAACAACATTCCCGGCTTAGGTTTCCTGCACTCACAGTCTATCTTTAATTCTTCCACTTCACCTTCATATCCTTTATGAGGATGATGAGGGCAATAATAGATTGCATCAAGATATGCACCTTCTTTTCCGAGCAATGTCTCCATCTTATTATGAATCTGATCCAGTTCACTAAACGATACTTCGCCTCTTGCAACCACTGGCTGATTAGTCACAACTATGGCTAAATAGCCCGACGAATTTATTTTTTTTATCGCATCTGTTACACCATCAATCAGCTCAAAATCCTCTATATCCGTCAAAAAACCTACATATTTATTGATAGTTCCATCCCTGTCAATAAATACTGCCCTTTGCTTATTTACAAGATTCTTACCATGCACAGTTCCTTCTTTAAAATCTTTTTCCACCGCATAAAAACGCTCCGGTGTCCCCATATCCTTAACATACTCAGGACTATCATAACAAAACATCTTTCCTGTTCCTGCAAGTGGCTTCAATAGCTGCCTATCAAGATCAACTTTAATCAGATTCCCTTTTTCGTCCACACTTCCTATACGTTCTTCATCTATTCCGAACATATCAAGAATTTTAGGATCTATAACATGGAGTCCTGCATTAACACGATTTTTATAATATAGAGGACGCACATCCTCTTTTGCAAGCCAATGTTTCACTGCACCATTCTCATCTGCAACTATCAGTCCACTGTCATACGGATGTGAATTAGGATGTGTGAACAAAGTAACTAACCCTCCACAATTTTTATGATATTCTACAAATCTATTAAAGTCAACATCAAAAATTGCATCAGCATTTAATAATAAAAAATCATCGGTAAGTTTTTTCTTTATTTTAAAAAGTGCTCCTGCATTTCCTAATGGTTGGTTCTCATTATAATATTCAATATGTACCCCAAATCGTGAACCATCCCCAAAATAGTCCATAATAATATTCCCAAGATGCGAGATTGTTATAATAATATCGGTAAATCCCTGTTTTTTAAGATTTCTTATCTCATGCTCTAAAACAGGCACACCATCAATTTTTATCATAGGTTTTGGAATATCTGATGCTACCGACTGAATTCTTGTTCCCTTTCCCCCTGCCATTATCACTACTTTCATAATTCTACCTACCTAATTTTTAATATTTATGTAAAACTTTTCTTATTACCGGGCTGACAAGATACTTATTTTTATAAATTAACAAAACTATACATGTTAAAGTTGCCACTACAATAATAGCAATATTATTTACACTCCACACAAAAAGAATGAGTGCTAAGCTTATTGCAAACAATGTTATAAATTCTTTCCAGTCCACGCTAAGCGTATAATATCTTTCTGTGTGCTTCAAACGTATTATAAATAAAAATAAATATGCTGCAAATGTTGAAAAACTTGCCGCCTGTAGCCCTATTACTCTTATCAATACAATATTAATGACAACATTTAATATTGCAGCAAATACCGTTGTAAACAAGCTTCTCTCAGTCTGTTTTGAAATCTGATACCCCAAGCCAAGAAAGCTGCATAATGCACTAAATATAGCCCCCAGATATAAGAACCCTGTATACATCCATGCACTTTTATAGTCTGAAGACACCAGAAGTTCTATAACCAACTTTGTAGCTGGTATCGCACATATCCCAAGTGTGAACAGTAACACATAATATTTTTTAAATATATTGCTGAAAAAACTATCTCTGTCAGGAGTATTATACTCTTTTATTGCTGCTTCCTGCCATGCAAGATAAAAAATACTTGTTAGGGTAGTCAGCACTGTCGGGAATTTTGTCGCCATTGAGTATATTCCATTGTATGATGTTCCTAAGAAATACAATATTATATATCTATCCGATGCATTCACTATCCACCAGCATATCGTGTTAGGCACAAGTGGCGCCGAATAACATAAAAGTTCTTTGAAAATTTTTTTATCAAACTTTTCTTTTATACTCTCACGAAGTTCCTTTTGAACAATGAAAAGCAATATTATACAAATATAATTCGCAACAACCTTAGATATAAGTAATGCTTTTACACCCTGTTTTAAAAACATCAAACCTATAATTTCATATACAAGCATTACCGCACTGTTTAATACCCCTGTAAATGCATACAGCTTGCTGCTGCCAAAACCGCGTATGGCATCCTGAAAAAAAGCGTAAAAAATAACAGAACATATATATAATGCAATCCACTCAGCATATTCAAAATGATAAAAAAATGAAATTATAAAAAAAACAAATTCAGTGAACAGTGTTGTTAAAACAAGGAACTTAACACCTGTCCCAACTGTTGCAAGTGAATTCTTATCTCTTCTTTCCGCTAAGAATCTATAAATGCCATCATTCATTTGAAAAATAACCAGCGGCTGTATCATAGCCACTGTAGTTATTATCAAATCATAATATCCCATTTCATCCAGCAGAATAAAATAAGAATATACTAACACCATAACATAAGACAGTACTTTAGCACCCAAGTTACCTACTGCATATATGCCTGTCTTTTTAACCAATTCTTTTTCCCTACTCATGTTGTTTCACCCAAATTCTATCTATTCCGTTAGTGAATTATTTTCAATCATGCTGCTTTTTATTATTTCAATATATTTTTGTTTTACATGTTCTTTATGAATATTAAGATTTTGAGAATATTCCTTAATTTTATTATCTGATA
>ERZ860590.1085-NODE-1085-length-16170-cov-3.432578_pt1 | contig 16170 bp, 16 predicted proteins | sample MGYA00509975_ERZ860590 | MGnify/ENA primary metagenome ERZ860590 (study PRJEB30046, sample SAMN00715250) | human gut metagenome | study: EMG produced TPA metagenomics assembly of the A metagenome-wide association study of gut microbiota in type 2... | reverse complement strand
AGTGTACTAGACAGAATACACCGCATTGAGAAAAATGAGAATATAGAGCTTGATGATATGCAGCGCAATGCTGTTTTACAGGCAGTATCATCAGGACTGCTTATTGTCACAGGAGGGCCGGGAACAGGCAAGACTACCACGATAAATACTATAATAAGGTATTTTGAAGGCGAAGGCATGGAAATACGTCTCGGCGCACCTACAGGCCGCGCAGCCAAGCGAATGACGGAAGCTACAGGCTGCGAAGCACAGACAATCCACAGAATGTTAGAACTTTCCGGAGCTCCGGAGGATGGAAAGACAGCTTCGTTTATGAGAAATGAGGACAATCCGATAGATGCTGACGTGATAATAATTGATGAGATGTCCATGGTTGATATTTTTCTTATGAACAGCCTGTTAAAAGCAATCACGGCAGGTACAAGGCTTATACTTGTAGGGGATGTCAATCAGCTTCCTTCTGTCGGACCCGGAAACGTGCTTAGAGATATAATAGATTCCGAGCGTTTTACTGTCGTGAAGCTCACAAAGATTTTCAGGCAGGCGAAGGAGAGCGATATCATTGTAAATGCTCATAAGATAAATGATGGAGAAAAGTTTCCGATTGGGCCGACAAGCAAGGATTTCATATTTATTAAGAGGGAAGAAGCAAACAATGTCTTAGGAGCGATGATAACACTTATCTCGCAGAAGCTTCCTAAATATGTAGATGCACAGCCGTTCGACATTCAGGTGCTGACACCGACAAGAAAGGGACTGCTTGGAGTTGAGAGGCTTAACACTGTACTTCAGGAATATCTCAATCCTAAGGATGCAGGCAAGCAGGAGAAGGAAGGCAGCAGTACACTGTTCCGTGAGGGCGATAAAGTGATGCAGATAAAGAATAATTACCAGTTAGAGTGGGAGACGAGAGGGAAGAATGGCATAGCCGTAGACCGTGGCATGGGGGTGTTTAACGGAGATATGGGTGTCATCGATAACATTAATTTTTATACCGAAAAGGTCACTGTAAAGTTCGATGATGACAGGTATGTTGAGTATCCGTTTAAGCAGCTTGAAGAGTTAGAGCTTGCATATGCTGTCACTGTCCACAAGTCACAGGGAAGCGAGTATCCGGCAGTGGTGATTCCGCTTCTTTCGGGACCGCGGATGCTTATGAACAGAAATATACTCTATACAGCAGTGACAAGAGCTAAAAAGTGTGTTTGTATCGTTGGAACGGAAGAGGTATTTTATGGAATGGTTGACAATACTAACGAGCAGAAACGCTATTCAACTCTTGCACAGAGGATTAGAGAATGCGGCTGATTTGATTTATCCGCGAAGGTGTCCGATATGTGAGACACCTGTTGAACGAAAAGGTGAGGCATGCCAAGACTGTATTTGCAGGCTTAAATACATAACATCGCCTTTCTGCATGATATGCGGCAAGCAGTTAGATGATGAAATGCTTGAAGTATGCGGTGACTGCAGGGAAAAAAGACATGATTTTATAAGAGGTGTCGCAGCATTTGCATACACCAAAGAGATTAAGCAGTCGATGTACAGGTTCAAATATGACGGTCAGCGCGATTATGCATTCTTTTATGCGGACACATTATTTAAGCTGAGAGGGCATATCATAGCCGGATGGAAGCCGGATGTGGTTGTGCCTGTACCGCTTCATAAGAAGCGCTACATAAAAAGAGGTTATAATCAGGCGGCTCTTCTCGCTTACCGGCTTGGGGAACAGCTTGGAATTCCTGTTGATGAGAAGCTTATTTCCAGAGAGAAAAATACGCTTCCGCAAAAAGAATTAAATGACAAGGAAAGAACAAAAAATACAAAAAATGCTTTTCATGTGAACACAAATATAGTAAAATATAAAAAAGTATTATTAATAGATGATATATATACTACAGGGGCAACTCTTGACGCTTGTGTGAGAGCTATGAAACAGATACATAATGTGGATGTATATTTTGCGGCTGTATGCATCGGGAGAGGCTTCTGAGTATGAATTCATTGAATTCTATAAAAGAATATGGGCTATTGTAGTAAGATGATATAGTATGATGGAGGTGCATTTGTATGGAAGTCAGAAATTGCAGAGGATGTGGAAGGTTATTCAGCTATATACAGGGAGGAAGTTATTTGTGTCCTGCATGTCAGGCAGAGCTGGAAGATAAGTTCGATATTGCTAAGAAATTCATAAGGGAGAATGTATCGGCGAGCATTCAGCAGGTTGCGGAAGCTGCTGATGTAAGTGTCAAGCAGATTGAGAAGTGGGTCCGCGAAGAGAGGCTTGCGTTTGCTGATGATTCACCTGTTGGAATTGCATGTGAGAAGTGCGGTAAGATGATCCGCTCCGGAAGATTCTGCGAGAGCTGTAAAGCAAGCATGGCATCGAATTTCTCGGAGCTGTATGAACAGCCGAAGAAGCCGGAGCCGGTAGTGAAGAAGGAAGCCAAAGAGAATAAGATGAGATTCCTTTAAAAGAATAAGTCTGTAGAACGAGCTTAGAGGTTTTTGAATTTTTTTCAAATTCCTCTAAGTTTTTTTTGTTGTATTCCGATACATAATACAGAACATATTTTATGGAACATTAACAGATTAGCATTTTATTTTAGGAAGGAGAGGTTAATATGCGTATAGATGCCTATAATCAGGTTAATATGGTATATGCTGCAGCGGGCAGTGCACAGGTTAAGAAGTCCGCTAAGACCTCCGCAACAGAAGATAAGCTTGAGATTTCGCAGCTTGGTAAGGATTATCAGGTAGCTAAGGCGGCTGTGGCACAGGCAGACGATGTCAGGGAAGACAGAGTCGAAGAGGTTAGGAAGCAGTATGAATCAGGTAAGTACAGTGTATCTGCCAATAAGCTTGCTGCTAAACTGATGGAGAAATATAGCACAATAGCATTTTAGAAGGGGTGACCGGATAAGTGGCCAGTCTGATTGATATACTGATAGACACTTTAGAAAAAGAGAATACTGAATATGAGAGTCTTTTAGAGCTCGGACTTGAGAAAACGGGTATTATTATCCGGAACGATGTGGACGAGCTTTCAAGGATGGTAGAGAAGGAACAGCTTGTGATGGAAAGAATCATAGCGCTGGAAAAAAAGAGAACAGAAGCATCGAATGATATTGCCGATGTTCTTAACAAGGATGTTAAGACCTTGACTCTCACACGACTGATTGAGCTTCTTAGCTCGCAGAAGAAGGAGAGGGATGCGCTGGTTTCAATTCATGACAGGCTTTCTTTGACTATGAAGAGAATGGTTGATGTCAACGAGCGCAATAAGGCGCTACTTGATGAGTCGATGGATATGCTGAAATTTGAGATGAATCTTGTGCAGAGCATAAGAAGAGGCCCTGAGACGAACAATTATGGAAGGGATGCATATATAAGCAATAATTATTCACTCCCTGATAATAAATTTGATAAGAAACAATGAGATTAAGCACATTTTAAGGGCAGTCATATAACTGTATGTATATATACATTTGGCAGGTATGCATATATGCAGGTATGCATATGTGTGATTTATCATAGAGCGGAGATAAGTTACATTAACAGATTATGAGAAATATTATAAGCAGTTTTTTGGATAATATATTCGGAAAAGCCGCTCAGAAATGAGGAATTTTATGGCTAGTATGTCAGCTTTATATGTTGGACTGTCAGGTCTTGTGAACAGCTCCAATGCACTTAATACAACAGCCAATAACATGGCTAATGTCAATACCAAGGGATATGTACGACAGCAGATTGTATTTGAAGATACAAGCTACAACGTGCTTACCAGATTTGCAACCAACACACTCCAGCGCGGAAATGGTGTGACCATACAGCAGGCGGCACATGTCAGGGACATACTGCTTGACGAAGCATACCGCAAGGAGAACGGAAGATGCGGATTCTATGAGAAGTTAATAGATGCTACAGATGAGATTCAGACACAGCTCGGTGAGTTCAGCGGTATATCTTATCAGGAGGCAATGTCAGACCTCTTATCGGCAATCAATGAGGTTTCAAAGACACCTGATGATAATACAGCAAGAGCATCTTTGGTGCAGAGTGCAGTAGCTTTCATAGACCGCTCACAGTTAATATATAACGGTCTTGCAAAGTACCAGAATAATCTCAATATACAGGTTGCCAATATCACTAACAGAATCAACGAAATAGGTGAACAGATAAAGACTCTGAACAAGCAGATTTCTGCTATAGAGACCGGAGTTGAGACAGCCATGACATTGAGAGATGAGCGTGATCTGCTCTTAGATGAGCTGTCAGGCTATGCCAAGATTGAGTACACAGAGGATAAGAATGGTGTTGTCAGCGTCATGCTTGAGGGGAATTTCTTCTGTGACGGACTCAGTGTATCGAAGCTTGGTCTTGAGACGATAGAAGGAACTGACTTTTATATACCTGTATGGAAGGAGATGCACAATACTCCGGTATATAACATGGAGAAGAGCATTTCTACTGCGAAGAACACAGATATAGGTTCACTTAAGGGAGTATTAGTGGCAAGAGGTACGATTACACCTACATTTGCCAATATGACAAAGCCTGCCAATGTTGTGACAACTAAGCCGGACAGAGCAGATTATGGAAGCGATGATGATTACAATGCAGCAGTCGCAGCCTACAAGGAATACAGAGACTATCTAAGCTATAAAAGCTGTGAAGGTTACTCACCGGTTGCGCGTACAATGGCGAATTTTGACAAGCTGGTCAACAGCGTCGTTGAACAGATTAACGATGTATTGAGTCCTACGAAGAATGCCACAGTTACATATATAGATGACAATGGTAACACAGTCACATACACCGGTAAGATTCTTGACATGGATAAGACTGATTATGGCAAGGACAATGACAAGACACCGGGAACTGAGCTTTTTTCAAGAAAATACACAGACCGCTATAAGAAAGTCACAGGAACTGACGGCAATACTTATTACATATACAATGATAACAACACTTTCAATACTAAGTCTCTGTATAGTATAACTAATATAGAGGTCAATCCGGACGTGCTCAAGGATGTGGCTGTTATACCTCTTCATCTTGCTGATGGCAAGGTCGATTATGATAAGGGTAAGGAGCTTACAGCGGTATTCTCGAAAGAGAATCTCACATATGGAAGCGGAACAGAGAGACTTACCTTTGAGAGATTCTATGAAGCTATCATAGATGATATCGGAAGTGAGGGAAGTGTATATGGGAGCATGGTTAACAATCAGGATACACTCACCAGCGGGATAGATGACAGCAGACAGGTAGTCATGGGAGTAAGCTCTGACGAGGAACTTACCAATATGATTAAGTATCAGCAGGCTTACAATGCCGCATCAAGATATATCAATGTGATAACAACGATGATGGATACGCTTACACAGCTTGTATAGCAGATTAATGCAGAGGATAGATGATAATCGAAGAAAAGGAGATTAGATATGCCAAATACATTTTTTGGACTTACAATAGGTGCATCAGGTATTTTCGCCAGCAATGCAGGTGTTAATACTACAGCACATAATATTTCCAATATCAATACCAAGGGTTACACAAGACAGAGCATAGTTCAGCAGGCGAGCTACGCAATAAGAGTGTATAAGCCTTATGGTGCAGTCGGAACCGGTGTTGCACTCAAGGATATAGCGCAGTCACGCAGTGAATATTATGATGAGCGTTACAGAAAGAGCAATGCACAGTGTGGACAGTATGAGACATTAGAGTCATATTCGGAGCTTGTGCAGACATATCTCGATGAATTTAATGCAGATGGATTTATAACAGAATACAATAATCTGTTCAGCACATTGAATTCTCTTAAGTCGGATCCTAGCAGCGAAGTCAAGCGCCAGCAGTTTGTCACATATATGTCAAGCTTGTGCCAGTATTTTAATACGCTCTCAGCGAATCTTCAAAAGACACAGAATGATGTAAATGAAGAGATTAAGTCGTCTGTATCGACAATCAACACACTTGCAGAACAGATTGCATCACTCAATAAGCAGATTAATACTATAGAGGCTTCAGGCGGAACTGCCAATGACTTGAGAGATTCAAGAAATCTTCTTGTTGACAAGCTTTCATATTATGCGGATGTAAGTGTTGATGAGCGCGATATAGGCAATGGAGTTACAGATTATACAGTATTCTTTAACGGCTACCAGATTGTGGAAGGATACAGCTACAATACGCTTAACTGCGTGGCAAGAGAGACTGACCAGAAGAGAAATGCAAGCGATGCTGAAGGTCTTTATGACCTTAAGTGGAACAATGGCAATCCTTATAATCCTTATGAGGAGACAGATAAGGGCTGTATCAAGGCACTTTTTGATATGCGTGATGGCTGTAATGACAGCTATGAGAAGGTTGTTACTGATACTGCAGGCAATAAGTCGCTTGAGATTCAGGCAGACTCCTTTAGGAACTCGTCTTACAAAGGAATACCTTATTATCAGTCCCAGTTCAATCAGTTTGTGACTGTTCTTGCAAAAGAATTCAATGACATTATGGCAAAGGGACAGTTAAAGGATGGCTCGGCAGCAACAGATACATTCCTTGTGTCCAAGTATAATGTGAATGATTATGTAACAGCAGCTAATATATCTGTCAATGTCAACATAGTCAATGACTTAAGCAGACTTCCATATTCTTATGACGTTGACAGAGGTAACGAGAATTCTGATTTGTATAAGGATTTATATGCACTTAAGGAGAAGAATACAATTAAGAGCGGTAATTTCTGGGATGCGCTCTCGTCACTTGTATCTGAGGTGAGCGTCGATACTAAGAGAGCGGAATCGTTTACCAAGAACTACAGCAATGTATTGTCAGCTATTGACACACAGAGAAATTCCGTATCAGGTGTCGATGAGGATGAGGAAGGCGTGGAGCTTGTAAAGTATCAGCATGCTTATGAATTATCGTCAAAGGTTATCTCGGTTATGAATCAGATATACAATAAGCTTATAGAAGAAACAGGATTATAAAAGGAGGAACGGCAATGCGTATTACCAACACAATGATGACTAGTTCGACAATGCGTAATGTCAATAAATCAAAGAACAATCTCTATACAACAGAGCAGCAGATGTCATCGCAGAAGAAGATTACCAAGCCTTCTGATGACCCTATAGTGGCAATTCGTGCACTCTCGCTTAGAACCAGTCTTACAGAGGTTGAGCAGTATATTAAGAAGAATGTTCCTGATGCGTCATCATGGCTGACGCTTACAGAGACATCACTCAGCAATATGAATGGGATATATAAGGATATTATAGGATACTGTAATCAGGGTGTTAATGATACATTCACTGTTGATAACAGGCAGGCAATCATAGAGAGTATCAAGCAGCTAAAGGATGCACTCTACAAGGAGGGTGATGCAGACAGTTCAGGTAGATATCTTTTTACAGGCTACAGGACAGACCGTTCGCTTACATTTCAGAATGACTCTGAGCTTAATGTATCCTACAGAATTAATCAGAAGTTCACAGGTGATGGCTTTACAAGTACAAGCTTCATGAAGAACAGTGTAGATGTCAACAATATCGCTGATATACCGGCGGCAGGCACACCTGAGAGTGAAGATTTTTACAGATTAAGACTTGCTTATCAGAACTGTGCATATGATGCCAACGATGCAACGACACTTCCGACAATCACAGTTGATGGACAGAATTTTAACGGTACTGTGCGTGCAGTGACTGCAACAGAGTTCGAAGCACTCGTAACGGCAGGGACAGTTGCCGACAACACGGCATATTATCTGTATGATAAAGGCGAGATAGTATTCTCTGAGAATACTTATAAGACACTTAATACAGCGGATGACATTGAGGTATCGTTCCGCAAGGACAGCTTCAACAAGGGTGATATCCGTCCGGAGCACTATTTTGACTGTGAAGATTTGACGAATGGACAGAATTATACGCTTGGCGATAGTCAGGATATAGAGTATACGGTCAATTTCAGCCAGACACTCAAGGTGAACAGCCGTGCAACAGATGTGCTCAGCTATGACATCGGAAGAGATCTTGATGACCTTATGAACAGTCTTTCGGATGTCATGGATGTTGAGAATAAGATAAAGAAGCTCGAAGAGATGAAGGCTTCTACATTCTATACAGGTAAGCAGGATGAGCTGGCTTCTATGATTGAGGCAGCCAATAAAGAGCTTGATTATGCCAAGAATAATATGGAAGCCCTCTTTTCAAAGAATCTGACTTATATGGGCAATTATCAGGCTACAGTTAACACAGAGATTTCAGATGTCGGAAGCCGTGAGCTTCGACTTACGCTTACTAAGACAAGACTTACACAGCAGCAGAGTACATTTAAGGACCTTAAGTCCAAGAATGAGGATGTTGAGCTTGAAGATATCGCTGTTGAGTTCGCTGCGGCTGAGACAGTATACAATGCAGCTATTGCCACGGCATCTAAGACAGTCAGACAGTCATTGCTTGATTATCTGTAGGATGGAGGTTATAAATGAGAGTAAATACACGTTTGTTTGGAGAGATAGAGATAGATGATTCCAGGATAATTACATTCACAACCGGAATCATGGGCTTTGAAGAGTATAAAAAGTACAGTCTTGTATATAATTCAGATAAGAATGGAAATATCAAGTGGCTGCAGTGTCTTGACAATCCGGAGCTTGCATTTGCTGTTATTGACCCGATGAAAGTGATTGCAGAGTATAATCCGGTTGTGGACGAGGACACACTTGCAAAGCTTGGAGAAGTTGAGTCCGAGGAGGATTATTTCCTTCTTGCCATTGTAACGGTTCCGTCTGACCTAACTAAGATGACAGCTAATCTCAAGGCTCCTGTCATAATCAATATAAGAACCTGCAGGGCAGATCAGATTATAGTCAATAACGATGACTATGAAGTTCGTTATAAGGTATATGATTATATAAAAAAGAAGAAGGAGGATGCCTGATGTTAGCTTTGTCCAGAAAAAAGAATGAATCTATTATCATAGATAACAACATTGAAGTGACTGTGCTTGACATTAAAGGCGACCAGATTAAGCTCGGAATCATTGCTCCTAAGTCGGTGCCGGTGTACCGCAAGGAAGTATATGTGCAGATTAAGGATGCCAATAAAGAGGCAAGCAGTTCTGACGGAGCAGAGATACTTAAGGATTTTCTTGGATAATGTGGATTCGAAAATTAAAACATGATTAAGTTCATGGCATATGTTTTGAATTTTGAATCACTATATATCAGGCTAAACTTTTTATAAATACAGCCGAAATATATACGAGAGGGAATAAGGAGTAGTAGGCGTCAATATTAACATAGTGAACACACGGAGGTGTCTAAAAATGACGATTGATGGAATTAAGAATGGTGTTGTTAGCACAATGGCACCGTCTAACGTGGCTAATCAGCCAGCTGATACAGAGACAAAGGATGTCAATGTACAGAATGCAAAACATAATGTGAATGTTTCCCAGAATGCAGCACCGGTAGCCGACAAGTCTAAGAATGGCGATAATACGAATTCTGGGGAGAACAGTGAGCGTGAGTTTCAGCTCAATGAGAAAGCGATTAAGCAGAGAATATCGGAGATTAACAGCAAGCTCAACAACAACACGGTTGCAGAGTTTGGCTATCATGATAAGACTAACAGAGTCACTATCAAGATAGTAGACAAGGATACGAAGGAGACTATTAAGGAGATTCCGCCTGAGAAGACTCTTGACCTTATAGCTAAGGCATGGGAGCTTGCCGGAATCCTTGTTGATGAGAAGCGGTAAATAAGCGTTTTTCATTACAAACAGAACCATCATAGTATATGTGGTGGAAAGGAGTAAATTATGGCAATAAGAGTCAGCGGACTTATATCGGGACTTGATACAGACTCCATTGTACAGGAGCTTGTATCGGCATATTCAACCAAGAAAGAGAAGTATGAGAAGGCGCAGACGAAGCATGAGTGGAAGATGGATGCCTGGAAGACCATGAACAGCAAGATATATGGCTTCTATACATCAAGCCTTTCCAATATGAGAATATCTACAGCGTACAGCCTTAAGACAAGCACTATATCGGACAGCAAGGCAGCGACTGTTACAGCTTCATCATCAGCTGTCAATGGTACACAGAAGATGAAGGTTAATAAGCTTGCCTCCTCAGCGTACATGACAGGCGGCGTAGTGAAGCTGTCAGACGATAAGAACGATACAGGTAATAAGAAGGTTACAGGAAGCACTGCCCTTGCCGATATGGGAATAGAGACAGGAAGTAAGATTGCTGTCAATGATACGGAGATAGAGATAACTGACGGAATGACTGTCAATCAGCTTATCAGCAAGTTCAAGGATGCCGGAATCAACGCAAGCTTCGATGAGACCAACCAGAGATTCTTCGTCAATGCCAAGGCATCAGGCTCTGACGGAGAATTCACACTCACAGCGAACAACATAAGCGGTCTTAACGCACTTCAGTCTCTTGGACTGTTCGCAACGAAGGATGTGGATGGCAATGACACAGCAGAGCTTAAGAAGTATAAGGCTATAGCTGACGGCACGGTCACAGCGAAGGATGATGAGCAGAGACAGGTAGCCGAGGCGGTTGTAAAGATATATGGAAATACATATACAGCGGATAATCTCGCAGCCGACAAAAAGACTGTGTCAGATTATGAGACACAGCAGGCTCGCGCCTCAGAGTACGAAAAGTATACGGACATCAAGGACAATTTTGAAAAGAATAAGACCAGATATGATGAACTGGCCGCCGGCCTTGATGCTAATAAAGCCAAGCTGTATAAGACGGTGACTAAGGAGGACGGCTCAACAGAGAAGGTTCAGTATACCGATGAAGAACTCGCCGATATGAAGGCATTCATCAAGGAGAACAATGGAACATCTGATACAGCTATTGCACAGCAGATGGCAGAGAAGCAGGCAATTCTTGATGCCAAGGCTGCAGTTGACGAATACGAGGAGCTTGGTAAGACCATAACAGACAATCAGTCTGGATACAACGAGGCGGTTAAGAAGCTTAACGATAATGCTTCTGCATACAGTGCTGCTGCAGACTATGTCAATAATAATGACAACAAGACCGCCTATGCGTCTGCTAAGGCAGCGATTGCCGCATCCGGTGTTGCTTCTAAGGGCTCGGATGCTGCCAGAATCAGCGGTCAGGATGCAGAGATAGTTCTCAATGGTGCCACATTTACGAGCAGTACAGGTACATTCTCCATCAACGGTCTTTCAATCACAGCGATGCAGGTGACAGCGGCCGGTGAGGAAGTGAGCATCACAACCTCCAACGATACACAGGGCATGTACAATAAGATTAAGGAATTCCTCGGAAAGTACAATGAACTCATCAAGGACATGGATACAGCTTATAATGCTGCAGCAGCGAAGGACTATGAGCCGCTGACCGATGATGAGAAGAAGGATATGTCCGACAAAGAGATAGAGAAGTGGGAGACCAAGATTAAGGATTCGCTTCTCAGACGTGACAGTACTCTTGGAAATACATCATCTTCCCTTAAGAGCCTTATGAATACCAGCTTTGAGATTAACGGAAAGACATATTCGCTCTCATCCTTCGGAATAAATACGGCAAGCTACTTCTCAGCGGATACCAATGAGAAGGGCTGTCTCCATATAGACGGAGATGCGGATGATGCCACCACATCGGGCAATGAGGACAAGCTCATGGCGGCAATCAATGAGGATCCGGAGGTCGTGGCAGAGTTCTTCCAGAAGCTGTCCACCTCGGTATACAATGACCTCACCAAGAGAATGGCATCCTCAAGTGTCAGCAGCATCTACACGATATATAATGACAAGCAGATGTCCAGTGAGTACAGCGATTATAAGGACAAGGTCAGCAAGTGGCAGGAGAAGCTTGAGTACTACGAGGAGTTCTATTACAAGAAGTTCTCTGCAATGGAGAAAGCATTGTCTAAGCTCCAGTCGTCTACCTCCTCGCTTTCCAGCCTTTTAGGTTCATGATGTTGAGTGATTTAATTTTTCATGACACTGACTGTACCTTTACAACAGGATGATAATCTGATAAAATAGTACTATAAATACGCACAGCTCATCATCGGGATGATGGTGGGCTGTGCTTTGCAGGTAAGAGGAGGCAGTTGCATGAATACATCTGCAGGCTATCAGCAGTACGAGAAGAATAAGATACTCACAGCATCACCGGCGGAGCTCACGCTTATGCTGTACGACGGAGCCATCAAGTATGCCAACATTGCCATTATGGCTATAGATAAGGGCGATGTGGAGAAGGCTCACAACAGTATCCGCAGGGTGGAACGCATTATAGAAGAGTTTCAGAATACACTTGATTTCAAATATCCTGTTGCCAAGGATTTCGATGAGGTTTATAAGTATATCAGGGCAAGGCTTCGCGAAGCCAATGTAAAGAAGGACAAGGAGATTATAGAGGAAGTGCTAAAGCACCTTAGAACCATGAGAGATACATGGAAGGAAGTAATCCAGCTTTCGAGAAATAACACTTCTAAATAATATTGGCTGCGGGTGCAGTGCACGGAAATGAGGATGCGTATGAGCATGACGGAGAGCTATTTAACCATATTGGAGAGCAGCCTTGACAGGAAGCTTGGGATTCTTGATTCCCTTGAGAAGCTCAATGCAGAGCAGGAGGCGGTACTGGGTGCGGCTTCATTTGACGAGGAGGCATTCGGTCATATTGTCGGGCAGAAGGCAGAGCTTGTTGAACAGCTCAATGCCATGGATGAGGGCTTTCAGCTTGTGTACGATAATGTGAAGGCAGAGCTTGAGAAGAACCGGGAAGGCTATTCGGCTGAGATAAAGAGCCTTCAGGGCAGAATAACACAGATTATGGAGAAGAGCAGCCACCTCATGGCTGAGGAGAAACGCAACAAGGACAGGATTACAGCGAAGTTCGCACAGCGCCGCAGGGAGATTGGCAGCGTGAAGAAGAACCAGCAGTATGCCGCGAACTACTACAAGACCATGAATAAGGTGACGAGCGAGCCTGTATTCATGGACAAGAAAAAATAATTAAAAAAGATATTATTCAGGTATAAAGTTCTAAGACTTTGAACCGATATAATATACAGAAGGTAGGAGATACTTACCATCTTGGAGGCAGGAGCCTCTATAACAATTCACATCGGCATGGACGCCGATAGATATTCAGGGAGGAATATATTATGGTAGTACAGCACAATTTACAGGCAATGAATGCCAACAGAATGTTGAACATCACAACAGGTTCACAGAGCAAGTCAGCAGAGAAGTTATCATCCGGCTATAGAATCAACCGTGCAGCAGATGATGCAGCAGGTCTTTCAATTTCCGAGAAGATGAGAAAGCAGATCAGAGGTCTTGATCAGGCTTCAACTAACGCTGAGGACGGCGTATCTGCAGTACAGACAGCAGAAGGTGCACTCACAGAGGTTCACTCAATGCTTCAGAGAATGAACGAGCTCGCAGTTCAGGCTTCCAACGGAACTAACTCCAAGACAGATAGAGACGCTATCCAGTCTGAGATTGACCAGCTCACAACTGAGATTGACCGTGTTGCTGAGACAACTAAGTTCAACGAGTCATACCTCTTAAAGGGTGACGCTGATGGAAATACTAAGAATGTATACATGAAGGGTCATGATGCAGGTCTTAAGGGAACACTCACTGATGGTGCTACAACTGCAACCTTCAAGGTAGCTGCAGGTGCTCTTGACGCAGGTAAGAGTGTAACAATCGGCGGTAAGGAGTATACTATTGGTGCTACTGTGGCTGATGGTAAGACGTTACTTGGAACTACTTATGACGGTAGTGTAAAAGCTAAGGTTAATGGAGTAGAATATACATTAGTTGACGATGGTGATGAAGATGAAAATGCAAATAAGTTAGGCAAGACAAAAATGGAGGCAAAGATAGTTGCTGGAGCAACTGTTGAGGTTAATGGAAAATCATTAACTATTATGGATGCTAATGCTGATGGTGTGGATAAGTCAGATTCATCTGTGATTACAGCAGCAAAAGCTATAAGCTTGATGAATACTGAGCTTTTATCTGCAAACAACATTGGAGCAGCAGATACAGCAGCAACAATGGGTACAGCACCAACATATACAAGCGCTGATGGTGCAACATTCACTATCAATAAGGGATTTGCAACAGTTGCTGACAAGCTCAACTTCAACCTTCATGTAGGCTCAGACGCTGATATGACCAACAAGATTAATGTCAACATCGAGACAATGAATTCAAGCTATCTTGGAATCAAGGGTCTCAATGTAGCTGATGATACAGGTGTTGCTGCTACATATGCAGTAGATGCTATTGCAGATGCTCTCCAGAAGGTATCAGACCAGCGTTCATCACTCGGTGCTGTTCAGAACAGACTCGAGCACACAATCGCTAACCTCGACAATGTTGTTGAGAATACAACATCTGCTGAGTCACGTATCCGTGATGTCGATATGGCTGAGGAGATGGTTGAGTACAGCAAGAACAACATTCTTGCCCAGGCCGGACAGTCTATGCTTGCACAGGCTAACCAGGCTACACAGGGAGTTCTCTCCTTACTCGGCTAATCCCGGACTAATGCCTGATATATTGATAAAGGCGGCATAAATATGACCCCCACATCGGAGAATTCCTCCGGTGCGGGGGTTTTTGTTGTTGGGACAGAGGGGACAGAGGGGTCAGGTCCCTGTGTCCCAGAGAAGATATGTGTGGTTGTTCTGCCAAAAAAAGAGAAAGCTTAAAAGCTGATTAAAATAAAGATAAACATGTGCTGTATTGAATTGCATTATCATTGATGATATAGTTATTATAAAAGATATTGGGGGATGTCTTGTTTCTGCAGAGGTGTAATGCTTCTGTGGAAGGTAACTTAAGGACATGGAGATGAGGGGATGGCATGCACCAGAGAGGAACAGAAGGTAATATATGGAATTTTCGTAAGCCTGACTGGTACGGACTGAATGTGGTTGTGTACTCTCATTTCCGGGTATATAATAACGGAGAAGAGGATGGAAATACGAACACATTTAGGAAATGCCATAGAGGCGATTGATTCGCTGAAGGCGAGGTACGATAAGAATGTGAAGGAGCTGCTGGCTGACATACAGGTTCTTTCACGGATTGTGAAGCATACGGTAATAGAGGTGGAGAGTTTAAGCATACAGGAGATAATGGACTGCATTGACCGGAGCAGTATCAGGGTTGGTGTCGTTCCTGTAGAGCCGGGACTCACCAACATGGGTAGGGTTGAGAGCATCCGGACGGAGGATGCGATACCTAATGAAGACTATATAACCTATGACATCCGTTTTGTGCTTGCGGCTGCGGCGATGGAGCTCGAAATCATAATAAATGTAGAGGCACAACGCAGCATGTCACACAGCAGGCTTGGCTATCACTTGGAGAATCGAATTGTTTTTTATCTTGCAAGACTGATATCCTCACAGAAGGGCATTAATTTTGCGAAGAGCGAGTACGATAACATTAAGAAGGTCTATAGCATCTGGATATGTATGGACGCAGACAGAACCTCGGATTCAATCAGCAGGATTTCACTTAAGGCAGATACGTTATTCGGTAAGCCTTGCGGCTTTCCGAAGCTTGATAAGATGTGCGGCATGGTCATACGCATAAGGAACAGTAATAATGCAGCAGAATCTAAGAACAAGCTGATTGCGATGCTTGAGGATGTGCTGTCGTCTGAGGACAGCGATGTGAAGAAACATAAGCTGGAAGATAAGTATGATATGAAGATGACGACGGAGCTGGAAGGGAGGATTAACGGTATGTGTAACTTGAGTGATGTTGTTGAAGAGCGTGGAATAGAGCAGGGAATGGAGCGTGGAATCACAGGTCTTGTTGAAGTGCTGAGAGAGATGGGTACCCCGAGTGAGGTTATTATAGAGAAAATTATGAAGAAGTTTTCCCTTACGGAGAAGAAGGCAAGGGAGTTTGTGGGACAGAGGGGTCAGGTTCCTGTGGCCCAAAAACCTGATAAAATATAATACTTGCGAAATACTGTTGGACTTAATCCGCCATTTCCCGGCAGATATTCAGGGGTCTATGCTTGAGAATTCATTAACCTATCAGGACAACTGATAAGCCGGGATAGTATACAACACAAGAGTATATTGTTGTGTGATTACAATGTAATGA
>ERZ860590.1060-NODE-1060-length-16524-cov-3.367235_pt1 | contig 16524 bp, 9 predicted proteins | sample MGYA00509975_ERZ860590 | MGnify/ENA primary metagenome ERZ860590 (study PRJEB30046, sample SAMN00715250) | human gut metagenome | study: EMG produced TPA metagenomics assembly of the A metagenome-wide association study of gut microbiota in type 2... | reverse complement strand
AAACAATCACTTTTACCATATTGAGTGAAGGAAATGTGATTAATGTGTCCTCGGTTCCTGAAGGGGCTTATATGGTAACTACCGATGAAAAAGGAAAACCGTTACAACCGCAAAATGTCCCCATCGAGATCGAGCTTTTTAAGCCCGATACCCAATGGGTTAGCTCGAGGAACAGCTTTCCCTATGCAGATGGAAATTATTTCTATAAGCAGAATGATGATTTCAGCAAACCGGTAGATTGTGATATGCTTTCTCTTTTTCCTGCTCCTAAAAAAGTGGAAAAGACGGGCGGTGTTTCTTCTTTCTCTCAAAAAGTCTGTCTGAAGTTTGATGATGCGTTTAAAGAGGAAGCTCTTTTATTGAAAAGTCAATTGACTTCATTATTAAGATGCAGCGTTTCCGATAAGGATGAAGAAACAATCATTGAATTGAAGAAAATGGAGGTTCCTATTACCTGTCAATATCCCGATGAATATTACGAAATCGTGATAAAGAATAACCGGTTGACTTTGAAAGCTAGTGATACACATGGCATATTTAATGCTTGTCAAACATTGCTTGCCTTATTAGATAACATGGAACTAACTTCTTCTTCGCTACCTAATCTTCATATTACCGATTATCCGGACATGGGGCATCGGGGAATTATGTTGGACGTAGCCCGCAACTTTACAAAGAAAGCGGACCTGCTGAAACTGATCGATATATTATCATTCTATAAGATGAATGTACTGCATTTGCATTTGAGTGACGATGAGGCCTGGCGTGTGGAAATACCCGGATTGGAGGAATTGACAGAAATAGCTTCTCGCAGAGGACATACCATAGATGAACAGACATGTCTTTATCCTGCGTATGCCTGGGGATGGAATGAGACAGATACTACTTCATTGGCCAATGGATATTATTCTCGCAGTGACTTCATGGATATTCTGAAATATGCGAAAGAAAGGCATATCAGAGTTATTCCCGAAATAGACATTCCCGGACATTCCCGGGCAGCGATTAAAGCCATGAATGCCCGTTATCAGAAATATATAGATACAGACCAATCGAAAGCGGAAGAATATCTTTTGACTGACTTTGCAGATACTTCCCAATATCTGTCGGCACAAAATTTCACAGATAATGTGATTAATGTTGCCATGCCTTCCACTTATCATTTTCTTGAAAAAGTGATTGACGAAATCGTGCAGATGTATCAGGATGCAGGAGTAGAACTGACTGCTTTCCATGTGGGTGGAGATGAAGTACCAGAAGGTATTTGGGAAGGTTCTTCTATCTGCCGCACTTTTATGCAAGAGAACGGACTGACTAAGATACGGGATCTGAAGGATTATTTTCTGGAACAAATATTGGAAATGCTGGACAAACGTAACATACAGGCAGTCGGATGGCAGGACATTGTTATGAATCCTGATAATACCGTTAACGAACATTTTAGAAACAGTAAGGTATTAAATTATTGCTGGAACACCATTCCGGAGCAGGGTGGGGATGAAGTACCGTATAAGCTAGCTAATGCAGGCTACCCGGTTATACTCTGTAATGTGGGTAACTTCTATTTGGATATGGCCTATTGCTATCATGTGGAGGAACCGGGATTGCGTTGGGGCGGTTATGTGGATGAATATGTGACGTTTGATATGTTGCCTTTTGATATTTATAAGTCTTTATGACGGAATTTGAAAGGTGAACCTGTTGATGTGAAAGCTGCTTCAAACGGAAAACAACCCTTGACAAAGGAAGGTTATCAGAATATCAAAGGTCTATCCGGACAAATATGGTCGGAAACAATCCGTAGTTTTGAACAGGTAGAATATTATCTTTTCCCAAAAGTCTTCGGATTGGCAGAACGTGCTTGGAATGTTCAACCATCGTGGGCAGTATCTCCGGACGGCAAAGTATATATGGATGCCAAACGGAAATACAATGCCGGTATTATAGATTATGAGTTGCCACGTTTGGCAAAGCGAGGAATAAATTTCCGGGTGTCTCCTCCCGGTATTATGACAAGGGATGGATTACTACTGGCTAATACTGCCATTCCCAATGCGGTAATCCGGTACACAACCGATGGAAGTGAGCCTACGGAAAGTTCCATAGAATGGCAAACTCCGGTAGTATGCAATGCTCCACTGATAAAAGCAAAGGCTTTTTATCTAGGAAAAGAGAGTGTAACTACCGTATTGTTTAATAGATGATATATAAATAAAAAGCTATTTTAATAATGTTAGAATAGCTTTTTATTTATGCATTTATGAAATTTTACATATTAAGGGGCTGCTGAAATTCTAGCTCTTCTTTACAATATTCAACAAATTTAAAACTGGAAATATGACTATTAATATTAATTGATGGTTGAAATATGAATACATTTTTCGACTTGCGTTTTAATTAATTTTTTCATATTTTTGCAGAGTATTTTTTGAATATTAGTGAAAGACATGAGTAATTTTGTAAAAATGAGAGGATTCTTTTTGTTTGTACTTCTTCTCATTAATTGTACTGTAAGTAAGGGACAGATTTATAAGTATATAGGTCTGGAGGACGGTTTGAATAACCAAAAAATATACCATATCCAAAAGGACCAACGGGGGTATATGTGGTTTCTGACTCAAGAAGGGATAGACCGTTATGATGGCAAACAAGCATTACAACTTTTCAGACGATAACATGACGTTGGATTCACGGATTGCCTTGAATTGGCTTTATATGGACAACGGAAATGTATTATGGGTAATTGGTCAGAAAGGTCGTATTTTTAGGTATGATTCGCAGCATGACAAGTTTGAACTGGCTTATGTGCATCCGGAACTGATCAGAAATAAGTCGCAAGCATTTCTGAATTATGGTTATTTGGACAAAAATGACCGTATATGGTTGTGCTGTAAAGATAGCATTACCTGGTATGATACCCATACCGGAACAGTGTTACATATGTCGGTGCCGGTCGACGGTGAAATAACTACCATTGAACAGACAGATGGTAACCATTTTTTTATAGGTACGGGAAGTGGTTTATTTCGTGCCGGAATAGAAGAAGGGAAGTTAAAGGTGATTCCTGATGAAGCGTTGGAAAGCATCGCTCCAGTGCATGAACTTTATTACCATGCTGTTTCAAAGCAGTTATTTGTGGGAAACTATAAAGAGGGAATACTTATATATGACATGGGGGGAACAGGAAAAATCATCTCTTGTCAATTCCCCAATCATGTAGAGATTAACCAGATTGCTGCTTTAAACGCTCATGAACTTCTAGTGGCTACTGGGGGAAAAGGTGTATATAAGCTGGATGTGAATACATACATGAGTGAACCCTACATAACAGCTGATTATAGCAGTTATAACGGGATGAATGGAAATAATATTAATGATGTCTATGTGGATGAAGAAGATCGCATCTGGCTCGCAAATTATCCCACCGGCATTACAATCCGTAACAACCGTTATGGAAGTTATGACCTGATAAGACATTCTCTTGGTAATACCCGGTCACTGGTGAACGATCAGGTTCATGATGTGGTGGAGGATAGTGACGGTGACCTCTGGTTTGCAACCAGTAACGGTATCAGTTTCTATCAGACTGATACAAAAGAATGGCGTTCCTTCTTTAGTTCCTTTGATCCGGTACCGAATGATGAGAATCACATTTTTTTAGCGCTGTGTGAAGTCTCTCCCGGTGTAATGTGGGCTGGTGGTTATACATCGGGTATTTACAAGATAGAGAAGAAGAAAGGGTTTAAGGTAACTTATCTTTCTCCTGCTGCCATTGCAGGAGTACGTCCCGATCAATATATTTATGACATTAAAAAAGATTCGGGAGGTGATATCTGGTCCGGTGGATATTATCATCTGAAGCGTATCAATCTTGATACTAAAAATGTACGTTTATATCCGGGAGTAAGTTCTATTACTACTATTCAGGAGAAGGACGGCCGGCTGATGTGGATTGGTACGCGAATGGGACTCTACCTGCTTGATAAAGAATCCGGAATTTACCGGTATATTGATCTGCCTATTGAATCTCCCTATATATGTGCATTATACCAGAGAGAAGACGGTATCCTATATATTGGTACCCGTGGAGCCGGACTTCTTGTTTATGACATTAATAAGAAAAAGTTTATCCATCAATATCGTACTGATAACTGTGCGTTGATTTCTGACAATATTTATACAATTCTTCCACGTCAGGACGAGAGTCTTCTGATGGGTACGGAAACCGGTATTACAATCTATTCCCCCCAGAAACATTCTTTTCGTAATTGGACACGGGAACAAGGATTGATGAGTGTCAATTTTAATGCAGGTTCTGCCACCGCCTGGAATAAAAGCACACTTGTTTTTGGCGGTAATGAAGGTGCAGTTAAGTTCCCGACAAATATACAGATACCGGAACCGCATTACTCACGCCTGTTATTACGTGATTTTATGATTGCTTATCATCCTGTTTATCCGGGTGATGACGGATCTCCTTTGAAGAAGGACATTGATGAAACTGACCGGCTGGAACTAGCTTACGGACAAAATACATTTTCCCTTGATGTGGCATCCATTAATTATGATTATCCTTCCAACATTCTTTATTCATGGAAAATTGATGGTTATCATAAAGAATGGAGTCGTCCAAGTCAGGATAACCGGATTCTTGTCAGAAATCTGCCTCCTGGCAGTTATACGTTACAAATTCGTGCCGTATCCAATGAAGAGAAGTATAAGACTTATGAGACAAGGAACATTCAGATTGTTATAACACCTCCGGTATGGGCCAGTTTGTGGGCTATGGTGGGATATGCAATTCTGTTGGTATTGGTTATGATTATCATCTTTCGTATCATCATGTTGCAAAAGCAGAAGAAAGTGTCGGATGAGAAGACACGGTTCTTCATTAATACGGCTCATGACATACGTACGCCGCTTACGTTGATAAAAGCTCCGCTGGAGGAAGTCATAGAAAATCGTATGGTGACCGAACAGGCGTTACCCCATATGAATATGGCTCTTAAGAATGTAAATACATTGCTTCAGCTGACAACGAACTTGATAAATTTCGAACGGATAGATGTCTATTCATCCACTCTTTATGTTTCCGAGTATGAGCTGAATACTTTTATGAATGATGTTTGTGCTGCTTTTCGCAAATATGCTGAAATGAAACATGTCAGGTTTGTTTATGAAAGCAATTTTGACTATCTGAATGTGTGGTTTGATAGTGACAAGATGGGATCTATTCTGAAAAATATCTTGTCGAATGCATTGAAGTATACACCTGAAGAAGGTAGTGTCTGCATTTCCGCTTGTGAGGAAGGAAACACGTGGAGCATTGAGGTGAAAGATACGGGAATTGGTATTCCTTCGTGCGAACAGAAGAAATTGTTCAGGAACTGTTTTAGAGGTAGCAATGTTGTCAATCTAAAAGTGACAGGTAGCGGAATAGGGCTGATGTTGGTATACAAACTAGTCAAATTACATAAAGGCAAGATTCAGATTCAGAGCAATGAACAACAAGGCACTTGTGTACGAGTTACTTTCCCGAAAGGAAATAGCCATCTTCATAAAGCTAAATTTATTTCTCCCAAGCTGCCGGATGAACGTCCGGAGACTATCATACCGGCTAGCATTTCAAACTTGTCGGTTATGGAGATAACCCAGATAAACAGTTCCTTACAACGTATTCTGATAGTGGAGGATAATGATGATTTACGTAATTATCTGGTGGATATACTTAAAACGAGCTATAATATTCAGGCTTGTCCGAATGGAAAGGATGCACTTATCATAATCAGGGAATTTAATCCGGATCTTGTTATATCCGATATAATGATGCCTGAAATGAGCGGAGATGAACTTTGTTCAGCGATAAAAGGGGATATTGAGATGTCTCATATTCCGGTCGTTTTGTTGACAGCACTGGGAGATGAGAAGAATATGCTCGAAGGGTTGGAAATCGGAGCGGATGCTTATATCACCAAGCCTTTCAGTGTAGGAATACTCAAGGCAACGATTAAGAATTTACTGGCGAATCGTGCTTTGCTCCGTCAGGTTTATAATAGTATCGAAGAGGAAGAACAGAGTTTTCCGGTTAATTGTACTAATACTCTGGACTGGAAATTTATTGCTTCGGTCAAGGAATGTATAGAGAAGAACATGGGGGATCCGGATTTTAATGTAGAAATGCTTAGCAGTCGCCATCACATGAGCCGTACGAGTTTCTTTAATAAATTAAAGGTCTTGACAGGTTATGCTCCGGCTGATTACATCCGGATGATACGTTTGCAACATGCTGCACAATTGCTAAAGCAGGGCGAATATACAATAGCGGAAATTACCGATAGGGTCGGGTTCTCGGATGCGAAATATTTCCGTGAGGTATTTAAAAAATATTATGGTGTAAGTCCGAGCAAGTATGGAGAGTCGGAAAAGACAGGATCTTATCCGGCAATCAATTTAAAAAATGAGAAATAGTAGGTGGCGTATATAAACATTGTTCTATGTCCGGTTGTTATGTTTGACAAACAAATATATATTCTGCCGGATGAGAGCAATATTGATATTTTTAGCTGGTCTGCTTTTCCCTATAACTTTTTTATTCGGGCAAAGTGCAATTCAGAAATATGCAGGAACGGCTATGCCGTATCCTTTGATAAAGAATCTGCCTGTTTTGAACCATGATGGTATGGTTCCTTTTTATATCAATCATTTAGGAAGGCACGGAGCACGGTTCCCGACTTCGGGAAAAGCATTAGAGAAGGTTAGAAATGTGCTTATATTGGCGGAGCAGGAAAACAGATTGACTGTAAAAGGTCAGGAACTGCTTGCTACGGTATTACGGCTGTCCGAAGCTTTCGAAGGACAATGGGGAGAATTGTCGGCAGTAGGAGAGCAGGAACAAAAGGGAATAGCAGAGCGTATGCTATTGCGTTATCCTGAAATATTTGTAGATTCGGCGCGAATTGAAGCGATAGCTTCCTATATTCCTCGTTGTATTAGTAGTATGGATGCTTTTCTTTCTGGTATGGAAAAACAGGATTCCTCATTGGTAATAAAGAAAAGTGCAGGAAAGCAATATAACCCACTTCTTCGTTTTTTTGATTTGAACAAGCCTTATGTTTATTATAAAGAGAAAGGTGACTGGATTTCTTTGTATGAATCATTTGTGCAAGATAAGATAGTTTTTACACCTGTCATGAAAAGGATTTTTCTCACCTCAGGACAAGAAACAGAACAGGAAAAACGGGAGTTTGTCATGGCTTTGTTCTCAATAGCAGCTATACTTCCTGATACAGGCTTATCTTTTAATATGAAAGGTATTCTCAATGATAAAGAATGGTATGGTTATTGGCAAACACAAAACTTGCGGCAATATCTGACTAAAAGTGCAGCACCAGTTGGAAATATGTTGCCGGTTGCAATTGCATGGCCGTTACTTTCAGAGTTTATTCAAACGACAGAGCAGGCAATTAACGGGCAATCGGACAATCGGGTGGATCTTCGTTTTGCGCATGCAGAAACTGTCATTCCTTTTGTAGCATTGATGGGTATAGGAAAAACGGATATACAGATAGCATCACCTGATTCCGTATCCATTTATTGGAAAGATTATGAAATTGCTCCGATGGCAGCTAATGTGCAATGGGTGTTTTATCGTGATAAGAACTGTCAAGTCTGGGTCAAAATACTTTTGAATGAGCAAGAAGTAACCATTCCGGTGGTCACATCCTTTTTCCCATATTATCGGTGGGAAGAAGTCTGCCACTATCTGAAACAACGGATAGCAATATCAAAAGAGATTCTTTCCAGGTTTTCAAGTAAGACTGATTAGCAAAAAAGCCCTGTAAGAATGATTGCTTCTCACAGGGCTTATTTGTATGGGAAGAGAATTTTTTATAATAATTTGTTGGAACCAAGTATAATCAACATGGTATATCCCAATATCAGTCCGATGATTCCCATGATTATTCCGACTTTTTCCATATCCTTTTGCTGAATCATGCCTGTGGCATGTGCCAATGCGTTGGGAGGAGTACTGATAGGCAATATCATTGCTAATGATGAACCGATTGCCACTCCAATCAATAAAGTCTCTACCCCACCTAGGGAAGATAGGTTCTCACGCATGCTGCTTCCTGCAATGGCTAGGATGGGGACGAGCAATGCGGCAGTAGCTGTATGTGAGATGAAATTAGCCATAGCATAACAAATAAGTCCGGAGCCGACAATCATTAATACAGGAGGCCATGTGTTGAATGGGATAGCTTCAATCATATGTTTCGCCAGTCCGGTTTCCTGTAAAGCAACGCCCAGAGCGAAGCCGCCGGCTACCATCCAGAGTACGCTCCAACTGATTTCTTCCAGATCGCGTTTGGTGATGACTCCCGTTATACAGAAAACGGCTACCGGAATCATAGCTACTACATTAGAGTTTACTCCCGTCACCTTGTCAAACATCCAAAGTATGACTGTGATAGCAAAAGTGATATAAACCACAATGGAACGCCAGTCTTTTTTGGCTTCACCTTCAATTTGTAATTCAATATTTTTTTGTTTAAAGGGAAACAATCGTAAAAGTATGAACCAAGCGATAAACAATACAATAATAGTATAGGGTAACATAAAACTCATCCATTCTCCGAAACCGATATTCAGGTTCAGTCCCTCCGGATCATTCAGGTATTTTAAGGCAATTGCGTTGGGCGGTGTGCCGATAGGAGTTCCCATGCCACCCACATTAGCAGCTACAGGAATAGCCATAGCCAGACCAATTTTTCCTTTACCGTCTGCCGGAAGTGCTTTTAATACAGGAGTTAGGAAAGTGAGCATCATGGCAGCTGTAGCCGTGTTGCTAAGGAACATTGAAAATGCAGCTGTAACAAGAATGAATCCTAATAGTACATAGCGTGATTGGGTTCCGAAAGGTCTTAGCATGACGCGTGCCAACAATACGTCCAATCCGCTTTTGGTTGCTGCGATGGCAAGTATGAACCCACCAATAAATAACATAATGATTGGATCGGCAAAGCAATGCATAATGGACTTATATTTGACTGTCTGTCCCAATTCTTCTGTCGAGATTCCTTGAGTAAGGAACCATAAGCTGCTGTCGGAAACGGTGAGTAACAATAAAACGACAATCAATACGGAAGTGGTCCATGCAGGGACAGCCTCGAATACCCACATCAGTGTGGCAAAAATAAAGATAGAAATAAGTCTTTGTTCTATAACTGTTAACCCTTCTATACCAAATGTGTCAATAGGGAGGAGCCATAAAATAAGGGAAAGGGTAATAGCTACGGTTAGCTTTATGCATCTGGCCACTGTCTGATTTTTTGCCAACCGTTTGGCTTTCTTTAAGTCCTGATAAGCTTCCACTAGATGGAAGCCGTGAAAAATCTTGTACATAATACTAGTTTAAGATAAAATTAAAAAACGGTGCAAAAATAACTTTTTATTCTATATCTCGTAAATCAACGAGAGAAGTTTTTTATAATTCTTTTGGATTGTGATGTCCTTGAAGATATTAATATGGATATTAGGTAGTCTGCTGCAATTTCTCTAAATTTGTGCCATTAACTCGACTAATACATTCATGGAGCACACTGAAACTTTAATAGTAGAGCAGTTGAAGATAGGCAACGAAGACGCCTATCAATACATCTATGACCGTCACTATGCTCTGCTGTGTCATGTCGCAAGTGGCTATGTAAAAGATCAATTCCTCGCGGAAACCATTGTCGGGGATACTATTTTTCATTTATGGGAGATTCGTGAAACGTTAGAGATTTCCGTTTCTATCCGTAGCTATTTGGTGAGAGCCGTCCGTAATCGTTGTATCAACTATCTGAATTCTGAATGGGAAAAGCGTGAGATCGCGTTTTCATCTCTAATGCCTGATGAGATAACAGACGATAAAATGACGATCTCCGATTCGCATCCGTTAGGTGCATTGCTGGAGCGTGAACTGGAAGAGGAAATATATAAAGCCATTGATAAATTGCCGAACGAATGTCGTCGCGTGTTCGATAAAAGCCGTTTTGAAGGAAAATCATACGAAGAAATTTCTCAAGAGTTAGGCATCTCTGTCAATACGGTTAAATATCATATAAAGAATGCATTAGCATCTTTACAAATGAATCTAAGTAAATATCTGATTACTCTACTTTTATTTTTTTTCGGGTAAAAACGAAAAAAAGTCATTTTCAGACTACCCTCAATTAAAAATCTACTGTCTCCTTTATAGAACGCAGAAAAATGGAAGAAGAAAAGAAACATATTGATGAATTGATTGCAACCTATCTGACGGAAGGTTTGGACAAAAATGCTTTAGCCGAACTGAAAGCATGGATAGCTGCATCACCTGAAAATAAGAATTACTTTATTCAGCAGCGGGAAGTCTGGTTTTCTGCTGTCAGTCGTGAAGCTGCGTCGAAATACAATAAAGATAAAGCGTTCGATACATTTAAGAAACGTATCGGAAATCGGAAGGAAATAGAAAAAACGTCTCATCATGGATTCCGGTTGTCAATGTTGTGGCGTTATGCAGCGATTATTGCAGTCATACTTGCAGTCGGCTGCTTCTCTTATTGGCAGGGAGGAGTGAACGTAAAAGACACATTCGCGGATATATCCGTAGAAGCTCCTTTAGGATCGAGGACAAAGCTTTATTTGCCGGACGGTACATTGGTTTGGCTGAATGCCGGTTCACGAATGACTTACTCACAAGGTTTCGGAGTCGATAATCGTATGATCGAACTGGAAGGTGAGGGATATTTTGAAGTCCGGCGGAATGAAAAACTCCCTTTCTTTGTAAAGACTAAAGATTTACAATTGCAAGTACTGGGAACAAAATTTAATTTTCGCGATTACCCGGAGGATCATGAAGTCGTAGTATCTTTATTGGAAGGGAAAGTAGAACTGAATAATTTACTGAAAAAAGAGAAAGAAGCAATTCTTGCGCCTGATGAGAGAGCAATATTGAATAAAACGAACGGACGGATGACAGTAGAAACAGTTACAGCCTCTAATGCTTCGCAATGGACGGACGGTTATCTGTTTTTTGATGAAGAGCTTCTGCCGGACATCGTGAAAGAATTGGAACGTAGCTACAATGTAACTATTCGCATTGCCAATGATTCTTTAAATACCTTCCGGTTCTACGGTAATTTTGTCCGTCGGGAGCAAAGTATTCAGGAAGTATTGGATGCGTTGGCATCTACGGAGAAAATACAATATAAGATTGAAGAACGCAATATAACTATCTATTAACCGGTTACCAGAGATTTATAATACTATGATTGTTTAACCTTAGAAATTGAAGAATATGAAGGAAGAAAATAATACTGAATAGTCTTTAGTGAATGAATAAGGAGAGAAAAATAAAAACCGGAAGATCTCGAACATCTTCCGGCTCCTGAATCTCTTCTTCAACAACTTTCAAACGTGAGCATGTTTTCAAAAGAGATAATGCAAAGTTAGCAAAATACATCTCTTTTAAAACGAGTTATTCAAGTTTTAATTAAATAATTTGTTTATTTTATGAATTACAGGAAGAAGGCCATATTAATGGTCGTGGCTCTCTTTTGCCTTAACATAGCAATGCTAGCCCAGGCCGTTTCATTGAAAATGAATAATGTTTCAGTGAAAGAAGCAATGACGCAACTGAAGAATAAAAGCGGATATTCTTTCGTATATAAAGTGGGAGATCTGGATACAAAGAAAATTGTGAGTGTAAAGGCAAAGCAGTTGAATGAGGCTATCGATCAGATATTGTACGGGCAAGATGTTGTTTATGAGGTAAAAGGTAAGAACATTGTTGTCCAAAAAGGGCAACGGCAGAATACCTCTAAAGACACTAAAAAGCGTAAAATCACAGGTGTGGTGAATGATGCCAATGGTGAACCGATCATCGGTGCTACCATCAAGGAAAAAGGAACGGCTAACGGAACCGCATCTGATTTGGATGCGAAGTTCTCGTTGGAAGTATCACCGGGAGCCGTATTAGAGATTTCCTATATTGGTTATCAGACACAGGAAGTAAAAGTGGGCGACCGGACCTCTTTATCCGTGACCTTGGCTGAGAATCAGCAAATTTTAGATGAGGTGGTAGTGGTGGGATATGGTACGACTTCCCGCAAAAATCTGACTACTTCTATTGCTACAGTAAAAACAGAAAAAATATCGAAAGCAGCTACCAGTAATATTTCCGGAATGTTGTTGGGGCGTGCTGCCGGTTTGCAGGCAACCGTATCCAGTCCCCAGCCGGGAGGAGGCATCAATATCTCCATTCGTGGAGGTGGTACACCGATTTATGTGGTAGATGGAGTGGTTATGCCTAGCGGCTCTTTTGAAGTCGGTACGGGGAGCACATCACTTCCTTCCTCCGTCAACCGTGCAGGATTGGCAGGATTAAATCCCAACGATATTGAATCTATTGAAATCCTGAAAGATGCTTCTGCTGCCATTTATGGTATCGGAGCTGCCGATGGTGTTATTTTGGTGACTACCAAAAAGGGAAAAGAAGGAAAACCGACCATAGTGTATGAAGGAAGTTATTCCATACAGAAACATTATCCTTATCTGGAGGTATTGAGTGGTCCCGAATTGATGAACATGGTCAATGTTTTCAGTAAGGAGAATTATTTATATGACAAAGGTCAGTATCCTTATGGAAATACCGCTTATGATGATAAGTGGACACCTATCTTTACACCGACACAAATAGCCAATGCTCCGACTACGGACTGGTTGGACAAAGTGCTGAAAACAGGTGCGGTGACCAATCATAATCTGACGATTAGCGGTGGTTCTGAAAAGTTTAAATATTATCTGGGTGTTAACTACTATAAAGAAGATGCTACCGTTCATAATTCGGATATGGAGCGCTACTCTTTGCGTACAAATATCACCTCCCAACTGACTAACTTTTTGAAACTGACAACAATCGTCAATTTGAATCAGAATAATTACACGAACTCTACTGTTGGCGGGGATGTTGGGAACTTAGGAGATCAGGGAGCCGGAGCACTTTTCGGAGCAATTTTCTATCCTTCCTATCTTCCCATATACGATGCCGAAGGGAAATATAATGTATTTAGCCGGACGCCTAACCCTGTTTCCATGCATGATATTAATGATAAGTCCGAGCAAAGTGGTTATTACATGAATTTCTCATTGGATGTTGATATCATAAAGAATATGCTTTCGGCAAAAGTGTTGTATGGATTGAACAAGGAAAATACCTCTCGTGATTCATACATACCTTCTGATGTTTACTACGCATTGCAACGTAAATCCAGAGGAAACTTAGGATATGGAAAAAGGCAACAAAGCACTCTCGAAGGTACATTGACATTTCAACATAAGTTTGGCGAGCTGTTGGATATGAATCTGATGGCCGGTATGGGACGTTATCTCGATAGTGGCGATGGTTCGGATATATCATACGAAAATGCGAATGATCATATACAGGGAAGCAGTGTAGGCATGGCAGACGGTCCTTTCTATCCGACTTCTTATAAATATAAAAATGAAAAGAGGTCACAGTTTGTCAGAGGAAATTTCGACTTATTGGGTCGCTATGTAGTATCTGCTTCATTGCGCCGTGACGGTACGGATAAATTCTTTCCCAGTAAGAAATATGCTCTCTTTCCATCTGTTTCTCTAGCATGGAAAATGAACGAAGAATCATTTATAAAGAATATCTCCTGGATTAATATGTTGAAACTAAGAGCCAGTTATGGTGAAACTGGTAGTGACAATTTAGGTACAACACTATATGGTATTGTAACAACTACCCGTGAAGATGTTCAGTTCAATAATAATTCAGTTACCTATATTCCTTACATATTGTCCGGTGCCAACTATGAAGATGTAACCTGGCAAAAGACGGTTATGAAAAATATCGGATTGGATTTTTCCGTTCTTAGAGATAGAATCTGGGGTAGTGTAGATGTATTCCGTAATGACGTAACCCATTTGTTGGGGACAGCACCGACTGAATTATTGGGAATGCACGGAACACGTCCTATCAATGGAGGACATTATAAACGTACCGGAGTAGATGTGAGTTTGAATTCGCTGAATCTTCAAACACATGATTTCAAATGGACCTCTCAAATTACACTGTCCCATTATAACGCGGTATGGATAGAACGTATGCCCAACTATGATTATCAAAAATATCAGAAAAGGAAAAATGAACCGATGAATGCATTCTATTATTATAAAACGACCGGTATCATCAATGTGGATAAGAGTAATATGCCCGAATCGCAACGTTCATTAGGTCCTGCTGCTTGTATGCCGGGATATCCTATTGTTGAAGATAAAAATGGTGATGGAATCATTGATGTGAATGACTCTTATATGGATAATACGTTACCTAAATTATATTTTGGTTTCGGGAATACATTTACATGGAAGAACTTTGATTTGGATATATTCATGTATGGTCAATTGGGAGTAAAGAAATGGAATGATGCATATGGCAATAGTATAGATGTCGGAGGTCTCTCCAGAGGAGTGGATGCGCACAATGTTGGTATCTATTCTTATAACATTTGGAATACCCAGACAAACACGAACGGACGCTTCCCGGGTATCGCAATCAGTAAATCAGTGGCTTTACCCGAAAATCTGGGCTTTGATTATACAAGAGAAAATGCCTCTTATATACGTGTAAGAAACATCACACTAGGATATAATCTGGGTCCCAAAGAGTTATCTGTATTTAAAGGATATATTAGAGGAATACGTGTGTTTGTCGATTTTCAGAATCCTTTGACCTTTACCAAATACAAAGGATATGACCCTGAAATCAACACCTCCTCTTCTAATTTGACCGGAGGGCAATATCCTCAAATGAGAGTTTATTCAATAGGTGCAAAATTAACCTTCTAAACTTCAAGCTATGAAATCTAACAAATTATGTCGTATGAAAAAGAAGATTTTTTTACCGATGCTTGTTTCCTTGCAACTATTATTCGGTAGTTGTGAGAATAATTTTGATCCTTATATTTATGGAGCTTTGTTGCAGGGAGAATATCCTTCTACAGAGCAGGAGTATGTTTCCTATATGATGATTTGCTACTTGCCATACACTACGGTTTGGACGTATGATATGGGTTCAGGCGGTTTGCAGCACGGTATTCATATACAGTCGGGAGGAACGGTACGTATGTTTGATTCCACTTCTGATATATGTGCATCTGCTACCACAGTAGGTGCAGACTGGGAACGCTTTACTAAAGGAGACTACAGTAATTGCTTTTATTACTGGCGTGGAAATGTAGATGATGGCAGTAACCTCAACCATTTCCCGAAAACAGCTCAAATAACCCGTATGACTGAAATCATTGGAACTTTGGAGAAAGCTCCTCTGACTGCTCTTACAGAAGAAAAAAAGAATAATCTGCTTGGAGAAGCGCGTCTGTGCCGTGGATTGATGATGTATTTTCTGTTACATGTTTACGGTCCTGTACCGGTCATCCTGGACCCCGAAAAAGTAATTGATCCGGAAGCGTTATCGAATACCGTGCGTCCTTCTTTGGACGAAATGACTCAATGGATTACGGATGACTTGGAGTTTGCCGCAAAGAATGCTCCCGAGGTGGCTCCGGATTTGGGACGCTATACGCGTGACTATGCCCGTTTCTGCCTGATGAAACACTGTCTGAACGAGGGAGAACACATGGAAGGCTATTATCAGAGAGCGATGGATATGTATAATGAACTCAATACAGGTAAATATGATTTGTTTAGAACTGGAAGTACCCCATACGTTGACCTGTTCAAGAATGCCAATAAATTCAATAAAGAAATCATTATGGCTGTCAGTTGTAGTCCGACTGCCGATGGTAATCCGAAACATGGAAATGCGAATCCTTTCCTGATGTGGGCTTTACCTTCCGATGTGGCAAAAGGGGATCCTTTCCCAATGGGAGGCGGATGGTTTCAGGCTTTCAGTATGGATAAGAAATACTATGATGCTTTCGAAAGTAACGACGGTCGTTTGAAAACAATTGTGACTAGTTATAAAGACAAGAATGGTGTTATCATTAATAAAGACAATCTGGGGGTGAGATGGAATGGATATATTATGAATAAATTTCCGCAGGAAACCATGACAACTTTCCAGGGGACCGATATTCCTTTGGCAAGATGGGCCGATGTATTATTGATGTATGCAGAGGCAGAAGTACGCAAAACAGGAACCGTTCCTTCTGTGGCTGCTATAAATGCAGTAAATCAAGTAAGGAACAGAGCCGGATTGGCAAATTTGCCGGCTGTGGCAACCAATACCAAAGATGCTTTTCTGGATGCTATCTTGATCGAACGGGGACATGAACTCTTTTATGAAGGTAATCGTAAAATTGACTTGATCCGTTTTAATAAATATGCGCAGGAAATGTATAAGGCGAAGGGAGTAATGCCGACGCATCAGTACATGCCGATTCCTAATTATGCAGTCGAACAGGCGGTTTCTTATGGAAAAGAGCTGAAGCAGACTTGGGAACGTCCGGGTTG
>ERZ860590.1057-NODE-1057-length-16596-cov-2.592588_pt1 | contig 16596 bp, 19 predicted proteins | sample MGYA00509975_ERZ860590 | MGnify/ENA primary metagenome ERZ860590 (study PRJEB30046, sample SAMN00715250) | human gut metagenome | study: EMG produced TPA metagenomics assembly of the A metagenome-wide association study of gut microbiota in type 2... | reverse complement strand
ATATCCCCGGATGGCTCAAGCCTTATACCCCGGACGTTCATCAGGGCAATGTTGTGACTTCCGAAATGGTTGACGCGCTCCACGAGGGAATGACAAAGAACCAGGTTATCTTCCTTCTGGGTACGCCTGCGCTGCGCAACTTATTCCATAAAGAACAGTGGAATTACGTGTATTACCTTAAACCTCGTTTCGGCCAGACCAGCATCCGCAAGCTGGAAATCACATTTGATGAAGACGGACGCGTAGAAAGCTTCAAGTCCGACAAGATGCCTGACGAAACCAACGCTGACTTGGCAATCCTCGGTGAGCGCGCCAGAGAAAGCACGTTGAAGCGTCAGGAAGAACTGGAAAAGGAAAAACAGGAAGTTCAGCAGCCCGCTTCGGAAGGAACTCAGCAAGCTGCGGAAACCGAGCCCTCAAAAGAGGAAACGACCGAAACTCCGGCCGCTCAATAACCTCGAGCAAAAATCGCACATAGCTCACGGCACCGCAAAAATCGGTGCCGTTTGTTTTTGTGAAATCGAGCCAGGTCGGATTTCCGGCAAATTTAGAGTAAATTAAAGAGTTACTGCGGAGCGTCTCTACGGCATTTTCAACAATTTAACTTTCCCGTCGTTCAGGGCGTTCCCGATCCTAACTACAACTTAACCTTCCGGAGTATTTATGGTCAAAATCGCAGTCGCCGGCGCCAAAGGGCATATGGGCAAAATGATTATCGATGCCGTTTGGAACATGGAAGGCGCAGAATTAGTTGCTGCCCTCGCACACAAAGGTACCGATAAATGGGAAGCCGATGAAGATGCCGGCGCCTCCTTGGGCTACAACACCGGCGTGAAGATCACAGATGACTACAGCGTGCTTCGCACGAGCGGTGCACAGGTACTGATCGACTTCACTCGTCCGGAAGGTACTAAAGAATTTTTGAAGATCTGCTCTGATGCCGGCATCGGCATGGTCATCGGAACGACCGGATTAGATGCGGAAGGCAAAGCCGCCATTGAGGAGGCCGCCAAGGTGATCCCCATCGTTTTTTCTCCGAACATGAGTGTAGGCGTAAACGTCACATACAAGCTGCTTGAGCTTGCAGCAAAACTGCTCAAAGACTACGACGCAGAAATTTTTGAAATGCACCACAACCGTAAAGTCGATGCTCCAAGCGGCACAGCCATCGCTATGGGTAAGGCCATTGCAGATGCTCGAGGACAGAATTTTGAAGAAGTCGCCGTATGGGCGCGTCAGGGTCATACCGGCCCGAGAGTGCCCGGCTCTATCGGTTTTGCGGCACTGCGCGGCGGTGACGTGGTCGGTGACCATCAGGTAACTTTTGCAGGCAGCGGCGAGAGAATCGTAATTTCTCATCTGTCGAGCTCTCGTGCCGGCTACGCTCAAGGCGCCGTTAAAGCCGCCCTTTGGGAAGCCGAAAAAAAGCCCGGACTTTATTCCATGAGCGATGTTCTCGGCTTGTAATTTATGAATCGGGAAGAAGCATTCAAAATCCTTGAGGCAAGAATCCTTGAGCTTCTGAACCGCATCAGCCATCTTGAGGAGGAGAACACTCGTCTGAAAAACGACCTCTCCTCCAAGACCGCTCAGCTGCAGGCGGCCCAAACCAAAGTCAGCATTGCGGCCGAACAGCTTCACATTGAGCTTGATCGTCTCAGAGCGTTCAAAGACAGATACCGAAATCCCTGATTTCTATGCTTTACACTATTGCGATTCAAAACTTAAGGCTTCAAGTCTCTGTACCGGACTCAGCCGATACGGCTGCACTTGATAAAGTGATCCGTGAATTCAACGACCATCTCATGACCTTTAACGGCGGCAAGCCGGTTGAGTTATTCGAGAGCAAGGAAATTAAGCTCCTAATCTTCACACTTATCTCTTTCATTCTCGGAATGCAAAAAAAACAGGATGAGTTGGAAGAAAAGCTGCGGGAGAAGACCTCCTCCGTACCGACGGACGAAGGTAAAGAAGTAAACATTCGTGACGACAGCGAGACCATCGAGACGATCAAAACACTAATTTCCCTTTGCGACAGAGGACTTACCAAAAATCCATGATTTCGAATACGCCCGAATAGCGCAATTAGCTTTAATACGGACTTTAAAAAATTTTCGAGAAGGCTACAATACAAATCGTCCCCTGCGAAATTCGAGCATCGGCTGTTGTTCTTTGAACCAATACTCTAGTTTCGGGGGCTCATTGACAGACCATTAAGTTGAGCGGCACGCGCTGTTGCTCCTTGTGCCTGGCATAGGCCTCCACCCTGAACCCTCGGTTCAGGACTCAAGCCGGACGGTTTCGGCGGGAGACACAAAAACGCTCTCGAACTTCGAGAGCTTTTTTGTGTCCGCTGCTTTTCTACTTGGCAGGCGGTTCATAAGGCCGAAAACAAATCAAATACAAAAAATTCAATGCATTAACTTTGGCCTTACAATACCCGCAACTCTTAACTGTCTCAAAAATCGGAACGATTTCCTCGAGGCTCAACCTTAATTTAAGTAAGAAGAAAAGAATTATGTCTTTTACGATCAAACTCGCCGGCACGCCTTATGAGTTCAAGGCCGAAGCCACTGAAACTATTCTTGAAGCCGGTGACAAAGCCGGTTTTCTGCTGCCGAGCGCCTGCCGCAGCGGCGCCTGCGGTGCCTGCAAGGCTCAAATCATTTCCGGTACTGTTGCATTGGGACCTCATGAGCCTTTTGCACTGACCGAAGCCGACCAGAAACTCGGTCTGACTCTTCTTTGCCGTGCCAAGGCAACTTCCGACTGCGAAATCAAAGTTAGCGATGTCAAACTGGCTCAAAAGAAACCGGAAGGTATCCAGGCGGAAATCGTTGAGAAGACACTGCTGGATCCATGCATCATGCGCTTAGTTTTGAAGCGTGCCGACGGCGGCGTCTTTGAATTCAAAGCCGGCCAGACCTACGCCGTCGAGCTTCCCGGAAACCAGAAACGCTATTACTCCGTCGCCAGCTCTCAGAACCAGAAAGAGACCGTCGAATTCCTGATCCGCAAAGTCACCAATGGTATCTTCACGGGCATAGTGGTCGCCGAGGGCGGCCATGATCCGCGTCGGCGATAAGATGCGCCTGAAAGGACCGGAGGGCACCAGCACTTTCCAGACACCGAAGGGCCGTAAAGCCGTCTTCCTCGCTACCGGAACCGGCATTGCTTCCGTCAAGAGCATTGTTTCCACACTGGTAGAAAACAATGACCTCGAAGGCCGCGAACTCTTTATTTACTGGGGCGTCCTCACCTCTCAGGAACTTGTCGTCGGAGAAATCTTCGAAGAATGGGCCGCCGCTCATCCGCAGATCCATTACACCGGCGTCGTATCCCGTGAGGACACCTGGCCCGGTGCGAAAGGTCACGTTCAGACTTTTGCAGCAGCCGACAACGGTGACATGACCGATATGGATGCCTATCTCTGCGGAAGCAACTCCATGATTAAAGCCGCAGTGAACTATTTAACAGCTCGCTGCGGCCTTCGTGAAGATCACATCTTCATGGATAACTTCGGTTTCTAAGCTTTTCGACGGCAGGCCCAAATCCAAAGGCCTGCCCCGATAATGATCATCGGCAGCGAAAGCCACTGGCCTCTTGAAAGATCCAAGGCCTGAAGACCTAAGTAGCTGTCGGGCTCGCGGAAGAATTCCACAACAAAACGAGCCAGCCCGTAACCGAATAAGAAGAGACCCGAGACTGCACCTGCGGGTCTCTTTTTTATTGAATAAATCCAGACGACGAAGAACAGCACCAGTCCCTCCAAAGTTGCTTCGTAAAGCTGAGAAGGATGGCGCGGAACGCCGTCTCCTGCCTGCGGGAAAATCATGCTCCAGGGCAAGTCAGCCGAGGCGACTCTTCCCCAAAGTTCTCCGTTAATAAAGTTTCCGAGTCGACCGAAGAAAAATCCGAGCGGCACCAAAGGAGCAACAAAATCGCCAACCGTGAGGATGGATTTCTTGTTTCTCCACGCGAAATAAAAGAGCGCAAGAATGACGCCGATGAATCCGCCGTGCGCGCTCATACCACCCTGCCATACCGCGAAGATTTCAAGCGGATGTGTCAGGTAGTATTCCGGCTGATAGAGCAGCACAAAACCCAAGCGGCCGCCGACGATCACGCCGACCATGCCGACAAAGAGCAAATCTTCAAGATTCGCCTTGGTTATTCCTCTCCACTCCTGACGGCAGCGGTAGAGACCCAAGAGATAAAAAAGCGTAAAGCCGATCAGATACATCAGACCGTACCAATGCACGGCCAATGGTCCCGCCTGAACGGCAATCGGATCAAACTGAGGATGAACCAGCATTCTTTAGGCCTCGTATTCAGAACGGAGGTTCTCGACGTAACCTTCAACGTCCTCCAGAATTTCCAAACCGTGCTCATCAGCACCGGCTCGGGCTTCTTCGAGCTCTTCGTAGAACTGAGTAAACGTTCTTGAGTCCCCCAAACCTTTGACAAGCTTGTTGTATTTGTGAAGACGCCACAGTCTTTCAGTTTCCGGAGTGAGTGCATACTCCGGGTAGTTGCGCCCCATGAAATACAGCGTCAGCTCCGCTAAATCTTCTCGATCAAACTCAAGCCGATCGAAAGCATCTGCCATCTCTTCAGGAGGCAAAGCTCTAAAGTTGGCCATCTTTCGGGCATCCGAGTTACTCGGGAAGCCTCCGCTGTAAAGAGCTTCTTCCGGAATGTCCCTGGCGTGCTCTTCGGCCTTTCTGTCTGCGAGCGCCATAAAGAGCGGCTGAAGTTCTGGCAGGCGATCCACGGATGCAAGAATCTTCGAGGCGTTCTCGGAGTAATAGCTTGCAGGCTGTTCGAATAAGCCTTGACCGCTCTTCGTGATCCAAGCAGACATACCCTTCATAAGGAAGGGCTGCTTTTTGGTTTTAATGCGCACAAAGGGCAGCGGTTTGATGCCCTGCTCTTTTTGCTCACGCGTCACGAAGGATCTTTCCTTCATGTCTTTTTCCGTGATCGCCCACATTTCGCTCGGATCTGCGGAAAGGTCCCAGCAAATCCATTCGTTTCGAACGGAAGGATTCTCAAAGAGCGGCATCACCGGTCTTAAGCCTCTGCGATGATGGAGACTGTAGCGATCCACATAGAGAAGCGGACGTCTTTCATTCAGAAGCTCGACGATCTTGTCGGACTTGCTGATCGAAAGCGCATACTCCCAAAGGCGAGGATTCTTGCTTGCAATCAGTTTGGCCAGCTGCAGTGTTGCAAAAGCATCCGAGCTTGCGTCATGCGCGTGACGGTGGGGCAGCTGATTTGCAGGCGTCAGGCGATCCAATTTGAAAGTAACCGTACCGTCTTCTTTCGTCGGCCATTTCAAAATCTGCGGCGCCACCGCATAAACGGCAATCACTAAAAGAAAAACGTCAAATCGTCCGCGTCCGTCTCCGTACTCGGTGTCGTAGGCCGGAAGCAGATTGCGCCAGAACATGAAGCGCGTCATCTCATCGTCGTAATTACGATTGTTGTAGCCGATCGTAATCGTGCCGGGTTTGCCCATTTCATCTCGGATGACTTTGGCGAAATCGGCCTCAGCCAGCGCATTTTCTTCATCCATGAGCGACATCGGCGTAATGCCCGTCACCAGAGAAGAACCGGGAGACGGGATGTAGTCGTCCGCAAGCTGGGCGTAAAGCACCATGCTTTGTCCGATGATATTGAAATTGGTATCGGTTCGAAATGATCCGTACTGCACGGGGCGGTCTTTACGTGCCTCTGTTCCGAATGTTTCGTAGTCGTACCAAAGGTAAGTTGTTGAATTGTTGACGGTATCGGTCATGGACTTTTCGCAAAATGAAGTAGGCCAATATTACAAGAATCCTCAGTTATCCGACACATTCGCAGGCGCGGCTAGGCGTAAAAAAAAACGAAAGCCGGCGTTTCTGCCGGCTCACACTCTGGAAAAGCTTAACTTACATCGCCAAGTATGCTTGTCTAATCATGTAGAGGCAGACGAAGCACAGCAGGCAGGCGAAGATCTTCTTAAGCGGCTTCGTATCGATAGAGTGGGCAACCTTAGCGCCAAGCGGTGCAAAAAGCACACTGGTAATCGCAACTGAGAACAAAGCCGGAATACAAATGTAGCCAAGGTCAATCGGCCAGGGAGGCAGACCCGACACGTTCCAGCCGCTGATGATGTAGCCGATAGTGCCGAAGAGCGCAATCGGGAAGCCGAAAGCTGCACTGGTCGCCACAGCGTTCTGCATTTTGACGTTGCACCAAACCATCCAGGGAACGGAGATAAAGCCGCCGCCGGCGCCCACAAGGGCGGAGAGAATACCGATCGCGATGCCCATGAAGAACTTGCCCATCGTTCCCGGCAGATTGCGGTCCGGACGCGGGGATTTATTCAGGAACATCTTGAACGCGGAGAACCCGACGAAACCGGCGAAAATCAAGGACAGCCAGAATGTCGGCAGCCAGCCTGCGATCTGTGCACCGACGACCGCACCGACCAAAATACCGGGGGCGACAGAGGCCACGACATTCCACAGAACGGCGCCGCGTTTATGGTGAGCTCTGACGGAAGAAAGCGAAGTAAAAGCGATCGTTGCCAATGACGTCGCGATGGCCACGTGAACGATGTGATCGTGCGGAATCAAACTCGACGGGATCAGCATAATCAGGAACGGTGTAATGATCATGCCGCCGCCGATACCCAGTAGGCCTGCCATAAATCCCGTAAAGCAGCCTAATAAAGCCATAAGGCCGATTGTTGTGAGTGCCACTTAATCCTCTTATATGGTTTGAGAATTTGAAAATTTGAATAAGAAAAATCTTAGCGCTTATCTTCGTTTTTTAACGGCTTTTCGCTGGAAGTGGCGTAAATACTAGGTTTGCGGGATGAGGTACGGCTGAAGCGCTTTCCACTCGTCTTCATTCACGGGCGTGATCGAGAGGCGATTGCCCTTTTGAAGGACGCGCATTCCCTCACAGCCGGGAATCGTTCGAAGCTCTGCGATGGAAACCAGTCTGACCTTATGCAGTACGCGAACATCGACCTGAACCCAGCGCGGTTTTTCCTGAGTGCTCTTAGCATCGAAGTATCCGGAAGTTTCTTCAAACTGTGTCGGATCCGGATAAGGTTCGGAAGCTATCTCACCAATGCCGACGATCCCGGGCTGAGCGCAGGAAGAATGATAGAAAAGAACCGGATCTCCGATCTTGCAAAGATCTCTCATGAAGTTGCGGGCCTGGTAATTACGGACGCCGAACCACCCGACTTTGCAGCCGTCCATCTGCAGGACGTCATCAACGGAAACTTCGCTTGGCTCCGATTTCATCAGCCATGCATAGTGCTCAAAACCTGCCATAATTTGTCTACCTCTATTTACTGAGAAGCTCCTTATATCATGTCTTCAGACTCTGTCCAACTTTGTTTGTCCCGCAAGACCGGAGAAATGCTTCAAAGACTCCGTGCCAATCGCCCTCTCGTTCATTGCATTACTAATGAAGTCGTACAGGAAATTACGGCTGACGTGCTTCTTGCCGCAGGGGCCTCCCCCGCGATGGTAGTAGGCGAAGGCGAAGCCGAATATTTCGCCGGCATTGCCTCTGCACTTTCGGTCAACGTCGGAACACCGTACGAAGCACGTATCGAAACCATGAAGAAAGCAATTCGCGGCGCTCTTGCCGCAGGTAAACCATGGGTTCTCGATCCGGTTGCCGCCGGCGGCATTCCCTGGCGCGACAAAATCATTTTTGAACTCTTAGAAATGCATCCGACAGCGGTCCGAGGCAACGCTTCCGAGATTCGTTTCTTAGCCGGTGTGGGCACCGGCGGCAAAGGAGTGGATAGTTTGGATGACTCTTCTTCCGCCATTGAAGCGGCCAAGGCCCTTGCCCGTAAGTACAAAACATTTGTCGTGGTAACGGGACACAAGGACTACGCCACAGACGGCGAACGCGTGCTTTGCGCCGTCGGAGGCAGTGAAATGATGACGTTAGTCGTCGGAACAGGTTGCTCGCTATCAGCCCTTCTCGCCGCTTTCCTCGGAGGCGCGGAGCGCTCGCTTGAGGCCTGCATTGCCTGCTGCGACTACGTAAACTACGCCAACGACACCGCTTCTACCCGCTCGAGCGGTCCCGGGTCCTTCCACGTCCAATATTTAGACGCCCTCTATCAAATCCGCCCCGAAGATTTCAGAAAATGAAAGCAGATAGAAAATTAGATCTCTCGCTGTACTTGGTGCTTGACGCCAACCTTTGTAAAACTCCGGAAGGAATGGTTGAAACGACAAGAAAAGCAGTAGAAGGCGGTTGTACCGTTGTCCAGCTTCGCGCGCCGGAATGGAAAAAGAAGAAGCAGCTTGAGGCTGCGTTTCTTCTCAAGAAGCTTCTTAAAGATACGGATGTACTTTTCATTGTGGATGACCACATTGATATCGCTTTACTCAGCGGGGCAGACGGAGTTCACGTCGGACAAGAAGACATCGATCCGAAGTACGTTAGACAGCTTTTAGGTCCCGACGCCGTAGTCGGCTTGTCCGTCGGAAGCATTGCAGAATTAAACACCATCGGGCCGGAGGTTGATTACATCGGAATCGGGCCGGTGTTTTCTACCAAGACAAAAGTCGATGCAGGCGCAGCGGTGGGCCTAGACCTGCTGGAATACATTTCCAAAGAAGCGGGACTTCCTAACGTTGCCATCGGCGGCATCAATCAAAGCAATGCCGCGGACTGCATTCGTCACGGAGCCGACGGTGTCGCAGTCGTCTCCGCAATCTGCGGCGCGGAAAATCCGAGGGCCGCCGCAGCTGCCATAAAGAAAGCGGTTAACGACGCGCTTTCGATTTAGATTTCGTTTTTTCGGCCGTGCCTGAAGATTCGGGGACGGCCTTTCTGTTTGTCCATTTCATCAGGCCAAAGAGCGCAAGCAGAATCACAAGCCATGCACCGATGAACATGAATACCATTTGTGTGCTGGCTTTTCTTGACTGTCCCTGAACAAATAAACCATAGCTCTGCTTGGCCTCATCCAAAGAAGAAGCGCAGATCAAGGGATTTTTTGCCGGCTCAAAAATTTCTTTCGTTACCGTCTGAGGGGTCTTGCCGTCTCCGGTAATACCGATCTTGGTGCAGTAGTCAGCCAAGCCCTTGTGCCCGGCCTTCTCAACATATGTCCAATCCGCCTGCGCTAATTTTTCACCTCTGGAAAACGCAAAGGTCGTGTCCCAAATGCAGTAGAAAGCGCAAATTAAAAGCGTGACCAGAAACCAAAGCTGCCAGCGGATTTTCATAGGAACCAGATTCGAACGGAAAAGAAGTGTTACGTACTCATTACGGCGGCACAAGTCTAAGCCAAACCGTTCTTCTATGTACTATGCCGACAATATACGAAACAATTTCGGAGTAGGGAATGAACGTAAAAATGAAGCATTTGATGACCGCCTTGATTGCCTCCGCTGCTGTCAGTCAGGCTCTCCACGCACAGGAAGCTCCGTCCGCTGTAGCACAAGATACAAAGCAGGTTGAACAAGCCGCTGACGGCATGGCAAATAAAGTCGCAGGCTGGCTCGATAAATTATCCGATTCCGTTAGAACCCTCGGCGAAAAAAGCGAAGAGTGGTCTAAGGACGCTGCTACTTATAAAGACCAGCTCAAAGAACAATGGCCTTCTATCAAAGAGCAGTTCAACCAGAAGCTCAGCGAAGGCATGGAGAAAGGCCAGCAGTCCAAAGAAGCCGTTTCAAAATGGCTGGATGAGACTTTCTCTCAGGAACGCATCAACAAAGCCGAAGAGTGGATGACCAACTTCAAGAACGGCGTGACCGACAATGTCGTAGACCCTCTAGTTCCCTACCTTCTCGCAATGCGTTATCCCAATCCGATGGACGAATGGAACCAGGGCTACCGCCGTGAATACCCGGTTTCCATCAAAGGCATGGATCGTCCGCTTCAGGTCACGCTGCCGCTCTCCTGGAATCTTTCTCAGAACCTGCAGCTCGGACAAAATGAATTCATGAGCTGGCGTAGTGAATCCGGCTCCGGTCAATATGTGGTCGCTTTAATCGAAACCCCGACCGGAGCGACTGTGGACAGCATTGTTGCCGGACTGCAGAAAGCTCGTCCCGACGCTGTAACGGAAAAACTGCCTAATTCTCAGATCGTCCGCGTTTACTTCCCGGCCAAAACCGATACCGAGAATGCCGTCTATTACTATGCCGTCCCGGCAGGAGACCAGGTCTTCACGGTCTGCGGTGAGGTCTTACGCGGCAAAGATGAAAAGACCGACGCCCTAAACCAAAGACTTCAGGCGGAAAGCGATTTCTTCAACGCCGTGGCGTCCAACATCTTTGTAAAACCTGCCTTCTAATTAGGAAGTATTTTTGTTCGAAAGCCTGAGGCAAATCTCAGGCTTTTGTCATTTTTTAGGCCGAACTTTCGTGGCTTTAATCCCGTCGGAGGGACTTGCACTGAATTAAAATGATGCCATTCCGAAATTCTCAATTCCTCACGTACATCACTCCTTCCTTCAGCGGGAATCAGTGTTCAGGAGAAAACATGGCTGAAATTGTTACGACGTCCATCAAGTCTCTTCCGCTCGTCTATCGCGGCAAAGTCCGTGACAGCTACGCTGTCGGTGATGACAAACTTCTTATCGTCGCTTCCGACCGCATCTCTGCATTTGACGTCATTCTTGGCGACCCGATCCCCAAGAAAGGCAAGATTCTGACGGCTTTAACCGACTTCTGGTTCAAAGAACTCGACGGTATCGTCCCGAATCATCTGACGGGCATCGATCCCGAAACCGTGGTTGCTCCCGAAGAACGTGATCAGGTTAAGGGACGCGCCGTTGTTGCAAAACGCCTGAAACCGATTCTTATCGAATGCGTTGCCCGCGGATACATTTCCGGCAGCGCCTGGAAGGAATATCAGGCCACCGGTCAGATCTGCGGCGTCAAACTTCCTGCCGGATTAAAGCAAAGCGAAAAACTGCCCGAACCGATCTTCACTCCTGCCGGCAAGGCTGAAGCCGGTCATCACGACGAAAACATCACTTACGAAGAAGTCGTCAAACAATACGGCGAAGACATCGCTTCCAAGATTCGAGACTACACTCTCGCCCTTTATAAGAAGGCCGCCGAATACGCGGCTACTAAGGGCATCATCATCGCCGACACCAAATTCGAATTCGGTTTGGATGAAAACGGCACCGTCGTTCTGATGGACGAAATCCTGACACCGGACAGCTCCCGCTTCTGGCCTGCCGATGAATACAAAGTCGGTCAGTCCGAACCGAGCTTTGATAAGCAGTTCATCCGCGACTGGCTTGAAAGCCAGCCTTGGAACAAGAAAGCTCCGGCCCCCAAGATCCCGCAGGATGTGTTGGATAAGACCAGCAGCAAGTATGAAGAAGCTCTGATCCGTCTGACAGGCAAAGGCGTTACCGCCTAAAATCCTCCTAATGAAACACAGAACGCGCCGCTTGCGGCGCGTTTCGATTAACAGAAATCCAATAGGAATCTCAAGATGCAAGAAAAGAAACCGGTTGTCGCTATTTTGATGGGATCCAATTCTGACTGGGACGTCATGAAAAACGCTGCTGAAATGCTCCAGTCTTTTGATGTCCCGTTTGAAGCCAAAGTCGTCTCCGCACACAGAATGCCGGACGAAATGTTCGAATACGCAGAAACTGCCCGCGACCGCGGTATCCGTGTGATTATTGCCGGCGCCGGCGGTGCAGCTCACCTTCCCGGTATGCTGGCCGCTAAAACGACGCTTCCTGTCTGCGGCGTTCCCGAGCCGCTACCTGAAGGGCCAGGATTCTCTGTATTCCATCGTTCAGATGCCTAAGGGCGTCCCCGTCGCCACCTTTGCCATCGGTGAAGCCGGCGCTGCCAACGCTGCGCTCTACGCCGTCCAGATTCTGGGTACGACAGATGTCGGCTTGGCAGATAAGCTTGCCGCTTTCCGCAAGGCTCAGAACGAAAAAGCCCGTAACATGACTCTCCCTCTCTAATAGCCCAAATATGATGAAAGACACACCGATTCTCCCCGGCAGCTGGCTGGGACTCATGGGCGGCGGTCAATTAGGCCGTATGTTTGCTCAAGCCGCTGCAACGATGGGCTACCGCGTCTGCGTATTAGAACCCGATAAAAACGCCCCGGCAGCCATCGTTGCCGAAAAGCACATCTGCGCTCCCTATACGGACGAAGCTGCACTGACCGAACTTGCCTCGCTCTGCAAGACCGTCACGACCGAGTTTGAAAACGTTCCCGCTGCCGCCTTAGAGTTTTTAGCTTCTAAAGGTGCGGAAACATGTCCGGCAGCAAACGCTGTCCGCATCACGCAGGACCGATTCGATGAAAAGTCTTTCATCAAATCTGCCGGCGCCCCCGTTGCTCCTCATTTGCTGATCGAATCCGACGAGGACCTCAAGAAGGCTTCCGCTCCTTACTTCCCCGCCATCCTGAAAACCGCCCGTCTGGGCTACGACGGCAAAGGCCAAATCACGGTTAATGACCGCCGTGAGCTGGCAATCGCTTTTGAGAAGCTCGGTAAAGTTCGCTGCGTCTTGGAAAAGCGTCTGCCGCTTTTTAAGGAAGTCTCCGTTATCGCCGCCCGCAACAGCAAGGGCGAAGTGGCCGTGTTCCCGGTCTCTGAGAACTACCATCGCAAGGGCATTTTGGCTGTTTCCGTCATGCCGGCCCGCTTGGATGAAGAAATCTCCGACCGCGCTCGTGAAATCGCTTCCAAGATTATTGAGAAACTCGATTACGTCGGCGTGCTTTGCACCGAACTCTTCGTGCTCTCCGACGGACGTCTGGTCGTCAACGAATTAGCTCCGAGACCGCATAACTCCGGCCACGCCACGATTGATGCCTGCATCTGCAGCCAGTACGAACAACAGGTTCGCGCCATGGCCAATCTTCCGCTCGGCGATACGACTCAGGTTTCTAAGTCCGTCATGCTCAACCTGCTCGGCGATCTTTGGTTCGATGAAAACGAAAACATCCGCGAGCCGAACTGGAGTCAGGTGCTGGACATCCCGGGTCTCAAATTGCATCTGTACGGCAAGAAGCAGCCGAGGCACGCACGTAAAATGGGCCACATCACTTGTTTAGCCGCCACGGAAGAGGAAGCGATGTTTAAAGCCCAAATGGCGGCCCGCATTTTAGGTCTCGAACTTCCTGAATAACGTTATGCATTCTGATCTTGAGAAGGCCGTCAAAATTCTCGAAGCCGGCGGTTTGGTAGCCATTCCCACAGAAACGGTCTACGGCTTGGCCGCCGACGCAGAAAACGAAGCGGCGGTTCAATCAATTTATGCCGCTAAAAACCGACCGGCCACGCATCCGCTGATTGTGCATGTTGCGTCTGCGGAAGCCCTGCCCTACTGGGCCCGAGAAATTCCCGAAGATGCTAAGAAACTCACAGAAGCTTTTTGGCCCGGGCCTCTGACGATCGTTTTAAAGCGTTCCGAACACGCCAAAGACTTTCTGACGGGCGGCCAGGACACGGTTGCGATTCGCTGTCCGTCTCATCCTTTGGCGCACGAACTTTTAAAACGTTTTGACGCCGGTAAGGGCCGCGGCTTAGCGGCCCCGAGCGCCAACACCTTCGGCAAGATCAGTCCGACAACCGCTCAGCATGTTCGTGACGACCTCGGAGAAAAGCCCGAGGGCAAAACCAACTTCATCCTGGACGGCGGAGAATGCACTGTCGGTATCGAGTCCACAATTCTTGACCTCACCGGTGAGGCACCGCGTATTCTTCGAGAAGGCGACGTGAGCGGCGAGATGATCTCCAAGGTCATCGGCAAGCCCGTTGAACACGGCGCCATCGGCGCTTCTCCGCGCGTCTCCGGCTCTATGAAGAGTCATTACGCTCCTGAGCACGTTCTGAAGATTGTCTCGGCGGACGACCTGCCCGGAGAGACGCAGTTCTTAGCCCGTCACTTCAAGACCTTCTCTTTGATTGCGCCGGAGAAAATCGCGAAGCGCTTCTGTACTGTCGCAGAAAAAGTTCGCGGCTACAAGGACGCCAAGGAACTTCAGGTCAACCTTTACAAGTGGCTGCACGAACTCGACCATGACGGCGGAGATGTGATCTTTGCCGTTGAGCCGGAGTTAACCGATTCTTCTGCCGGTGTTTTGGATCGACTGACCCGCGCCGCTGCCGAAAGACCCAACAAGGAAAGCAAATGAGCGATACAACCGCAGATCTCGTCCGCTTATCAAAGCGCATGAGCGAACTCGGCTTATGTTCCCGACGGGAAGCCGACGAGTGGATTGCCAAAGGCTGGGTCAAAGTCGACGGAGAAGTTGTCAGCGAACTCGGCAGTAAGGTACGTCCGGATCAAAAGATCAAGATTGATCGAAAGGCCAAGGATCAGCAGAACGAACGCGTGACCATTATTCTCAACAAGCCTCTTGGTTATGTCTCCGGACAAGCCGAGGACGGTCACGAACCGGCACGCGTTTTGATTACGCCGAGAAACCGCTGGATCGATGACCCGTCTCCCCGCCGCTTTAATCCTTCTCAGTTAAAGAGCCTGGTTCCGGCCGGCCGTCTGGACATCAATTCCACGGGTCTTCTCGTCCTGACTCAGGACGGACGCATTGCCAAAACCATTATCGGTGAGAACAGCTCCGTTGAAAAAGAATACATTGTGCGTGTTGCGATGGCTGACGGCCGCCCCAACAGCGAATTTCCTCCTGCGAAACTCGCGCTTTTAAATCACGGATTGGAGCTGGACGGGAAGCCTTTGGAGAAGGCAGAAGTCTCTTGGCTGAACGAAGACCAATTAAAATTCGTCCTTCGCGAAGGACGGAATCGTCAAATTCGCCGTATGTGCGATCTGGTCGGACTTAAGGTTCTCGCACTAAAGCGGGTTCGTGTCGGCAGCGTCCGTCTCGGCAAACTTCCCGTCGGAAAGTGGAGATATCTGGAAGACGGCGAAAGCTTTAGCGGTCCTGCTCCTAAAAGGGGCGCCACCGGCAGACCTGCCCTCAGCGCACCGCGTCGCCCGCAAAACCTCAAACCACGTAAACCAAACTTTAGAAAAACTCGAGACCAATGACGCCGAGTCGCTTTAACGTCAGCCCCGAGTGGGGCCTTGTGATGGTGACGGCCCTTTGGGGCTCTTCTTTTATTCTTTTGTCCCTGAGTCTCAAAGGACTCTCGCCGGGGCTGCTTGTTGCCTTACGTTTCGGAGGCGGCGCCGTTCTCATGGCGTGCCTCTTGAGATCGACGCTTTTTAAACTCAAAAAAGAAGACTGGATCGCAGGATGCGCTACTGGTACCTGCATCTTCTTAGGCTACTTTCTTCAGACGGTGAGCCTGCAGACGATCACAAGCTCGATTTCGGCTTTTTTGACCGCGCTCTATGTGCCGTTCGTCCCGCTCTTCCAATGGATTCTCTTTAGGAAGCGACCGACACCGATCATTGCAGGCGGCATCTTGTTTGCCTTCATCGGCATGCTTTTGATTTTGGATCCCACCAAAATCTCCCTTCACGGCAGCATCGGAGAATGGCTCACGATTGCCAGCGCGGCTGCCTGCGCAATGGAAATTTTGGTTCTCGGACACTTCGCCAATTCCTGCGACCCAAAGGCTTTCTGTTTTACTCAGCTTGTTACCGTCACGTTTTGGAGCACGCTTTACTGCATCGGATTTGAAGACATCCGCTTTGATCCGACGCCGGTTACCTGTCTCTGCATGGCTATTTTGATCGGCATGATTGTTTTTAATCAGGTCATGATGTGCTGGGCTCAGAAGTTCGTCTCTCCGACGCGTGCCGTTCTCATCTACACCCTTGAACCGGTATTTGCCGGTGTCATCGGCTTTGCCATCGGAGAACCGTTTACCAAAGGCGCCGTGGTCGGTGCCGTGATGGTGGTGCTGAGCATCCTTATCAGTTCCTGGCTTCCCGGCTACCTCAAGAATCGCGGCCGTATCCGCAAGGAGGATGTCCGTGCGTAACGCTCCTATCGGAATGTTTGATTCAGGACTCGGCGGCCTCTCGGTGATGCACGCTGTTCGAGATGCGCTTCCCGGCGAAGACATCCTTTATTACGGCGACTGCCTTTATGCACCCTACGGCGACCGAAACGCCGAATACATCAAGGAACGGTGTCTTGCGATCGGGCGTTTTTTGATTTCCAAAGGCGCCAAGGCCATCGTGGTTTCCTGCAATACGGCAACAGCGGAAGGCGTTAACACGATGCGGGAAACGCTTGACATTCCGATCATCGGCATCGAACCCGCAATTAAACCGGCCGCAGCCGCCACACAAACCGGCGTTGTCGGCGTCATCGCCACGACCCGCACCATTACCAGCGAACGGTACCTGAGATTAGTTCGAGAATTCGCCGGTACCAAGGTCAAGGTCGTTTCCGTCCCGTGCCCGGGCCTTATGGAATGCGTCGAAAGCGGCGAGTGGGATTCATTCAGGACCCAAAAGCTGATTGAAAAGTATCTGCACCCGATTAAGCGGGCCGGCGCCGATAAGCTCGTCCTCGGATGCACACATTATCCTTTCCTATCAAGCGCATTAAAGCGCGAACTTGGCGGCGGCACAGAACTTATCGATCCGAGCGCCGCTGTGGCCAGAGAACTCAAACATC
>ERZ860590.1055-NODE-1055-length-16598-cov-13.349574_pt1 | contig 16598 bp, 10 predicted proteins | sample MGYA00509975_ERZ860590 | MGnify/ENA primary metagenome ERZ860590 (study PRJEB30046, sample SAMN00715250) | human gut metagenome | study: EMG produced TPA metagenomics assembly of the A metagenome-wide association study of gut microbiota in type 2... | reverse complement strand
GACATCGTGAGCCATGTCAGTAAGTGGTTAAATTCGCAGTGGTAGCATGCCTCCCGTGATTTCTTACTAACCGGAGAAGTAATGGAACTGCTTTTATTGAGTAACTCGACGCTGCCGGGTAAAGCCTGGCTGGAACATGCACTGCCGCTAATTGCTGAACAGTTGCAGGGTCGCCGCTCAGCGGTGTTTATCCCTTTCGCTGGCGTAACGCAGACCTGGGATGATTACACAGCGAAAACGGCTGCGGTTCTCGCTCCGCTGGGTGTTTCTGTCACCGGTATTCATAGCGTTGTCGATCCCGTTGCCGCGATTGAAAATGCTGAGATCGTGATTGTCGGCGGCGGGAATACTTTCCAGTTGCTGAAACAGTGCCGCGAGCGCGGGCTGCTGGCACCAATTACTGACGTGGTTAAACGTGGCGCTCTGTATATTGGCTGGAGCGCAGGCGCTAACCTTGCTTGCCCAACCATTCGTACCACCAACGATATGCCGATTGTCGATCCGCAAGGTTTCGATGCGCTAAATCTGTTCCCGCTGCAAATCAACCCGCACTTCACCAACGCGCTGCCGGAAGGCCATAAAGGTGAAACCCGTGAGCAGCGTATTCGCGAACTGCTGGTCGTCGCGCCAGAACTGACGATTATTGGTCTACCGGAAGGTAACTGGATCACAGTGAGTAAAGGTCACGCTACGCTGGGTGGCCCGAACACCACTTATGTGTTTAAGGCTGGTGAAGAAGCGGTGCCGCTAGAAGCTGGTCACCGTTTTTAAGTAAATTGCCGGATGCATGATCCGGCATCTTGTTCATAGTGCCTGATGCGACGCTTGACGCGTCTTATCAGGCCTACAGGATTCACAATATTAATACTCGTCCCGTCCTTCATCTTCATCCGGCTGTTCCAGCACACTGTAAGCCACCGAACAAAACAGCGAGTTCAGGCGCTGCATATCTCCCAGTAAGCCTAAATGTAGCGAACTGGTTTCAATGCTCTGCACGTTTTGCTGATGCAGGCGATCGACGTGGGCGTGGGAATAGCGGCGATTAAGAATGCGAAAACGATGTTTGCTGCGACGCAAACGACGAGCGCTGGTGACATCGCCAGAGAAGAACACCGACATTGCCAGCTTTAAATTACTGAGCAATTGCTCATAGAGCGCATCCAGTTCCTTCAACCCATCAAGCGAAAATGCCCGCCGTGCTGCCAGTGATTTGTCAGCAATTTCGCTGCCCATGCGCTCGACGATATCGGAGGCCTGTTCAAGGTTGAGCGACATTTCAATAATCTCCGCCCAGCGACGCGACTCTTCTTCTGCCAGTTCCTCTTTTGGCATCCGCGCCAGATACAGCTTAATGGCGGTATAGAGAACGTTGATATCATCTGCCAGCTTACGCAGCTCTTTCTCCTGCCGTGGCTCACCGTGCATCACTTTATTCAACCCTTCCATCATCTGTTCCATGGCGTCGCCAATGCGCAGGGTTTCGCGCGCGGCGTTCGCCAGAGCAAGCGTGGGCGTATCCAGCGCGCTGACATCCAGATGTTTAGGCCGTAGCTGGGTATCCAGTTCCGGTTCATCGCGAATAATCGTTTTGCAAAACCGTGCCATCGGGTCAACAAATGGCAGCATGACCAGGCAACGTACAAGGTTGTAGAAGACGTGGAAATAGATCACCAGTTCCGCTTTTGGCAATGACAACTTCCCCATTGTCTCTGCCAGCAAATGGACAAACGGCAGGATAATCAGGCTACCCACCAGCTTAAACAGCAGACTACCCAGCGCGACACGGCGGGCTGCGGCATTGGCGGCACTGTTGTTGAGCATCGCCAGCAGGCCGGAACCGAGGTTAGCACCAATCACCAGACAGAGCGCCACGGGGAAGGAGATAATGCCTGCGGCGGTCAGAGTCGCAGTCAGCAGTACAGCAGCAAGGCTGGAGTAGCTGATAATGGCGAACATCGCGCCAATCAGCGCATCCAGCAGAATATCGCCGGTCAGCGAGGCAAAGATCACCTGAACGCCGTTTGCCTGGGTGATCGGCGTTACGGCCTGCACAATCAACTCCAGCGCCAGTAAAATCAGCCCAAGACCAATACCGACGCGGCCCAGTTGCCCGGCGCGTGACTGTTTGCGTCCGAGGAAAAAAATCACGCCGATAAAAATAAGTAACGGTGACAGCCAGGATAAGTCGAAGGTGAGAATACGCGCCATTAGCGCCGTCCCGACATCTGCACCCAGCACAATGACCAGAGCCGGTGCGAGGGCTACCAGATCCTGAGCGACAAACGAGGTCACCAGCATGGTGGTGGCATTACTGCTCTGCACCAGTGCGGTAACGCCGATCCCCGCGCAAAAGGCGAGCGGCTTTTTTTCGACGCTCCGGCTAAGGACAGTACGCAAACGCGCGCCGAAGACGCGCATTACGCCGGTTCGAACAATATGAGTCCCCCAGACCAGCAGGGCGACGGCAGAAAGCAGGTGAAGCAGCGTTAACACGAGTTCAGGTTCTCCTTATCGTTATATGTTCCTGAAGCAATTGAATGACCAAAGGACCGGAAACACGCTGACTGGCATCTTTACTGTGCCTTTTGACATTCGTTTTTCCGGCTAAGATTATTCCAGCCTGTTTCCAGTATAAGTGTTTCATATTAATAAAGAGACAGGGCACTCATTGAGCGCCCTGTTTGTTGTAAGGAAAAGTGACAGATTTGTGAATCAGTCCGCGTCATACCCCAGATTCGGTGCCAGCCAGCGCTCAACATCGGAGACGCTCATACCTTTACGGCGGGCATAATCTTCAACCTGATCGCGCTGAATTTGTGCTACAGCGTAGTACTTGCTGTCCGGGTGGCTGAAGTACCAACCCGAAACCGATGCACCGGGCCACATGGCGAAAGATTCTGTGAGTTTCATGCCAGTGTGTTTTTCCACTTCCAGCAGCTCCCAGATGGTGGCTTTTTCCGTATGTTCCGGGCAGGCCGGATAGCCCGGTGCCGGACGGATGCCCTGGTAGTTTTCGCGGATCAGCTCTTCGTTGCTGAGGTTCTCGTTCGGCGCATAGCCCCAGTAGACTTTACGCACACGCTCATGGAGATACTCCGCAAAGGCTTCGGCTAAACGGTCGGCAAGCGCTTTCACCATGATTTTGTTGTAATCATCGTGCTGCGCTTCAAAGGCATCAGCCAGTGCGTCCTCTTCCAGCCCGCCAGTCACGGCAAATGCGCCGATGTAATCTGCTTTACCAGAAAGCTTCGGCGCAACGAAGTCAGCGAGACAGTAGTTAGCGAATCCCGTTTTTTCGGTCTGTTGACGCAGATGGTGGCTGACGTTGATCACATGGGTGCGCGTTTCGTCACGGTAGATTTCAATGTCATCGCCCACACGGTTTGCCGGGAACAGGCCCACCACGCCACGCGGATTCAGCGTTTTCTCGGCGCTTAATTTATCCAGCATGTCGTTGGCGTCTTTAAACAGCCGCTGCGCCTCAACGCCCACCACTTCATCTTCCAGAATGCGCGGATACTTCCCGGCCAGCGACCAGGTCATAAAGAACGGTGTCCAGTCGATGTAATTACGCAGAGTTTCGATGCTGGCTTCAACTTCCTGCACGCCGAGACGGTGCGCCACCGGCGGCGTGTAAGCCTGCCAGTCAAAAGCGAAATCGTTATCGCGCGCCGCTTCCAGCGTGACCGGTGGTGTGCGCGGTTTCTTGCGCCCGTGCTGAATACGTACGGTTTCGTACTCCTTGCGGGTACGAGCGACAAAATCATCACGCTGGGTATCGGAAAGCAGCGCCGCCACCACACCAACGGTACGCGAGGCATTCTGCACATACACCGTCGGGCCGCTGTAGTTCTGCTCGATTTTCACCGCCGTGTGCGCTTTTGAGGTCGTCGCGCCGCCAATCAATAGCGGAATAGTGAAGCCCTGACGCTCCATCTCTTTCGCCACGTTAACCATCTCGTCCAGCGACGGCGTGATAAGCCCCGAAAGTCCAATCAGATCAGCATTCACTTCTTTAGCGGTACGGAGAATTTTTTCCGCAGGCACCATAACGCCGAGATCGACAATTTCGTAGTTGTTACATTGCAGCACCACACCAACGATATTTTTACCGATGTCGTGGACGTCGCCCTTCACGGTGGCGATCACCATCTTGCCGTTGGTTTTGCCCTGCTCTTTGCTGGCTTCAATAAACGGTTCGAGATACGCCACCGCCTGTTTCATGACGCGCGCCGATTTGACCACCTGTGGCAGGAACATTTTGCCTTCGCCAAACAGATCGCCGACCACGTTCATGCCGTCCATCAACGGGCCTTCAATCACTTCAATCGGGCGCGTAGCCTGCTGGCGGGCTTCTTCGGTATCCTGCTCGATAAACTCGGTAATGCCTTTGACCAGCGAGTATTCCAGACGTTTATTCACTTCCCACGAGCGCCACTCCGCCTGCTGGGCGTTAGCGGTGTCGTCGGTTTTGCTGCCGCGATATTTCTCGGCAAGCTCCAGTAAACGCTCAGTGCCATCATCGCGACGATTAAGAATCACATCTTCCACCGCGTCGCGCAGTTCAGCGGGCAGGTCGTCGTAAATCGCCAGCTGCCCGGCATTGACGATCCCCATATCCATGCCATTGCGAATAGCGTAGTAGAGGAACACTGCGTGAATGGCTTCGCGCACCGGATCGTTGCCACGGAATGAGAAAGAAACGTTAGATACGCCGCCGGAAATTAGCGCGTGCGGCAGTTCGCGTTTGATGTCTTCACACGCGCCGATAAAGTCCTGCGCGTAGTTGTTGTGCTCTTCAATGCCGGTGGCAACCGCGAAGATGTTCGGGTCGAAGATGATATCTTCTGGCGGGAAGCCAACCTCTTCGGTGAGGATTTTGTACGCCCGACGGCAAATCTCGATTTTCCGTGCGCGGGTATCGGCCTGTCCCTGTTCGTCAAAGGCCATTACCACCACTGCCGCACCGTAACGACGCAAGAGCTTCGCGTGATGGATAAAGGCGTCGACGCCCTCTTTCATCGAGATAGAGTTAACAATGCCTTTGCCCTGGATACACTTCAGACCTTTTTCAATGACATCCCATTTTGAGGAGTCGATCATAATCGGCACGCGAGCGATATCCGGTTCACCGGCAATCAGATTGAGAAAACGCACCATCGCCGCTTCGGCGTCGAGCATCCCTTCATCCATGTTGATATCGATAATCTGCGCACCGTTTTCCACCTGCTGGCGGGCCACATCCAGTGCCTCGCTGTATTTCTCTTCTTTGATCAGGCGCTTGAACTTAGCGGAACCGGTGACGTTGGTGCGTTCACCCACGTTCACAAACAGGCTATCTTCGCCAATGTTCAGCGGCTCCAGGCCGGACAAACGGCAGGCTACGGGGATTTCCGGCAGTTTGCGCGGCGCTAATCCTTCTACTGCACGACTCATCGCTGCAATATGTTGTGGCGTGGTGCCACAGCAGCCGCCGACGATATTGAGAAAACCCGCTTGCGCCCATTCACGTATCTGTTTTGCCATCGTGTCGGCGTCGAGATCGTACTCACCAAAGGCGTTGGGTAGCCCGGCGTTCGGGTGCGCGGTGACGTAGCATTCCGCAATCCGTGACAGCTCCTGCACGTACTGGCGCAGTTCATCGGGCCCCAGCGCACAGTTCAGGCCAAAGGTCAGAGCTTCGGCGTGGCGCAATGAGTTGTAAAATGCTTCGGTGGTCTGCCCGGAGAGCGTGCGCCCGGAGGCGTCGGTGATGGTGCCGGAGATCATAATCGGCAGCTCAACGCCCAGCGCTTCAAACTCCGTTTTCACCGCAAAAACCGCCGCTTTGGCGTTAAGGGTGTCGAAAACGGTTTCAATCAGGATCAGATCCGCGCCACCTTCCACCAGCGCTTTGGTGGACTCTCGATAAGCCGCCACCAGCCCGTCAAAAGTGATATTACGAAATGCCGGATCGTTGACGTCCGGAGAAATAGACGCCGTGCGGTTGGTTGGGCCGAGAACACCGGCAACGTAGCGCGGTTTCTCCGGCGTGCGCGCGGTCCACTCGTCAGCACAGGCGCGCGCCAGTTTCGCCGCCGCAAAGTTGATTTCCGCCGACAGGGATTCCATCTGGTAATCCGCCATCGCAATGGTCGTGGAGTTGAAGGTGTTGGTTTCGATGATATCCGCGCCCGCTTCAAAGTAGGCGTTGTGGATAGCGGCGATCACTTCCGGTTTGCTGAGCACCAGCAGGTCGTTGTTGCCTTTGAGATCGCATGGCCAGTCGGCAAAGCGTTCACCACGAAAATCGGCTTCGTTCAGTCGATAGCTCTGGATCATGGTGCCCATACCGCCGTCCAGCACCAGAATACGTTCATTTAACTGCGCACGCAGTTGTTCCACTTTGCTGCTCACACTTGCTCCCGACACGCTCAACCCAGATTTAATAAAAATTCAACAAACCATACTGGCATAAACGCATCTGTGGTAAAAGCGACCACCACGCAACATGAGATTTGTTCAACATTAACTCATCGGATCAGTTCAGCAACTATTGCATTAGCTAACAATAAAAATGAAAATGATTTCCACGATACAGAAAAAGGAGGCTGTCATGGTCGCACCCATTCCCGCGAAACGCGGCAGAAAACCCGCCGTTGCCACCGCACCAGCGACTGGACAGGTTCAGTCTTTAACGCGTGGCCTGAAATTACTGGAGTGGATTGCCGAATCCAATGGCAGTGTGGCACTCACAGAGCTGGCGCAACAAGCCGGGTTACCCAATTCCACGACCCACCGCCTGCTAACCACGATGCAACAGCAGGGTTTCGTGCGTCAGGTCGGCGAACTGGGACATTGGGCAATCGGCGCACATGCCTTTATGGTCGGCAGCAGCTTTCTCCAGAGCCGTAATTTGTTAGCGATTGTTCACCCTATCCTGCGCAATTTAATGGAAGAGTCTGGCGAAACGGTCAATATGGCGGTGCTTGATCAAAGCGATCACGAAGCGATTATTATCGACCAGGTACAGTGTACGCATCTGATGCGAATGTCCGCGCCTATCGGCGGTAAATTGCCGATGCACGCCTCCGGTGCGGGTAAAGCCTTTTTAGCCCAACTGAGCGAAGAACAGGTGACGAAGCTGCTGCACCGCAAAGGGTTACATGCCTATACCCACGCAACGCTGGTGTCTCCTGTGCATTTAAAAGAAGATCTCGCCCAAACGCGCAAACGGGGTTATTCATTTGACGATGAGGAACATGCACTGGGGCTACGTTGCCTTGCAGCGTGTATTTTCGATGAGCACCGCGAACCGTTTGCCGCAATTTCAATTTCCGGACCGATTTCACGTATTACCGATGACCGCGTGACCGAGTTTGGCGCGATGGTGATTAAAGCGGCGAAGGAAGTGACGCTGGCGTACGGTGGAATGCGCTGACTTTTTCTGGCGGGCAGAGGCAATATTCTGCCCATCATACCTGAGTGGCAATAGAATAAGGGTGTCTGTTAATCGCATTGACGCCAAAATAACTTAATGTCATACACTTCACACACTTTTATTAACTCAGCATTATTTTTAAACATCAAACCACTTAATCATTAACAAAATCGCAAGATCTCATTCCACCGAAACTTTTACGGCTGCATTATGAGATTGAGCGATTTATGATATTTCTTTAGTTGTAATCATATTAAATTTTTTCACTGTTCTGATAGTTAAAATTCAAGACATCAATAAACAATGAGATATTTAAATGATTACTCGTATCCCTCGTAGTTCTTTCTCTGCAAATATTAATAATACAGCCCAGACAAATGAACACCAAACCCTGAGTGAATTGTTTTATAAAGAACTCGAGGATAAATTTTCTGGCAAGGAGCTGGCGACGCCTCTATTAAAAAGCTTCTCAGAGAACTGTAGACAAAATGGTCGTCATATCTTTAGCAACAAGGATTTTGTCATTAAATTTTCCACGTCCGTCTTACAAGCTGATAAGAAAGAAATTACGATAATTAATAAAAACGAAAACACGACACTTACTCAAACCATTGCCCCAATATTTGAAGAATATCTAATGAAAATTTTACCTCAACGCTCAGACACTCTTGATAAACAAGAATTAAACCTAAAATCAGATAGAAAAGAAAAAGAATTCCCAAGAATTAAACTTAATGGTCAATGTTATTTTCCGGGGCGACCCCAAAACCGTATAGTATGCCGACACATTGCTGCACAATATATTAATGATATTTATCAGAATGTTGATTACAAACCCCATCAAGATGATTACTCTTCAGCTGAAAAATTTCTCACGCACTTCAACAAAAAATGCAAAAACCAGACTTTGGCGTTGGTTTCCAGCCGTCCTGAGGGGCGTTGCGTTGCTGCCTGCGGTGATTTCGGGCTAGTTATGAAAGCATATTTTGACAAGATGGAATCAAATGGCATCAGTGTTATGGCAGCCATATTACTGGTGGATAACCATGCTTTGACGGTCCGGCTAAGAATAAAGAACACAACTGAAGGATGTACCCATTACGTGGTTTCGGTTTATGATCCTAATGTAACTAACGATAAAATAAGAATTATGAGCGAAAGCAAAGAGGATATTAAACACTATTCTCTGATGGATTTTATGAATGTAGATTATAGCCTCCTGAAATGGTCAAATGATCATATTATTAACCAATCTGTTGCAATAATTCCAGCACTTCCGAAAGAACAGCTATTGATGTTAAAAGGATCTGTGGATGAAATAACCCCTCCATTATCACCAGCAACGATGAATTTGCTAATGGCAATTGGTCAGAATCACCAACTTACGCAACTGATGATTCAGCTCCAGAAAATGCCAGAACTACATAGAACAGAAATGTTGACTGCCTATAATAGTGGACATATGAACGTTATTAATACTATTTTTAACGCATTACCCACTCTGTTTAATACGTTTAAATTCGATAAAAAAAATATGAAGCCCCTCCTCCTGGCAAATAATTCTAATGAATATCCCGGTTTGTTTTCAGCGATACAGCATAAACAACAAAATGTTGTAGAGACGGTTTATCTTGCTTTATCTAACCATGCACGCCTGTTTGGATTTACCGCTGAAGATATTATGGATTTTTGGCAACACAAAGCCCCACAAAAATACTCTGCCTTTGAGTTGGCTTTTGAATTGGGTCACCGGGTTATTGCTGAATTAATCCTTAATACATTAAATAAGATGGCTGAAAGCTTTGGCTTTACGGATAACCCTCGATACATTGCGGAGAAAAATTATATGGAAGCTTTACTCAAAAAAGCATCTCCCCATACCGTACGCTAAATCTTTGCCTGCGCCGATACGCATAAACATCTTCCACATGCCCTTCACGTATGCGGTTTTGTAGTGCGCGCCAGTAATCAGCGCGGAACAGGTCGGCGTGCATCTCTTCAAACAGCGGACCAATACGCGGGTCGGCGCATAGCCAGTGGCGAAACTCTTCCGGGAAAACATCGCCCGGCGAGACGCTGTACCACGGTTCGCTGGCAAGTTCGTCTTCCGGATAGCGCGGCGGCGGGATGTCGCGGAAATTCACTTCCGTCATGTAGCAAATTTCATCGTAATCATAAAAAACCACACGCCCGTGACGGGTGACACCGAAGTTTTTAAACAGCATGTCGCCAGGAAAAATGTTAGCAGCGGCAAGCTGGCGAATAGCGTTACCGTATTCTTCAATGGCGTCGCGCAACTGCTGACCTTCCACTTGTTCCAGCCAGATATTGAGCGGCACCATCCGCCGCTCGATATAGAGATGGCGAATTACAATCTGCTCACCAAGATCGGTGATTTTTTCCGCTGCTTCCTGGAGCAGTAATTCCATTAATGCCGGGGAAATATGCCGCTTCTCCAGCACAAAGTTTTCAAACTCCTGGGTGTCCGCCATTCGGCCCACACGGTCGTGCTCTTTCACCAGTTGATAGCAGGCACGAACGTGAGCGGCAGACATCTCTTTCTGCGGCGCGAACTTGTCTTTGATGACTTTGAATACCCGATCAAAGCCCGGCAGCGTAAATACCAACATCACCATTCCACGAATACCCGGCGCTTCAATGAACTGCTCATTACAGCCCTGTAGATAAACGAGATATTCGCGGTAGCTTTCGGTTTTGGCGTGCTTCTGGCAGCCGATAGCCATATACAATTCAGCAGTGGTTTTACCTGGCAGAATTTCCCGTAGCCACTCGACCAGCGCTGCGGGCAGCGGTGCATAAACCATAAAATAAGAACGCGCAAAGCCAAAAACAATGCTCGCTTCGGCGGTCGTCGTCAGGCAGGTATCAATAAATAACTCGCCGTCGTCCGTCTGGTGGATCGGCAGTAAGAAGGGCAACGTGCCGGAAGGCGTGATCAGTTTGCCCACCAGCCAGGCGGCTTTATTGCGGTAAAACAGTTCGTTCGCCACCTGTAAATGACTTTCCGCGAGGTTGTCTGTCCCCAGCGTTTCCGTCAGATGGCGAATGATGTAATGAATGTCACGGCTTTTATTCTGCCAGCGCAGGCGCAGCGGCAGGTCGCTGATAACGCGCATCAGCAGAGATTCCCAGCCGTGATCGGGGTGAAAGTCTTTCGCCAGCGGGCGGGGAATGGTACGAAAGCGGCGCTCTGGCTGAGAGCTAAAGATAAAAAGCCGCTCGGGAGTAAGCGAGCGGTGGTCAAATAACCGACAGTACACGGAGTTAAAAAAGCTCTCCGCAATCTCGAAGCGCGGGTAATCCGGCAACAGCCGCGTGTAATGCTCTTTAACGCGCAGTAAAAATGCCGCGTCCGTACTTTGGCCGTTAGTAATGCAGCGCAGTTGCTCCACGACCAGACCAACGTGATGATCGTAAAGATGGATACGGTTTTTCATCGCCTGCTGGACAGCATGCCAGTCGGCCTGTTCGAAACGCTGCTGCGCCCCGGAAGTCACTTCGAGGAATCGACCATACTGAGCGTCGAAGCCTTGCAAAATGGTTTGAGCAATCAGTAATTCCAGGCCACGCGGCATTTAGCGCCCTCATCAGGAGCAGAGAATTGCCGGATGCGGCGTAAACGCCTTATCCAGCCTACGTTCGGCAACGGTTGTAGGCATGATAAGACGCGCAAGCGTCGCATCAGGCATCGTGCACCGATTGCCGGATGCGGCGTGAACGCCTTATCCGGCCTACGTTCGGCAACGGCTGTAGGCATGATAAGACGCGCAAGCGTCGCATCAGGCATCGTGCACCGATTGCCGGATGCGGCGTGAACGCCTTATCCGGCCTACAGTCAGCAACGGTTGTTGTTGCTTAGAACTGCGATTCTTCAGTGGAGCCGGTCAGCGCGGTGACTGAAGACGTGCCGCCCTGAATAATAGTCGTCACTTTATCGAAGTAACCTGTACCCACTTCCTGCTGGTGAGATACGAAGGTATAGCCATCTTTCGCGGCGGCAAATTCCGGCTGCTGCACTTTCTCAACGTAGTGCTTCATACCCTCGCCCTGGGCATAGGCGTTTGCCAGGTCAAACATGTTGAACCACATGCTGTGGATACCTGCCAGGGTGATGAACTGGAACTTGTAGCCCATATCCGACAGCTGCTGCTGGAAGCTGGCAATAGTTTTGTCGTCGAGGTTTTTCTGCCAGTTGAACGACGGCGAGCAGTTATAAGCCAGCAGTTTGCCCGGATATTTCGCGTGGATAGCTTGTGCAAAGCGACGCGCCAGTTCCAGATCCGGCGTGGAGGTTTCACACCAGACCAGGTCAGCATATGGCGCATACGCCAGGCCACGGCTGATCGCTTGCTCAATGCCCGCATGAGTACGGAAGAAGCCTTCACTGGTACGCTCGCCAGTAATAAATTCACTGTCATACGGGTCGCAATCGGAGGTAATCAGATCCGCCGCATCGGCATCGGTACGAGCAACCAGCAGGGTTGGAACGCCCGTCACGTCAGCTGCAAGACGCGCCGCGACCAGTTTCTGAATAGCTTCCTGAGTTGGCACCAAAACTTTGCCGCCCATGTGACCGCATTTCTTCACTGACGCCAGCTGATCTTCGAAGTGAACTGCCGCTGCACCGGCTTCAATCATCGCTTTCATCAGTTCAAAGGCATTCAGGACACCGCCAAAACCGGCTTCCGCATCGGCAACGATCGGCAGGAAGTAATCGACATAGCGCGGATCGCCCGGCTCAATGCCTGCGGACCATTGGATCTGATCGGCACGACGGAAGGTGTTGTTGATCCGCTCCACCACAGCTGGCACCGAGTTTGCCGGATAGAGCGACTGATCCGGATACATGCTGGCCGCCAGGTTAGCGTCCGCCGCTACCTGCCATCCCGACAGATAGACTGCTTCAATACCCGCTTTCGCCTGTTGCAGCGCCTGACCGCCAGTCAGTGCACCGAGGCTGTTGATGTAGCCTTTTTTCGACTCGCCATGCAGCAGACGCCACATTTTCGCCGCGCCCAGTTGCGCCAGGGTGCATTCAGGATTGACTGAACCGCGTAATTTCACCACATCTTCCGCGCTGTATGGGCGAGTAATGCCTTCCCAACGCGGTTGAGTCCACTCTTTCTGTAATTCTTCAATTTGTTGTGTACGGGTTTTCATGTGCAGATGCTCCATAGTTATGTGGTGGTTTACGCTAACAGGCGGTAGCCTGGCAGGGTCAGGAAATCAATTAACTCATCGGAAGTGGTGATCTGTTCCATCAAGCGTGCGGCATCGTCAAAACGCCCCTGGGAGAAACGTTCTTCGCCCAGTTCGCTGGCAATGACTTTCATCTCTTCACCCAGCATCTGGCGGAACAAGGCTTTGGTCACCGGTTTGCCATTGCTCAACGTTTTTTGATGATGGATCCACTGCCAGATTGAGGTACGGGAAATTTCAGCCGTCGCCGCATCTTCCATCAGGCCATAAATCGGCACGCAGCCGTTGCCGGAGATCCATGCTTCGATGTACTGCACTGCCACGCGAATGTTGGCGCGCATACCTTCTTCGGTGCGTTCACCATCACAAGGTGCCAGCAGCTGATCGGCAGTAATCGGCGCGTCTTGTTCGCGCATCACTTCAAGCTGATTTTTACGGGAGCCGAGAATGTCGTTGAATACCGCCATTGCCGTATCCGCAAGGCCTGGGTGAGCAATCCATGTGCCATCGTGACCGTTATTGGCTTCCAGCGCTTTATCCGCTTTTACTTTGTTGAGCACCTGGTTATTGCGCTCTTCATCTTTGCTCGGAATAAACGCTGCCATGCCGCCCATCGCAAAAGCACCGCGTTTATGGCAGGTTTTAATCAACAGGCGTGAGTAAGCATTCAGGAATGGTTTATCCATCGTCACTGCCTGTCTGTCTGGCAGGACGCGATCGGGATAGTTTTTCAACGTTTTGATATAGCTGAAGATGTAATCCCAACGACCGCAGTTCAGACCAACAATATGGTCACGCAGCGCGTGAAGGATTTCATCCATCTGGAACACGGCGGGCAGCGTTTCAATCAGCAACGTCGCCTTGATGGTGCCGCGCGGCAGATTAAAGCGATCTTCTGCATAGCTGAAGACTTCGCTCCACCAGGCCGCTTCCTGCCAGGACTGGGTTTTCGGCAGATAGAAATAGGGACCACTGCCCTTTGCCAACAGTGCCTGATAGTTGTGGAAGAAATAGAGCGCAAAATCAAACAGGCTGCCGGGGATTGCCTCACCACGCCAGGTGACATGTTTTTCCGGCAAGTGCAGACCGCGTACCCGACAAATCAAAACCGCTGGATTGGGCTTGAGCTGGTAAATTTTGCCTGCTTCATTGGTGTAACTGATGGTGCCGTTAACCGCATCACGCAGGTTAATTTGCCCGTCGATCACTTTGTTCCAGTCTGGTGCCAGTGAATCTTCGAAATCGGCCATAAAGACTTTCACATTGGCGTTGAGCGCGTTGATCACCATCTTGCGCTCTACCGGGCCAGTTATCTCTACGCGGCGGTCTTCTAAGTCCGCAGGAATCCCGCGAATTTTCCAATCAGCATCGCGAATGGAAGCTGTTTCCGAAATAAAATCAGGCAACGTTCCGTTATCAATATCTTGCTGCTGCTGAATGCGCGCTGCCAGAAGTTTATTGCGTTGTGGCGTAAAATGCGTCACCAGCTCAGTCAGAAATTCTACCGCTTCGGCAGTAAGAATTTGCTTCTCCTGCTCGCCATACGGCCTTGTGAAAGCCAGTTCATCGGTTGTTGTTGCCTGTTCAGTCATCGTGCAGCTCCTCGTCATGGATCCGAAAACTTCCCCACTGTGAACGAAGGATCGTTGTGCGCTTTTCGTTCAGCACAACTAAGACTACTCATTTAAAATGCAAAATCAAAAACAATTTCCATTTTAATTAAAAATACTTGATAACTTATTGATAACAATATGAATAAAATTTATTCACCTGCTGAGGTACGTTTCGGAAATAAAAAAGGCACCCGAAGGTGCCTGAGGTAAGGTGCTGAATCGCTTAACGATCGACTATCACAGAAGATTAATCCAGCGTTGGATTCATGTGCCGTAGATCGTATGGCGTGATCTGGTAGACGTAATAGTTGAGCCAGTTGGTAAACAGTAAATTACCGTGACTACGCCAGCTCGCTCGCGGTGTATTTTGCGGATCATTGTGCGGGAAATAGTTATACGGTACATCCGGGTCTAGTCCGGCTTCCACATCGCGGAAAAATTCCTGCGCCAGCGTTTGCGCATCATATTCGGGATGGCCCGTCACAAAGGCAATGCGCTTATCTTTGCTGGCAAACAGATATGCATCCCCTTCTTCCGTCTCTGCCAGAATTTCCAGATCGGTGTAATCACGAATCAACGCTGCCGGAAAGTCAGCATAGCGCGAATGCGGTGCCAGGAATGAATCATCAAAGCCACGCGTCAGAAGCGCATGAGGATGGAGAATATGATGCTCGTAAACGCCAGAGAGTTTGTCGGTGCGAGTTTGCTTAGGAATGCCGTAGAGGATATTGAGCGCGGCCTGTACCGCCCAGCAGACAAACAGCGTCGAGGTGACGTGATCTTTCGACCACTCCAGCACCTGTTTGATCTGCGGCCAGTAAGCGACATCATTAAACTCCACCAGGCCCAGCGGCGCACCGGTTACAATCAGACCGTCAAAGTTCTGTTCCTGAATATCTTCAAAGTTACAGTAGAAGTTGTTCAGATGCTCTGCGGGCGTGTTGCGCGATTCACGGGAATCGATGCGCAACAGCTGAATATCGACCTGCAAAGGTGAGTTTGAAAGCAGGCGCAGAAACTGATTTTCAGTTTCAATCTTCTTCGGCATCAGGTTAAGGATCAGAACCTTAAGTGGACGAATTTCCTGACCAGACGCACGAGAAGTTGTCATCACAAAGACGTTTTCTTCACGCAAGAAATTGACGGCGGGTAGCTCGTCCGGCACACGAATCGGCATAACCTGATTACCTCACTACATACGCTTATACGTTTAGACATCCAGATAGCTGAAGATAACCAGAAAATTTGCCAATGTCGAGCCTGCATGTTGAAGGTGAGAAAGTTTCAAGGAAAAGACTACGTTAGAATATAAGAATGACTAAAAGGAGAGAAAATGGTTATTAGTATTCGCCGCTCACGGCATGAGGAAGGGGAGGAACTCGTTGCGATTTGGTGTCGTTCTGTCGATGCCACTCACGATTTTCTATCAGCAGAGTATCGGACCGAGCTGGAGGACCTAGTTCGTTCCTTCCTGCCGGAAGCGCCGTTGTGGGTCGCGGTTAATGAGCGGGATCAGCCGGTTGGATTTATGTTGCTAAGTGGGCAGCATATGGATGCGCTGTTTATCGATCCTGATGTGCGCGGCTGCGGCGTAGGTCGGGTGCTGGTGGAGCATGCGCTCTCGATGGCACCGGAACTGACAACCAACGTTAATGAGCAAAATGAGCAGGCGGTTGGGTTCTATAAGAAGGTGGGTTTTAAGGTTACGGGACGCTCTGAGGTGGACGATTTGGGGAAACCGTATCCATTGCTGAATCTGGCATATGTCAGGGCGTAGGCGTTTTTTTCTCATCCCGCTGGGCTGAACTTCAGGTTTCGTACCCACCAATGGTGACACGATTATTTCTGCTTAAGCATTGCCATGACCGCACTATCACTGAGTACCACTGATTGCGCATGGATGTGGAACTGGCGATATTTCATTAACGTTGCCCCAGCGACCACTTCATGAAGAATACGTTCCTCAACCTGTGACAAACCGCCCTCATTCATTTCCAGCGCGCTAACAACAATATCCATACGTTTTGCTGGCAAAAAAGAATGCCAGGTTGAACGTGGGTGGAGTTGCAGAACAAGATCATGCAGAACTTTTTCTGCAACAAAGAAATTGGCGATTAACAGGCGCTGGTTACTGAAGGCAGCGTCTCCTGACACTTCACGTTTGCTTTCAAGATCGCGAACAGTAATTTTATTACGACTAATTTGGATATACAGAACTGACATGAGATTCCCTTCATCATGCAAATAATTGATATGCAAAAAACCCCGGCCTTATGGACCGGGGTTTTTCTAATTTGATGCCTGGCAGTTCCCTACTCTCGCATGGGGAGACCCCACACTACCAT
>ERZ860590.1050-NODE-1050-length-16677-cov-5.699434_pt1 | contig 16677 bp, 10 predicted proteins | sample MGYA00509975_ERZ860590 | MGnify/ENA primary metagenome ERZ860590 (study PRJEB30046, sample SAMN00715250) | human gut metagenome | study: EMG produced TPA metagenomics assembly of the A metagenome-wide association study of gut microbiota in type 2... | reverse complement strand
CCGCCATATTACCATTTGTCCAATTATCTACCCGAATTACATCGACCAATTTACCATTAGGTGCAATAACAACATTTCCTTCTACCCACTGCTTCACAACAAGTTTTTTATCAAACCACTCGGAATTAAACGCAATCCCGTTTGTAGAGACCCAACTTTCAGCCTTCATAAGATTAGAATCGATAGGAGCCGACATCACAAATGCACGAGGGACTTCTCCCTTATCTCCATCGCACGCCAAATACGCCCATTGTATATAACTACTGGCACTGGAGCTGTGCTGAATTTTCCACATTTAATTACTCCCTCAGAAAGGGAGTCCCTTGGAAATGTCCATGAAATACCACCGTCATCGGAACGACGAATAATCACGTTTCGGGAGTTTCCACCCCAACCCTCAGTCCCCATTGAGTAAAGCACATCATCATGCATGAAGAGATTGTAAAAACTAATATATCCATTATTCTCCGAAAGAACTTTCCAAGTCTTTCCTTTATCTTTGGAACAAAAATAAGTTACCCCTGATTTCTCACCTGATTTTACAAAAACGCCCGAACATGCAACTAAATAGTCGCCATTGGGTAGAACCAATATGGCCGGATTAGTTACCGATTCTTTTTTCAAATGGGCCACTTTTGCAATCACTGTCCCTGGAGGTTGCATAACTTCTGATACAGTAATCTTATCACCATAAATAATTGTAGTCGTTCCTTTTTCACTAGGAGACGGTACATTGACCCATTCTCCCGGAGTTATATAATCATATTGATACAAATAATAATTGAGCTGAATTCCTGTACTTGCTATTACAATTTTTTCACCTGTCGGAATCCATCCTTCCCTGCTATCCACATCCAGATGGTCCACAGCAGCAAGTATCGAACACTTTTGACTACTACGCACTTGATACGGTCCATCCATATCCATAATACTCAATGCACTTTCTTTCCCCAAAATACATTTTGGTGTCGATATTCCATATTTCAGCATGCTTCCACCTTGCGGAAAAACGGTAGCCCCATATTTCACCTCTATAATATCAATAACACATCCTTTCACCTCAAGTATTGATTTTTCAGATTGTGAGGCAACTCTCATTATAAATAGAAAGATTAACAAAAAAAAAGAGTATAGTCTTCTTCATCCATTGTCCATTCGTTTTGTTTTCATTGCCATATTGCTTACTTCGGGAAAGTAAGATCTCCATGACATCAATAAGAGAAAGATTACAAACTCTAAAATTCATAACTGTATACATATTTTGAACTCAAATTGTCTTTTTCGCAAATTTTGTAAGTAGAAATCCTGTAAGGAATATGACAACCGTTCCAAAAACAATTGTAAGGTATGTATGCAATGAACTACGAAAACAATAGAAAGGTGAACCTTCATTAATTAAGGGAGACAGACTCATCCATGCAATAACCAATAAACCCAATATAACTGCTACAACAGCATGCACACGTTTAACATTTCGACAAACCACCCCCAGCAGGAACAAGCCAAGCATTCCACCACTAAAAATCGATGCCAATTTCCACCAAGCATCCAAGATTCCGTCAATATGCATCATCATTAAGCCCATAACGACCCCCAACATGCCCACCAAGAACGATGCAACATATAATACTTGCATGCTTTTCCTCTCAGATAGTTCCTTTGAAGAAAGCCGTTTAACAAAATCTGTCAAAACAATCGTTGCCGAAGAGTTGATGCTCGTGGCAACAGTGGACATACCAGCTGAAAATAAAGAAGCAATGATAAGTCCAGTAAGTCCTGTGGGAAGTCCATGAACAATAAACCATGGAAAGACCTGATCAGACGGGGTTCCTGTAGGTAACAGTTCAGGTTGAGCTACATAGTATGAGAATAATGCTGTTCCGATATAGACGAACACAAGAGATACCGGAATGTAGAGTAAACCACCCAACAAAGTCGATTTCACAGCTTCTGCTGTTGAACGAGTCGTCATATAACGCTGTACATAGTTTTGATCTATACCATAATTCTGCATATTGACAAACAATCCATATATCAGTACTACCCAAAATGTCGGCTCAGCAAGATTTGCACCGAAACTCCCAAGGCTAAACTTATCGTGTTCCAAAGCTATATCAAAGAGTTGTCCTGGTCCTTCAGGCATAGTAAAGGTAAGTAACAATGCACACACCACAGCTCCTACAATAAGTATAATTCCCTGTATAGCATCTGTCCAGACCACAGCAGCAATGCCGCCAAGTAAAGTATATATAAGTGTAGCTATACCTGTGCAGAATATTATAGTCTGAATGTCCCACCCAAACATGGTATTCAATGGCAAAGCCAGTAACAACAGTATCGATCCTATGCGTGCAAGTTGCGTCAATAGATAACAAACGGCTACATAACAACGTGCCCAATAGCCAAAACGCATTTCGAGATAATGATAGGCAGATACACTATTTATCCCTCTGTACAGAGGAATAAATACCTTTGCAGCAAGCCATGTAGCAATTGGTATCGAAAGACTAAACACAAACGGATTCCAATTCCCTTTGTAGGCATCTCCTGGCAATCCTAAGAAACTAATGCTACTGACAAACGTTGCAAATATTGACATGCCTACAACCCATGTAGGCAATGTTCCTTCTGCTGAAGTGAATGCCGCAGCCCCTTTGCGACTGCGGAAATAAAACGAACATCCAAAAAGAACAACTCCACTCACAAAAACAAAAAAAACGAGATAATCAAGCAAGGTTATATCCATTTTATATAATATTAAATGATTCAATGATATATTTCATATTCTCTACATCCAATATCCAACAAATGATATTGAATATAGCTACGCCTTTTTGATAAAAGTTCTAAATATTTAAGTTCCTAAAGCACAGAAATTAAAACAATAATAAATTCCACTTATTTTTCTCCAGGATGTGGAAAGCCAGGAAATGGATTAGGTTTATTCCTATATTTTTTGACTTCATCTGCCGTCATAAGTTCCAAATGCTCTCCCTTTAACAAATAAAGTCTTCCAACTTCATTTCCAACTAATAAATTGCGTTGTGTTCCTCCTCCCAGTTTGGTTCCCACAGCTCCACTTTCATGCGATCCACCGGGTTGCACTAACCCTGTAACCGGATGTTTAAATGGAGAAGGATGAGCAAAAACAGGGTACGATGAACTACCTACATTCTTCATAAACAAAGGAGTTCCCATCGTTTTCTTTCCCAAAATAGGCAAAGGATAGCCTGTCTCCATATTAGGAATTGCCGAACGCCTCCCAGTACCAATAATTAAATCAAGCAGCCCATCTCCATCATAATCGAAGAAATTTAGTTTACACCGTCCTGTACCACCTGCAGGCTCAGCACTCGTTAATATAGAACTCCCGTTCTCCAGTTTCAACTCACCACCATCTTCCAAATGGAAGTTATCTATTTTCCAATACAAGTGAAATAAATCATTGTCATCAACTATAGCCAACGCCATACGATTACCAAACTTTGCCACAGCCGCCCTTGAACGCCACATTCCATGCAATTCAAGCCCTTCACAGAAAAAAGGCTGAGGGGCATCAAGCTTTGGTTCCGTTCGTGTTCCTTTATTTACATACAGAGTATATTTTCCAGTGATATCACCCATAATAATGTCCGGCAATCCATCGCCAGTCCAATCAACAACAGTAGGGGAAAGATACCCCCAACGTGACTCCGGAGTACCTTGCACACTACCTGAATATCCTGCCTGAATATGAATATCCTTACCATCCGCCTGTACTCTTCCTTTGGGTATAAAACGCGGATTATTATTGTTACCTATATTTTTAAAGAAAAGTACATGTCCATCTGAATTGCCGACAATAATATCTTCAATCCCGTCTCCATCCCAGTCTATCACACTTGGAACCGGCAATGTGCCACAATAAAGATCTGCATCTACTTGCAAAACAGGTGAAGGTTGGCTGAAAACAGGGTGACCATCCAAAGTAAACTCACCGGAGTATTTATAAAAATAGACTGCACCTTCACCTCCAGCAATGATATTTGTTGTTCCACTTTTAACATCCACATAAGAACATACGGAAGCTGATATACTGGGATGCTGTAACAATATATTATCAGAGCCTACTACATAATGGCGAGGAGACAAAGTATCCTGCGAAAGTTCCGGACGTGAATAGTATGTAAAATTTCCCAATCTTGACCCACATATCAATTCCTGCATATCATTTTTTCTAAGTGTCACCATCGCAATATTCATCATCCCCCAACGGGTTTCTTTTCGGCTATGGGTAACCATTTGTTTGACAGAAGGGGTTCCGGACAATAATCTAGGATAGCGTATATTACACAAATAGGTATAATGAAGTGGGGTCGTAGAAACACCCGCTTCATCATAAGGTCTCCACTCTTTACTCGAAGGATTTTGGTTGGCATATTTTGCCGGGATACTATGCCCCACCAGCTCTAAGAATAAATCTACACTCTGATCTTTATTTATACGTGCAGCTATACTTTGAGGAAGAGAAGCCAATTCAGGCAACTCAATACCTCCGATTCTATCAAACGACTGTTTCTTAAGATTAAATACTGTATGGATTACAGAATCTTTTTTCAACCACAAAGCATGGACATTATGGTCATCAGTTTGAAATATTGTGCCTTTCAACTTGAAAGGAGAAGCTATTTTATGAGGCTTATCAAATATAGGAACACCATTTTCTGTATTCCTCAACCATTTATAAAGATAAAGTTCAGTTGTTTTCCCTGTTCCGGCAATAAAAAGATCAGGACAATCACCATTATAAACAAATGCACTGCCCAATACCATATGACGCAAATGAGGAAGAGAAAGAGGGCCTATCCCGTCAGGAGCCATTGACTTTAATGGTATCAGATCTTGATCATTTTGCGCAATCCCTAGAAATGAAAAAGATAAAAAGAAAATTATGGATAAAAAGAATGTTTTCATAGGTATTTATTTTTTTGTTTTTAAACACTTTCTAAATGATTTAAAACGATGAAATGTCAAATAGTTGGCATCATGTTGCCGCTTAGGCAAACCATTCTTATCATCAAACGCTGTACGAGAAACAGCAATAATATCATTTCCTTCAATAAGCCAGTCAATATACTGGAAACCATGAAAATGAGGATCGTCGTGACTGATAAGTGTATCTCGTACCTGCCAATCCCGCAAATCGGATGAGGAGACCAATACTAACCTGTTACGTAACAAGCCACAGTGTTCCTTTCCCAAATCTTGCTTAAACACATGGTTGGTAATGGCCCAATAGAGATTGGAAACAGAATCAAATCTTATTACGAATTTCTTAGAAGCTCCCGGTAAATCAATAATATCCATCTGAGGATCAAAATAGGCTTGCTTACCATCATCGCTAATCCTGACCATGGCCGCTTTTCCATCAAAATTGCGTTCTTCAATCCTTAATATATCTACCACGTTTCCTTCACGAGTAACAACAGCATTTCCTTCAAGCCAACCATTGAACGTCCGATCAGTACCAAGCCAAGTAGAATCGTAAGGCAATGCTTCTGAACGTGTCCAGGCTGCAGAATCTAAAAGGTTGGCATTGATTGGAGCTGACATCATAAATGCCCTAAAATACCGTTTGCCTTTAGGAAGGTTATCTTCCATCGCACGCCAGATTCTACCTTTTGCATAAGCTACCGGTACAGAAGCAGAATGATAACTTTTAGACTCTCCACTTAACAATCCATGCTTCGAGTCAATGGGGGTAGTCCAATTACGACCTCCGTCGTCCGAACGTAGAATAACCATATGATTAAAACCTCCTTTAGTACCCATCAGGTATAAAACAGAGTCATGAACAAAAAGAGAATAGAAACCTACTTCAGGGATTTCTGAAAGTACTTCCCATGTTTTACCTTTATTTGTGGAACGATAAAGACGCACAAATCCTGTCTTACCACTGAAACGCGCTCTGCATCCTGCTATATAATCACCATTCGGTAAAACGGCCAGTGCCGGATCTGTTACAAAATTCCGATCCGAATTATCAGAATTATAAATAACCGTACCTGGTACTGTAGGCAAATCGACTCGTTCAATTTGTGGCGCAAACAACAACGAACTGTTTCCATTCATATCGGGCACAGTAACCCATCTGTTATCTAATTCGTAACTATAAAGATAAAACTTTTGATTTCCTGATAAAAAGAACTCATTCAATGATTTCCATTTCTTATTAATCACAGGAGTCGTAGCAGCCAAATAAACCGTAACAGGATATTCACTCTTTATTTTTATCGCAGATTGACAATGCCTAAATCGGCGAACAAACATTTTTCCCTGAAGATGTTGATTTATCCCCTCATCAAACTTAAATAATTTAGATTTCAAGAACAATTCCGTTTGAGGAGTTACCATAGAAATATCCGTCATATTTCCCTTCACAAACACTTTCTGTGCCGAAACGTATTGACCAGCGAATAGACAACACAAAGCAATAAATAGTATTTTTCTTCTCATTATTCCAAACTGTTTAAAATATTTCTATAACTTCATTATCAGTACGAAATGGCAATACTGGTAGTCCATTGGAACAAAAGAGGTTACCTACCGCATCATTAGAGAAGCTATATCGCACAGCAACAGGGTGTTTTACTGTAGTCGACGTAACTACTAGTGTATTAGTTTTCTTATCTATCTTACCTTTAGCGGGAACAAATTTCATATCTTCTCCTGCAATCTCCAGAGCAAACGGTTCTTTTCCTTTACAAACGATTCCAGCATCGGCATTATCAAACCATATCCGTATTCTGGAGTTCTCCCTCTCCATTTTTAGAAAAGAAGGATGTCGATAGGCAGCAGTTTTTTTATTATACTTCTCCCCAAGAGCCCAATGTGCCAAACGTTCGCCCACAGGACGTTTGTATTTGGGATGTATATCTCTAATATTGTCAACATAATCAGGTATAGCAACCATACCTACATTAGGCAGTTTAGACACTTCGTATTGTTGCTCTCTAACCTGTGCAGCAGCTCGGGAAGCAAATTTATAACGAGCATATGGGGCTATTTGTACATAATAAAAGGGGAGTTCATCATCTGAAAATCCCTGGCGCCAAGCTTTTATCATGGACGTGAACATACTCGCATAATAATTACCATTGGCAAGATTAGCTTCGCCCTGATACCAGATAATACCAGCAAGCCGTATAGGCATTAAAGGATGTATCATAGCGTTATAGGTAGTGGACGGAGAAATATCCCAACCAGTACTTGTACTAAGAGTTTGCAATGCTTTGGCAAATTCAGGATGCTCTTCCATAGTTTCATGAGGCATCCACGTTTCTATATTTGTTCCTCCCCAAGAAGAATTAATCAGTCCAATAGGACTATCTAATTCCTGGTTGAGCTTTTTCCCAAAGAAATAACCTACAGCAGAAAACAATTTTAATGTTTCCCGGGAACATACCATCCAGCGGCCACGACAATCATCTTGAGGAAATAGGGACGTTTGTTTCTCTACAGTAAAAAAACGTATCTCAGAGTTATTGGCATGTGGTAATTCATCTTTGACATCCTGAATACCTTTAGCGGAATTCCATTCCATATTAGACTGACCACTGCATAACCATACCTCACCAATAAGTACATCTTTAATAATCAAATCTCTATCCTTTATCTTTACTTCTATTTGATAGTTTTTTTTTGAGGTTGGGGGAGTTTGCAGTTCTACCTCAAAACGCGCTCTATTATCAGCTTTTACAATAATAGTATCTTGTCCCCATGAAGGGATGATACGTACTGTTGTACGAGGATTGGTCCAGCCCCAAAATTTCACTTTTGAATTTTGTTGTAATACCATATGGTCACTAAAAATAGAAGGTAATGACAAAGGAGGTATGGACTGCGCATATGCCTGGCTACAAAATAGCCAGGCAAATATGATAGTATATAAATAATTTCTCATCATTTGTATATCTTAATCCCACAATTCCAGTTTCATTTCAGTATTACGGTAAATTAGCGTATCAGCCATTACATAGCGTATTCCGCTGGCAGCGTCAGTATACTCATAATTTAAATAGAACTGCTTTTTCTCCCGATCATATTTAGAAGCACCAAGATCTTTGATGCCTGTGATTTGAGAGCTTCCCGGAATCAGATTGTCTGAAATAGATACACTATTGTCTTCATTAACATGCAAAATCATTGAATATTTAGAAGTTCCAGATAGAAATTCTGCAATACCATCTGTTGTCAAACTTGAAGCGTTGATAGTACCTAAGTTCCACACCAAATTCTTAATATACATATCCTCTTCATGATCTCCTACATACTTTAAGGTTTCAATCAAATTCCCTGAATTATCATACGCGCTCCGTTGTCCACGATGATAGTACACACCATGAAACTCACTAATATACTTAATGACTATTATAGTATAATCTTTAGCTTCAATACCAGCCTCAACATCCCCTTTTAAAATCTGATCAGTAGAACTTTCAGTAATTCGGATTGGTAAAGCATAGGTGTTTTCAACAGCTAACGGATCCGTCAGAAACTTTTCTTTATTCAAAGTCAATTTGATTGTTCCCAAAAATTTTCCTTTAGGAATAATAATTGTATGATTATCACTTAATGAATAATAGTCTTCCGGCAATAGCTTAAACTGATTATTTCCTACATAATCAACATTTTGCAGCATTTCCGGTTCTATTTGAAAAGTTACTCTCTCATCAATTTTATTTTCACGTTTTCCTCCTAATACTACGCCTATTTCAATAGACGGATCATCAGAAAAGACTGTCCGTATAGGTCTTTGATACGCAAAATAAGTAGTAGAATAGTCATAATCCTCAATAAAATCTTCATACTTCTGACAAGAAGTTAAAGACAAGATTACTGTTAATAAAAAAATCAATTTAGCTTTCATATTATCATTTGATTTTAGTCTTTAAAATATAAAAAGGAAAATAATCATTTTTACCATCCTTTATTTTGCAAAATTAATCCGTTGGTACTATTTACTTCAGCTTCAGGAATAGGACCATAATACATATAATCTTGATAATTTCTCGTTTCGACTACCTTATCAAATTCATATGTAAACGTATCACCCACTTTTTGAATTGTAACGCCCTTTACAGGTGTATTTATAACCTCTAGCGGAAGCATCCAGCGTCTTATATCAAAAAATCTATGATTCTCAAAACATAGTTCAATGCGGCGTTCGTTCTGAACTAACTGACGAAATTCATCTTTTCCAGCTGCTGCCACCTCTCCTACATAGGGATCTTTAGAATTTATTCCAGCTCTTTTACGCAATTCTTTTAGCATCGTTTCTGCAGTCTTACCCCAACCAAGCGGATCAGCTTTAGGCCCCCAAGCCTCGTTGGCAGCTTCCGCATAATTCAGCCATAGTTCTCCTTTACGGAAAATACAATAGTGATGCTTGGCTCTAGTAACAGTTTCTCCTGGAACAAGAGAAACATTTTCACTTATCGTCTTACGCAAATAATAACCCGTACGCGTAGCCTTTTCTTTATTACTTTCCGTATCCAGCCCTCCTTCAAAAGTTTCAACCTTTGTTTTGGAGAAAGTAGCACCATTGTACAAGATTGCCAGATCAAAACGTGGATCACGATCAATATAAGGATCCTCAGGCTTATATCCACTATGTTCAACATCGGTAATAGGGTAACCGTTTTTCATAGGAAAAGCATCCACCAGTTGTTGTGACGGGTTAGTACGTCCCCAACCATATAATTGGGGAATAAAATTATTTTGCTCAGGAGTATTGATATCTTCCTGATAATTACGCCACAAGATTTCGGCATGATCAGGTTTCTCAAAGAAATCGGCTTTCATTGCCGGTAATGAAGTGCCACTGAGTTGAATAGCTTCCATAGCATATTGAGCAGCTGTTTCCCATAATTTTATTTTTTCAGTTTCACTTTTTTCTATGGTATATAATGGACTCGCCGCATAAAGTGCCACGCGTGATTTTAAACACATTGCTGCAATCGCAGTAGCACGGCCTTCCTTTGTCGGTCCCAACTCTGCATTATTTACATCGTCATATTTTTTAGGAAGATATAATAAACTATTGTCAATATCATCGTATATTTGCTTTACACAATCATCAAATGAATTACGAGCTTGCTTGATATTTTCACCTTGCGGTAAAGACTTGGTGACAATAGGAAAGCCTAACAACTGCCCGTTTGTAGCAATTCCTGAGAACCGGCTTAACAGTTCAAATTGGTACCATGCTCTTAGAAAATAAGCTTCTCCTTTTGAACGACGCTGAATGACCGTATTAAGTTCATCCTTATTGGAAAACTTAATGTGCGGAGCCCGTTCCAGAAAATAGTTCATATTTCGAATCTGTCTATAGCAATTAGTCCACGTATCAAAAGGATTATAATTAGGACGCCATGAACCTAAGGCCATATTCAAAATCGGAGTATTATAATCATTAGTTACAGCATTATCAGTAGCACAATCAAGGTAATTGTTTGAAAAGCAATCATAATAGGTCGGCAATTGAGCATAACCATCTACTAATGCTCCCATGGCGAATGTTCGGTCACTCCAAACAGTTTCATCGTTGTAGTTATCATCTATTTTGGGATCCAGAAAATCTGAGCAGCCATATAGACTAATCAAGACAACGACTAATAATTGTTTTATAATATCTTGTAGTTTCATATTCGATAAATTTATATTTATTTTTCCCATTAGAATACAACATTAATTCCCCCAGTAAACGAACGGAAGAAAGGATATCCGGTTACACCTGCATCGATATACTCTGGATCTAGGTCTTTTATCGAAGAAATAGTGAATAAATTAGATCCCCTTACAAATAGCTTCACTTGCTTTAATGTCATCTTATTCGTTATGTTCTGAGGTAATGAATAACTCAACATTGCATCGCGTAATTTGAAAAAGTTTCCACTACGCATCCACAAAGAAGAAGAACGATAGTTATTTTGGTTTTGCTGTGTAGTAAGTCTCGGGAATTTACCTTCACCGGTAGACGGGTTAAAATAATTCTTAACAAATGTGGAATACTTTTGATCTTCCCTCATCCAATAATATGAGTTGTTCAGATAGATGTCATATTGTGCCATACCTGAACCTGATAGAGAAAGCTCAAAACCTTTATATGCCAGATTAATGTTCAGCCCAAATTGAAAACGTGGATATTCGTTGCCTATTGGCAACATATCGTTCTCATTAATATGATGATCATTATTTATATTTGCATACTTTACATCACCAATCTGTACAGGACCGAAATCTTGCACTGGATGTGCTGCAATTTCATCTCCACTTTTGAAGAGCCCTTCAGCTATCAGTCCAAAACGAGTATCAACCGGCTTACCCTCTTTTTTACGGTTTGAAGATAAACCTTCCATATCATCAGTTTTCTCATATACAGCCTTACTCCATATAGTATTTCCACCTATTGAATAATGAAGTTTCCCAATATTACCCGAATATTCCAAAGCCAATTCTACCCCCTGATTGCGTACACTTCCATAGTTCCTATACATCAATTCACCTCCATTTATGGAACTGAATGAAGTAGTAGGAGTAAGAATGTCATAACGATAATTATTAAAATAGTTAAAGTCTGCAGTCAAACAATTCAAGAATGAGGCTTCTGCTCCAATATTAATTTCAAATGACTTTTCCCATGTTAAATCCGGATTTCCCACATGTACCAACGTCGATGTATTGACATCTTCCTCCAGTTTTGGACCAAAGTGTGTGCTTTGACTAGTATTCCAACGAGACTCAAACAAGAAGAAATCAAAATAGTTATCAGTTCCCAATAATCCCGTACTAGCTTTTATTTTCAAGAAATCAAGCCATTCTTTATCTTTTAAGAATTTTTCTTCTGAAGCAATCCAGGCAACTCCCACTGTTGGGAAATAACCATAGCGATTTCCCTTTGTAAAACGGGAACTACCCATTACTGCCATATCCAATTCTGCAATCCATTTTTTATTGTACACATAATTTGTACGAAGTGCAAAAGTTCTGTTCACATCATCCTGTGAAGAGCCTAAGTTTTCCCGTCTACTTTGGAATATCACTAAATCAGATTTTAATTGGTGCTTTGCTTGAAACGTACGATCATAACTCAATTGGCCAAAGTAACCATAGTTACGATACATTTGGTCTGCAATTCTACTTTTATCAGACACTTTCTTTTCTACAGTAAGCAGTTCTTTCCCTATCAAACTATTTTCATTAAAAATAGGACGATATGAAGAAAAATTCTCATTTTTACCTACCACTAAATAATTATAAACGTCAAATGTTACATAAGCCTTAGCACTCAATCCTTTAACATACCTATCCAGACTTAAATCAAAGCCAATATTAGTTTGCCCTTTTCTGACTGTATTTTCTTTAGAGCCACCTAATGCCATCTCAGCATATATATTCTCGCGCGACGAAGAAAGATTAGCATTCTCCATAGCACCATAAATTTCGGTACCCGGATTTCCAGGATCACTGAATTTTATGGGATAAGCGTTCGGTCTATGCGAGGATAAACGAGAAAAAAGTTTATCAGCTGACATATAGTTAGTTGTGTAAAATTCCATTTGTCCAGCAATATCAACAAACGCTTTCAACCAATCATTTACCTTGTAATCAAGATTCACTCGCAAATTGAATTTATTGGAAGTATTGTTTTTGCCAACAGCCTCATATCCACCATAACCAGCATAGGTCGCATTTACATAATATTGAGCAGATTCATTTCCACCACGGAACTGTGCTATTGCTTTTCTATAGCTCATATGATCGTTCAAGCACAGCTTATGAAAATCAACATCCGGATAAAGCACCGGATTGGTTCCCATACGATAACCATCAATATCAGTCTGAGTATAGTAAGGTGATAAACCATCATTAATTCTTGCCTGATTATACATGGTTGCATAATCAGCCGAATTTAAATATTCAGGCATACGCACAGGAGTTTGTGCTCCAAATTCAATATTAAATTGACGATCCCTTTTATATTTTATTCCTCTTTTAGTTTTTACCAACAGTACACCGTTTACTGCCTTGGGGCCATATAATATTTTAGAAGTAGCATCTTTCAATACAGTAATTGATTCTATTTCTTCTGGAGTCAAATCTTCTAGAGGACGTTCAATGCCATCAATGATAATTAATGGAGCATTATCCGTTGCTGAACGAGATAAACCTCGTATATTAAGTACAGTAGCAGAACGCCCAGGCTCAGTTGGTACTTGTGAAACATTTAAACCAGGGGCTTTGCCAGAAAGTATATTTAATACATTCATTTGATTGGAACTAGAAATAGCATCCTCATCTATAGTTGATGTAGCACCCACAATTTCTCTTGCTATGGTTTTCCGGAATGGCAGTTCAACTTCATCTTTCACTCCTCCATAAGGAATCGATTTTTCCATTACTACTACAGGATTCTGCTTGATTACAGATACTCCCAAATATTGCGGTTCAAATCCAGGCACATCAAAAACTAATGTACTGTTATCAGTTACTTTCAAAGAAAATTTTCCCTGTTTGTCTGTGGACGATTCAAAAATACCTTCATCAACAGTTATTCTTACTGATTGAATCGGATTTCCTTCTTTATCGACAACTTTTGCCTTTATCTCAGAATATTGTTTGCTTCTTTTTTGTGCATAAATGTTACTTTCCGAAAAGAATGGCAGTAGAAGCATCAGAATAATGTATATATATAATGTTTTCATATCCTACAAATTAAAATTTATAGATCTTTTTCTACCAACCTGGATTTTGCTCTACATTATTGAGCATTTCCATTTGGCTTTTAGGTATCGGATACCAATAATGTTTATCTTCGAATACACGCTTATAATCAGGATGTTCCATATATTCAAACCGGAACTGATCTTTGCCAGTACGAGTAATCACCGCCTTATAAATAACTTTTACTGCATCCTTAGCAATTCTCCAACGGCGGATATCATACCAGCGATGGTCTTCAAAACATAGCTCAACAGCTCTTTCATTACGAATCCGTTCTCTGAAGATTTCTTTATTAGCTTTGTATTCATTTCTAACCGGAACCGCTCCTACTCTATTACGGATGATGTTAATAGCATCTACGGCAGACATATCCGTACCTGGTACTTTCGTTTCAGGTCCATACGCTTCATTAGCCGCTTCGGCAAAATCAAGATAAAGTTGTGCTACCCTGATATAAATTGCAGGCATATAATAGTTATAATCATTTTCCCACTTATTGGCTGTTTCAGGCCACCACTTCCGAATAAGATATGGACAACGCGGATTGTATGTCTGCGAGAACAAAGCCATCATATCTGCAGATTTTGAATTATCATATGTGTTATATTCCCATAATTCGAAATAATGAGGAACACCTTTGTTATTTCCCCATTTCACTCCATTATACAGAATATCATAATAGAAACGAGGATCACGATTCACATAGGGATTTTGATCATCATAATCAGCACCTGCATCTTTGATAGCACGTCCATCAGCCATTTCAAACATATCTACCATATTCTGTGTAGGAGATGCACAATGTACATTAGAAGCGCACATAGAGTTAGGTATAAAATTGGCATTCCACTCACTCTTAGCACGTATCCCATTTCTTTTAGTCTGATAAAAAATGGCCTCATCACTAGCCATGATATCTTTATTATAAAATATCTTAGAATATTCTTCCACTGTCTTACCTGGCATTAATCTATTGCAACCTGTTTGGTTGATATAATCAATAGCTTCCCATGCAGCCGTAGCTGCCTTTTTACAGATTTCAAGATCATAATTATAGTTAAGTTCAGGACACATCGAAGGGCTAGCTGAATAAAGAAGTGCCATACTTTTAAGAGCCAATGCAGCTGCTTTTGTAACACGACCCTTTTCTGAAGCTCCCCATTTCTCTGGTAACAACTGATATGCAAGTTCAAGATCAGAAACAAGCCAATCTGTTGATTCATGATAAGATAAGCGTGGAAAATCCATATCATCATCCGACAAGAATACTTTATCAAACTTGAACATACCTCCCCAACGACGAATTATTTCAAAATAATTCCAAGCTCTAAAAAAATAAGCCTGCCCTAACAGCTGATCGCGCTGTTCTGGAGTAGCGTCCTGCAAATCGTCTATATGACTAATACATAAATTAACAGTACGTAAATTCCGCATAGCCATAGCAATTATCGGCATTTTATTAGTAGCCACTGAATTCATAGCTTCACTTGTGTACCAACCTAATTCCAGGTTATCTTTAGTGAGCATAAAATTGCCATCATTTAAATCTCTATGACAAGTTCCTTTTGCAGTACACAAGCCCTCATCCCCAAAGGCAAAACGCCCTCCACCATGGGTGGAAAGAAAAGGATCACAGGTCAATACATATACTTTATCCAAAACCCCTCTATAGGATAAATAATTCTGGAATACTTCCTTATCTGTAATTCCCATATCCGGTGATTTATCCAAATAATCTTCACATGAACTAAGTAGCATGAAGACTGATAAAATTAGATATATACTTTTATTTTTCATAATATATTAGTATTTAGAAAGTTAATCGGAATCCCATATTATATCTGCGTGTTAAAGGATAACTGCCCGATCCACCCGATTCCGGATCAATTCGGTTATCAAATGAAGTGATCGTGAACAGGTTATTACCATTGACATAAACCTGCATATTATTTATGCCTACAAAACGGCGTAAAACTTCAGCTTTTATATCATAAGACAATTCTAATGTTTTTAATCTAAAATAAACACATAGCGAAAAAGTAAATTTGGGCAAAGCGTAGCGAATTAGCTGATAGAGCGTTCGTTACGCTTTGTTTTTCTATGGGACAGAGCCAACGAAATACCACCTCGAAGCCAAACGGCTCAGAAGTTCAGTTACCACCTCGTTACTCCCGTAACGGGTGCAAATTTCTTGCTAAAAGGTTCTTTTTCTGCGTTTTGCGTTGATTTACATAGCTGTCGGTAACTCACTAAGAACTAATTTTGTAACCAAAAAAAGGAGTGAGTTATGCGAAGTACATTCAAGGTATTATTTTACGTGAAGAAAGGCAGCGAGAAGCCGAACGGCAACCTGCCTCTGATGTGCCGTATCACGGTGGACGGCGAGATTAAACAGTTCAGTTGCAAGATGGACGTTCCCCCACGCTTGTGGGACGTGAAGAACAGCCGTGCTTCGGGCAAGAGCGTCGAAGCGCAGAGAATCAACCTTGCAGTAGATAAAATCCGTGTGGAGGTAAACCGCCGCTATCAAGAGTTAATGCAGACGGACGGTTATGTTACCGCCGCCAAACTCAAAGACGCCTATCTCGGTATCGGCGTCAAGCAGGAAACCTTGCTGAAGCTGTTCGAGCAGCACAACGCCGAGTTTGAGAAGAAAGTCGGGCACAGCAGGGCGCAGGGTACATTTACCCGTTATCGGACGGTCTGCAACCATATTCGGGAGTTCCTGCCCCATACCTACAAGCGTGAGGACATCCCGTTAAAGGAACTCAACCTCACGTTCATCAACGATTTCGAGTATTTTCTGCGCACGGAGAAGAAATGCCGCACCAATACCGTGTGGGGCTACATGATTGTGTTGAAACACATCGTTTCCATAGCGAGGAACGACGGGCGTCTGCCGTTCAATCCCTT
>ERZ860590.999-NODE-999-length-17459-cov-2.793611_pt1 | contig 17459 bp, 30 predicted proteins | sample MGYA00509975_ERZ860590 | MGnify/ENA primary metagenome ERZ860590 (study PRJEB30046, sample SAMN00715250) | human gut metagenome | study: EMG produced TPA metagenomics assembly of the A metagenome-wide association study of gut microbiota in type 2... | reverse complement strand
AAAATCTAAGAAATCTTAGTATTTTTGATTGACAAACTAAGAATTCTTAGATATAATAAGTTTGTAAAAGAAATTATACAAAAAAGACAACACAAAACCAAGCCATATTGAAAGTCCCAATTTTCAAAATAGCTCGTTTATATTATATTTGGTCGCACTTATATAATAGCTCTTTTTATCTAATTTGTCAAGGTTCTTTTACAAAATTTATGTGTTTTGGAGGTGAACAAAGTTTGAAAATTAACAGCATCGAGAAAGACTTCTTAATTGCAATGAGGGATATCCCTATCATTGTTTCGGGCAAGCAAGGTGCAACTGGTAAAACAACGGTGTGCAATATTCTAAAGAAACATGGATACACCGCTTTTGAAGAATGGCAGCTTAAAAATCCTGAAACTGACGAACAGAAAGCTCTTGCTAACAGGTTGAAAAATGAAAATGAAATCTTCATTTTGTTAAAACTCAACAAGCCAATATCGGAGGTGATAAAGTGAACTATCAGAATTTCGTTGCAAAAGTCTATGCAGAACTTAAGCTTCGTCGCATGACGAGAAAGGATCTCGCAAAGCTGACAGGTTACAGCGAGAACACAATAAACGTGTTCATGAGTAACACAGATAGCCGAGATCGCTCAGATAACGTGGCGAAAGCTATTTCAGCGGCTCTACACATAGAGCTTTAGAGAGGAGAGGGAGAACAATGTATGGCAAGCTTATTGTCCGCTATTGTCAGGACAATCACGTAACTTACAAGGAATTTGCTAAGCTGTGTGGCGTAAACGTGAGAAGTATTTATCGTTGGATAAACGGCTCAACGATAAAGGACAAGGCAACGGAACTCAAGCTTTGTGAACTTCTCGGTGTTGAGATACCACAAGCAAAAGAAATCTTTGAGGACACATCAGACACATTTTATATCTTTCCTGAGGAAAAGCAACCGACAAAGGTCATTCAGATCGGCGAAGATTATTACACAATGCTCCGTGAACTTGCGTTCAAAAGCAAAACGTCACTGAGATATGTTGCAGAAATGTGCATTGACTTTGCTGCAGCAAGATACAGAGGGTGAAAACAATGCCTGCAAAGAAAATAACAGCCAATGACGTGATATCCAAACGGCTGAGGTCTATCAGAGCCGACAATGATATCACACAGGCAAAGATTGCAAAACGGCTGAGCATGACACAGACAGCCGTGAGCAGGTGGGAACGGCAGTTCGGCACCATGAATGCTGAACAAATCGTAACGTACTGCAGGATAATCGGGGCGAACCCCGAAGAAATCTTTGCGGAATACTGCAAAGAAAGGAGCGTAAAGAAATGAACAACATGATAGCAACGTTAGAGGTCATCAGATATGCGTCAGCCATAGCGCTGTGCGTAGCACTATTCGCACTGGCGGTCTATGGACTATATCGAAATGTTAAAGAAACCGCCGAAACCGCAATCCGTGAGGAACTGGAGAAGGCAATGAAGGAAACTGCAAGACCTGTTGTCAAGGTCGAGATACAGACGAAAGGTAAGTGGTAAAGTGTCAGAGGGTATGTTTATAGCCTGCATGATAGGCGCAATGTTCGTGATACCGACAGTTTTCTGTGCCGTAATACTGTTCATTGCATACATTATAGACCAGCACAAATGGGAGCATGAACGTAGCTGTGATGATGATAGTGACGGCGAAAACAGCGACGGCAGAGTCTAGATTTGCAATGCAACGGAATAGCTGTGATTGGCGTAGAATGGCAACGGATTTGCTATGAATAGCATTGGCTACGGCAAAGCGAACCTGTGAACGGCTGCGAAGTGCGAAGGTGCTGTTTTGCATAGCATGGAGCAACGGCATAGTGGGGTTTAGCAAAGAATGTCAAAGCATAGGCAAGGGCAAAGTACAGCGTCGATTTGTTGGGCAACGGCACAGCATTGATTGACATAGATTCGCAACGGCCTAGCGTCGATAAGCAACGAATCGCAAGAGCTAAGCATAGAAAAGGCATGGATTGGTCTAGCAAAGAGTGGCAAAGCAATGGCAAAGTTGTGAGGTGAAGAGCTAAGGCTAGGTATGCACAGCACAGTTTTGATAGGCAGAGGTGAGGCGAAGTTTTGACACGCAACGAGAGGCAAAGGCATAGCAGGGCGCAGATTGGCGATATTGCGCAGAGCTAAGGCATAGAGAAGCACAGAAATGCAATGGCCTGGCAAAGAATTGACACGCTAGGGCTAAGTACAGCGTAGTGCGGCTTTGATTAGCCATGGCATTGCTATGCACGGTGCGGTCATGCATGACACAGCAACGGAATAGCTAAGGCACTGAGAAGCATCGCGACGCAAGGGCCTAGCAAAAAAATTAATTTTAACGGAGGTCAAAAACATGGAAAACATGAAAAAAATCAAAGTAAAGTTGACGTTCACCGAAGAGATTTTGGGAACGGCAAACGCAACAACCACAATCCACGACGAGTATATCGCGTCGAAAGCACCCGACGCAAAGAGCCGTGAGGAAGAGATAGCCGCGCTTGGCGTGGCTGAGGTAGTCGAAAAGTCCATGACAGTATTCCCGACACTGGAAGACGGCACACCATTTCTGTGGGACTATCAGGTAAAAGGCTTCTTCAAGGACGCTTGCGGAGTGTTAAAGAAGGTATCAGGCACGGCTAGTTCAAAAATCAAAGCGTACAAGAAAGAGATCGACGGACTTATTTTCGTTGAGGAAAGAAAAATCCCATACGAATTCAAGGGCGGTATGGGCGAGTGTCAGAGACCGCTCAGAGCAAGCACACCGCAGGGCGAACGTGTTGCACTGGCACATTCTGAGACAGTACCTGCAGGAGCGACAGTCGAGTTCACAATCGTCATACTTAAAGACGACATGGAAACAGCCGTAAGAGAGTGGCTGGACTACGGCAGGCTGAGAGGTATCGGTCAGTGGCGTAACAGCGGCAAGGGAAGATTTGAGTGGGAGGAAGAAGAATGCTGACGAGAGAAGAAACGATAAGAATTTTTGAGATATGTCACTGCGGTGCAGGTGACTGTGAGGACTGCCCAAGGTCTACAATGGAATGCAAGGGCTTTGAGGAGCTGTCAAGTGCGGTGCTGCATTATCTCAAATCAGGCAAAGAAAACGAGCCTGCACCTGCGGCAACAGGTACAAGCTCGGAGGTATCTGTAAAAGAAGATACCGATAACATACACCTTAACGATAGCACACTTCTTGACATTTGTCAAGAGGAGCTAAAGGCAATAACAGTAATAGCCCTTAATGACTACCCAAACGGGTATCTGACGGGATATATCGTAGCTTTAAAGAAAAATATCGAGAGGCTGAGAGGTGAGCATAGTGACTAACTATTCTTGCCTTGATTGCAAGCACCTGAAAGGCTGCTTGGAGAGTAGCAGGCGTTACCCCTGCAAAGATTTTAAGCTGGCAGAGCCAGCAATATTGGAAAGGAGAGGTCGAAATGACAGCAATCGAAAAGTTGAACAGCATAATCACCAGCGTTGATACTCTTGCACAAATAGCCGATGATTGCAACTTCCCTGCTGGCAGAGCAATATACAATGCAACCGCAAGCGGACGTATTGAACTTTTCGCACGTGAGGACGATTTCAAGGCGCTTGCAGATGCGGTATATTCGCCACTGCACACTGTTACATCATACAACCATATCGGTGACGATGTTTACAAAACAACGGAGATGTGGTTTTGCTACAAAGAACACACGTTCACAATGATAAGAGAGGAGAAATATAATGGATAACGAAATTATCGACATAAATCAGGCAGAAATCAGGCAGATACCTACGCAGACACAGACACAGCTCGCATCGCATACTGACACGGGAATTATCTCAGACTTCCGCCAGTATTTCAAAATGGCAAGCGAACTGTGCAAAGCGGACATCATACCGCAGGCGTACAAGGGCAAGGTCGCTGATACCGCAATAGCCATTGACATGGCTAACCGCATGGGCGTAAGCCCGATGATGGTCATGCAATCGATGTACGTGGTCAAGGGCAAGCCAAGTTGGAGCGGACAAGCTTGCCTGAGCTTTATCCGAGCAAAATTTACAGACGTAAAGGTGATTTACGTCGGCACAAAAGGTACTGACGACAGAGGTTGCTACGTCAAGGCAACTGACAAAGACGGTGATGTACTTGAGGGAACGACAGTCACAATGGCTATGGCAAAAGCAGAGGGGTGGACTTCCAACTCTAAGTGGAGAAATATGCCCGAGCAGATGTTAGCATATCGTGCAGCATCATTTTTCGCAAGGGTTCACTGCCCTGAAACATTAATGGGTGTGCAGGTTGAAGGCGAAATTGAGGACTCTTCAAAGCCTGCAATGAGAGAAGTGGAGGATGTACTGTAAATGAAAACAACAAAAATTCATATCAAGAACTTGTTCGGCATTTCTGAAACAGAACTGGACGGACGCTCAATAGAAGTTACCGGCTCAAACGGCGTAGGTAAGACATCTATAATCGACAGCATAAAGTACGCTCTCACCAATGACAGCAGCCGTGATTACGTTATAAAGAATGGCGAAAGCGAAGGTGAAATCTTCATTGAGACCGACACAGGTCTCACTATTGACCGCAAGAAGCGTGTCAATCAGGCGGATTACAAGAACATCAGACAGGACGGCAAGCCTGTTCAAAGTCCAGAAGCATTTGTCAGAGAGCTGTTCACGCCGCTACAGATTGACCCTGTTAAGTTTACACAGATGTCAAGGCAGGAACAGAACAGAATTATCCTTGACCTCATTGAGTTCAATTGGGATTTGAATTGGATAAAGGAGAAGTTTGGTGAAATTCCGCAAGGTGTTGATTATCAGCAGAATATACTACAAGTCCTAAACGACATTCAGTCTGAAAAGGGCGTTTACTTCCAGACAAGGCAGGATATTAATAGAGAAATACGCAACAAAACAGCGTTTATATCTGATATAGCAAAGGATATCCCGCAGGGCTTCCAGGCTGAAAAGTGGGAAACATATGACCTATCCGAAGCCTATACGAAGATAACAAAGGCGCAGGAATACAACTCTCGCATCGAGAGGGCGAAGCTTTTTAAAGACAGCTATGACAACAAGGTCAGAGGTTTCCAGGCTGAAATGGAAATAGCAGTAAGCAATCTGAAATCTGCTATCGCAGTAGAGCGTGAACAGCTTACTAGCGAAATTGAGCGCAAGAAAGCCGAAATCAAGGCGGCTGAGGACAAGCTCAACTCGCTTTCAGACAAGATAGCAGACAAGACTAAGATTTTTGAAAGCGAATACAGAGAAAAAGTCGCAAAGCTTGACAGCAACATTAAGGTAGCCGATGAATACACAGGCAAGCAGCTTGTTGACATATCTGCAATGCAAGCTGAGGTCAAGACAGCCGAGGAAATGAAGAAGCACCTCAACGAATACAAACGTATGAAGTCGATGCAGGACGAGCTTGAAACGCTCGAAGAACATTCTAAGGCGCTCACAAGCAAGATTGAACTTGCAAGAGAGCTTCCAGGCGAGATACTTAAGACAGCAACAATACCTGTTAAGGGATTGACAGTTAAAGACGGAATACCGCTCATACATGGGCTTCCCGTCAGCAATCTGTCAGAGGGCGAACAGTTACAGCTTTGCGTTGACGTTGCCCTCAGCAAGCCTAACAGCCTACAGATAATTCTGATTGACGGAGCTGAGAAGCTTTCTGAAAAGAACAGGCTTGCACTTTATGAGAAGTGCAAAGAAAAGGGCTTGCAGTTTATCGCAACTCGCACAACGGACAGCGATGATCTGGAGGTGACTTATCTGTGATACAGCTTACAAGTGAAAATTACTTCTCCCAACAGGCTAACCTTGAGTACATGAGTTGCTCACAGCTCAAGAGCTTCTGCGACTGCGAGGAAAGGACACTCGCGGACATTGCAGGTGATTACAAGCGTGACAGTTCAACTGCTCTGCTCGTAGGCTCATACGTTGACGCTCACTTTGAGGGAACGCTTGACGTTTTCAAGGCTCAGCACACAGAGTTGTTTAAGCGTGACGGAACGCTTAAGGCTGATTATGTACAGGCTGAGAGTATTATCCAGCGTGTGGAGAATGACGAGCTTTTTATGAAGTATATGGCAGGCGAAAAACAGGTCATTATGACGGGTAAAATCGCAGATGTGCCATACAAGATAAAGATAGACAGCTATCACCCCAACAAGGCAATCGTTGACCTAAAGGTCGTCAAGGACTTTGAAAAGCTTTGGAACGATGCCGAGAAACTGAAACAAAGCTTCATCAGATATTGGGGATATGACATTCAGGGCGCAATTTACCAAGAAGTAGTTCGCCAGAACACGGGAAAAAAGTTGCCGTTCTTCATAGCTGCTGCCACAAAAGAAAAACACACAGATTTTAACGTGTTCGCTGTTCCGCAGGAATGGCTTGACGAAAAACTTGCGTTTGTTGAAGAACGCACACCACACTTTGCTAAGTTGAAAACAGTCGAAGAACCAGCCGAAAGGTGTGAGAGGTGTGATTGGTGTAAGGACACCAAGATACTTGACAGAATAGTTGACGCAAGAGATTTGGAGGACGTCATATGAGAAAGCAGGAAGTCTTGCTGATATCGTGTATCGGGAAAACACTTGGACACAACCTCAACCTGCTAATTGGTGCAGGTGCAAAAATATGTCACATAGAAAGAGCGTCAACTTTTGGTCGCTTTTTGGAAAATGAGTTTGCAGGATATGTAATCATTTATGAAATTTCTTTTTGCAAGCGTCATAGCAAAAAGTATATGCAGACTATTAAACACTTGCGCGGAAGATTGGAGGATACAAATGCTTAACAAAGTCATTTTAATGGGTAGAATTACCCAGGAGCTTGAACTCAAGCAAACAACAAACGGAACAGCAGTGCTGTCATTTAACGTCGCTGTTGACAGGAACTACAACAAGCAGGGAGAAGAGAAACAAACTGACTTTATCACCTGCGTTGCATGGAGAAAGACTGCTGAATTTATCAATAACTATTTCGGCAAGGGTAGAATGATAGCCCTTGAGGGACAGCTGAGAAGCCGTACATATGATGATAAAAACGGCACAAAGCACTATGTGACAGAAGTTTACGTTGATAACGTTTCATTCACAGGTGAGCCAAAACAGGACGGAAACAGTTCAGCTTCGTCACAGAGTGTGCCACAGCAGAATACACCGCCACAAAATCAGCCTGCGCCAAGTCAGAATAGCTCACCTGCAACGCAGAGTCTTGGTATTGACGGATTTGAGGAAATATTCAATGGCGACGATGTACCGTTCTGATGTGAAGCGATAGCTAAAACCTTTGGAGAACACAATGCTAACTTTAAGAAACTATCAAGACAAAATTATTAATGAAGTAAGGAGGCTTATGAGTACAGGGCGAAAGCGCATTTGCGCAGTTGCGCCCTGTGGTTAGGTTCTGGCAAGACAGCCATATTCGCATATATGGCTGACAAGTCGCAGGACAAGGGCAACACAGTGTGGTTTTTGGTACACAGAAAAGAACTGCTCGATCAAACCATAGCAACATTTGACCGCTTTGGTATTCAGCGCAACACAATTCTTGTGGGCATGGTCGCCACACTTGCAAATGCTCTTGACAAGCACCCAGAACAGTACAAATCACCTGACTTCATTGTCATTGACGAGTGCCACCATATAACGGCCAGGACATATCAGAGAATACTTGAACGCTTTCCAAAGGCATTCGTAGTTGGGTTGACCGCAACACCAAGCAGACTTGACGGCAAGCCCCTCAAAGATTGCTTTGATGATATGGTGGTAGGCATTACCGCCAAAGAACTTATTGCTCAGGGTTATTTATCACCTTATAGATATTTTGCACCAAGCGTAGCTGACCTATCGGCACTCAAACGCAAGGGCAAGGACTTTGACCCACAGCAAGCAGCTGAGTTATTTTCCACGAGAGCGGTGTTTGGCGACGTTATAGCCAACTACCGCAAATATGCCGATGGGCTTCAAACGATATGCTACTGCTCGTCCATTAAGCACTCTGAGAGCGTTGCAGAAGCGTTCAGAGAGGTTGGAATTAATGCTGTACACTTTGACGGCAATACACCTAAGAGCGAGCGAGAACGCATTACAGACGATTTCAGAGCAGGAAAAATAAAAATCCTTTGCAACGTTGATTTGATATCAGAGGGTTTCGACTGCCCAGATTGTGAGTGTTGCATTCTGTTAAGACCGACAATGAGCTTAACGCTGTTTATTCAGCAATCCATGCGGTGTATGCGCCCGAAAGAGGGCAAGACGGCAATAATTCTCGATCACGTCAACAACTACAAGCGACACGGCTTGCCTGATGATGACAGAGAGTGGAGCTTAAACAGCGTTCCGAAACCTGAAAAGGAATATAACACAGACGGCACGCTACAGATACGGCAGTGTTCAAAATGCTTTGCTACATATAGACCAACATCTGCGAAGAAATGTCCATATTGTGGAGCGGTTGAGGAACTGACCAGGCAGGAAATAAAAAATATCAAGAAGATAGAGCTTGAAGAAATAAAGGAAAGCAAACGCAGAGAAGCAGATGGCAAAGTCAAGGAATACAAGTCCGCGAAGGATTGCAGGACGCTTCAAGAACTGTTTGCGTTTGCAAAAATGAGAGGATATAAGCCACAATGGGCATATGTCCAAGCAAAACAGAGAGGATGGTTTAAATGATGAGAGGTAGCCAGGCAATTGGTATTGACACCAATCCTGTAAATTCAATTGCAATTACGCTTGCTAATGCCAATGTAAATTCGCTCAAGGCAATTGATATTATCACAAGCGAGATCATAAAAGAAGCACACATCAATCAGTATGACGTTCCGTTCTGGATACTGGCATTTGAAATGCTTACCAATACATTCAAGAAAACACTGAGCGAAGATATGCTCAAGGTGTATGAAGAGGCTAAGGAACATTTCTCATACTCTGCTATTACTATGGGAGAGCCTAGAAATGAGTAAGTCAGAACACGAGATACAGAACGAAATCCGCCTTGCGTTATCTTCACAAGATAGGACTAACGCAGGCACATTCTATCAGGGAAAAATGGTTTACTCAAAAGAGTTTAAATCAATGGTGCTTCTCAACCCTCGCAGGGTTGACGGACTTCCTAAAGGCTTTTCTGATTTGGTGTGCTTTGCAAAAGGTGGAAAAACGGCATTCATAGAGTGTAAGAATGCCGACGGAAAACTGAGAGAAGAACAGAAAATATTTATTGACCGTATGCGTGACCTTGGCTTTGTTGCCGGGGTCGCTGAGGAGGCGAAACTACTATGCCAACAACAGAACAAAGATTAAAGCAAATTGAAATCGTTGCTTTGAAAGAAGAGGGTGATTTGCCCGAAAATATGTCAATGTCGGAAAATATGTTCTATGAGGAAATGCACTGCTTGTACGCTAGATACAAAATGAGTTGTCTCGTAAGCAAGCTCCCCGCTGATATACAAAACAAATTCCCTAACATAACAAAAGACGAGGCTTCGGTATTAAAGAAGAAATACCTTGCAGGTGTTAAGAATATGCAGATGTGGGAAGATATCTTCAAGACGGAGATACACATTGCAAACGAGATAAACAAGGTTATTTCTCCTACAGCCGAGCTGAGAGGAATGACAAAGGAACAGCTGCTTGACAAGACTATACGAATGATAGGCGTTATCCAGGGACTTATGAATGCTGATGACAGAATTCCGAAGTTTCTGGAAGGTCTAAGAGGTGATAAGGCAAAATGAGAACGAGAACAGGAAGATGCAAGAAAACAAGCAAGTGCATATATGCGACTGAAATATATGGTGAGAAGTGCTGCGGATATTTGCTTGCAACGGGTGAGAAAAGAAACTGCCCGCCTGATAACTGCAACAAGTTCAAGAGCATAAAACAGTTTGAAAGGAGATTTGACAGGTGAAATACTTAGATTTTCTGAAATCTAAAATGGCTATTGCTACCGACAGTGGTTTTGACGTTCCGGACAAGAAAATAAACACGGCACTCAAGCCCCACCAGCGTGACATTGTTAAGTGGGCTGTAAAAGGTGGCAAGCGTGCTGTGTTTGCAAAGTTCGGACTAGGCAAGTCGGTTATACAACTGGAATGGTGTACACAGGTCATAGCTCATGAAGGTGGCAAAGCTCTTATAATATGTCCTTTAGGCGTTAAGCAAGAGTTTGTTCATGACGCTGTTGAGATACTCGGCTATGACGCACCTACATATGTTAAAACCATGGCAGAAGTTACAGCATGCTCAGCTGATATCATGATAACGAACTATGAGAGAGTCCGTGACGGAGATATCGATGTAAAGTATTTCACTGCTACTTCCCTTGACGAAGCAGCTGTATTGAGAAGTTTCGGCAGCAAAACCTATCAAGAATTTCTAAAGAAGTTCAACGGCGTTCCATATAAGCTTGTGGCAACCGCAACGCCTGATCCTAACAAGTATAAAGAACTTATCCATTACGCTGGATATCTTGAAATCATGGACACAGGGCAGGCTCTGACGCGTTTCTTTCAGCGTGACAGCACAAAGGCTAACAACTTGACATTGTACCCTCACAAGGAAGAAGAGTTTTGGCTATGGGTAAGCTCATGGGCGGTATTTGTTTCAAAGCCATCAGATGTCAACCCCACTTATTCTGACGAGGGATATGATTTGCCCGAGCTAAAAATTAACTATCACAGGCTTGCAGTCAGCAAAGACGAGTTGTCAGTCGATAAGTTCGGCCAGAGCAAACTGTTCGATGAAGCTACAGCTAGCTTGCAGGACGAAGCAAAGATTAAGCGTGAAAGTATATCTCAGCGTGTTGCAGAAGCAGCTAAAATAATAGCTGAAAATCCAGAGGATAGCTTTATTATCTGGCATGACCTTGAAGAAGAACGCCACGAGATAAAGCGACAGATACCAAATGTTGTTGATATCTATGGTTCTATGGACATCGACTTGCGAGAACGAAGAGTTATCGACTTTGCTAACGGCAAAATAAAGTTGTTTGCGACAAAGAAGATACTTTCTGGAAGTGGCTGTAACTTTCAGAAACATTGTCACAGGGCAATATTCATCGGTATCGACTACAAGTTTAATGACTTCATTCAAGCTGTTCACCGCATATATAGGTTTCTGCAAACTGATGAAGTGACAATCGACATAATTTACATGGACGAAGAAGACGAGATAAAAAAGCAGCTGCTTGACAAATGGAAACGTTTCGACTATCAATCTGAGAAAATGGCTGAGATAGTCCGCAAAAACGGCTTGTCAAGCGTTGACAACATCTCTGACAAAATGAAAAGAAGCATAGGAGTGAAAAGAGTGGTAGTAGAGGGCAATCACTACAAATACATAAACAATGACTGCATATGGGAGCTTGAACAAATGCCCGACAACAGCGTTGACGAGATAGTAACTTCAATCCCATTCGGCAATCATTATGAGTACACGCCAAGCTACAATGACCTTGGACACAACGAGGATAATGACAGATTCTTTAAGCAAATGGACTATTTGACGCCTAATCTGCTGAGAGTGCTGAAACCTGGCAGAGTAGCTTGCATACACGTTAAGGACAGAATTTTATTTGGCAATGCAACAGGTGACGGAATGCCGACTGTTGACCCGTTCAGCGACTTGACTGTTATGCACTACATGAAACACGGCTTCCGCTATATGGGCAGGATTACAATTACAACTGACGTTGTTCGTGAGAACAATCAGACATATCGCCTTGGCTGGACAGAACAGTGCAAGGACGGCTCGAAAATGGGAGTGGGTTGTCCAGAATATGTTCTGCTCTTCAGAAAGCTCCCTACAGATACAAGCAAGGCTTATGCAGACACGCCTGTTACAAAGAGCAAAGCTGATTACAGCAGAGGACGTTGGCAGATTGACGCTCACGCTTACTGGAGGTCCAGCGGTGATAGGCTCGTGACAAAGGACGAGCTAAAAGAAGTTTCGGTGAACAAGCTTCAAAAGGTATACACGCAGTTTTCAAAGAGCAATGTTTACAACTATGACGAACACGTTGCCCTGGCAGAAAAGCTTGACAAGGAAAACAAATTACCAGCGTCGTTTATGGTAATCGCCCCTGCGAGTTGGAACGATACAGTCTGGGACGATATCAACCGAATGAGGACGCTCAATGCTGAACAGCGTAGACGTGATATGCAAATGCACGTTTGTCCTTTACAGCTCGATATAATCGAACGCCTTATCACTAGGTACTCCAACGAGGGCGACGTTGTGCTTGACCCATTCGGTGGAATAGGCTCAACTCCTATGACTGCAATTAAAATGGGTCGATATGGAATAGGCATTGAGCTTAACCCCGACTATTTCCGTGACGGCGTAGGTTATTGCAAGGCGGAAGAAGATAAGATTGACGTGCCAACGTTGTTTGATTTTATGGATAATAAAGAAAAAGCCGCCCCGTAGGGCGGCATAAGGTTATATTCGATAACGTTTCTTGATAAATGTATAAAGCCCAACGGCAACCGATACTATGAGCAGACCACCAAGGACAGGGACGGTATCAACGAGCTTCACAAAGGCAAATGCAAAAATCTTGATTGATGACCACACAGACTGCAACAGTTGTAACATTTTATCACTCCTTTCTTTAAAATTTTATACATTATAACACCGCAGGATATGATTGTCAATGGGCATAACAAATAAAACGCAGGACTTTCACACATCGAACACAAAAGGAGGAACATATGAGTAAAATAAAAATATTTAAAGAAATCCTCACAGCAGTTGGCATATGGTCTTTGGTCGGTCTAGCATGGCAAATACTTGAGATTTTAATGTATGGAGAAGTACAACCACGAAGTGTAGACACAATCGTTACAGCTGTACTGAGTCTATCTATATATATAAACTTAGAGATGTTGGAGTGATAACATGGCTAACAATAAATTCTGCACAAGCTGCAAATATTTTGAGAAATCACCTGACAACTGCGGCAGAAAGAACGGGAAATACGGGCTGTGCAGGTATGGTGTGAGACAGGGATTTTGCCCGAGAGTAGTCAACTATCAGCATTCAATCTGCGAAGAATTCAAGGACAAGATAGAAGCTGTGAAATGCAGTGCTGCTACAACACTTTGTTGGTACTGCAAGCACGCAGTGCCAAAGAGGGACAAGCTGACAGGTGAGCAGATAACAGGGTGCAGTTGGTCAACAGACAGACAACCTGTTGTCGGTTGGAAAACACATCAGCACAGACTGTACGAGGCTCAAAAGGGCGGTATGATACACTCGTATACTGTGACTGAGTGTCCTGAGTTTGAGGAGGGGTAAAAAAATGGTTGAAATCAAATTAAAACCTGGAATGAAGTTTAAATACAAGGGTATAGACTTTATATGCCTCGATATTATCAACGGTAACTACTTAGCGATAACGGCTGAGTGTTGGTGCCAAAAGCGTTTTAACGAAAAATACGGGGACGGCTGCAACAACTGGGAGAAATCCACTCTCCGCCGCTTTCTTAATGAAGATGTACTCGATGAACATTTTAACACGGAACATCTTATGAAGCAAACGTCTGACCTTGTCGCCGATAACGGCGATAAAGCTTACGGCACTTGTGAAGATTATATAACGCTACTCACTTGCGACCAGTACCGCAAGTATAGAGATTATGTGCCGCTCTTTGAAGAATGCATGTGGACGCTTACTCCGTGGAGGTGCGACACCGACCTCGCTCGCTACGTGCGTTACGTCAGCCCGACAGGAGCTGTCCACAGCAACGGTGCGTACAGCAGTCACGGGCTCGCTCCGATTTGTTTATTTAATTCACAGGCACTTAGGGCTGAATATTCCGATGTCAGATTGGAGGTATAACATGCCAAAAATAAAGCCAGAATACATTTTCCCACTGCTGCTGATTTTGCTAGACGTGGGAGCGGCAATTATATATGCCGTGCAGAAAGACTACAAAAAGGCTGTCTACTGGTTAGCGGCGGCTGTGTTGAATGTGACGGTAACTTTTTAGGAGGGAGAAAAGTGACAAAAGCTGAAAAAGCCAAAAACCTGCGCTATAAGAAAGCAATTGTATCGCAGCTCAATTTTGAGGAAATAACATCTCAGCTATACGACATCAGTTCCGTTTGCGAGGAATATCAGTATTACTTCAGCGGCGATGATGATACGCTTCTCAACGCACTTGACGGAGATGACGAGCAGGAGCAGGAATTTAAAATGATGTTCTCAGACCTTTCGTATGAGTGTGATAGTTTGAGGGGCATTGTCAATGATACCTATGTGTCAGAACATTTTGACGATTTTTTTGTCGGAATAATGCTAAACGGAAATAGTCCGTTCAAGTGCTATGGATATGATAGCTTTGAAGAAGATTACTTTGCACTTTCGTCATATGACACGAAATGTGCATCAAGTGAGAGCGCAAAGAGACTTAAACGTCTTACGAAGGACGAGCTGCTGTCCGTTTGTGGACAATGCTTTGGGCTTGCAGTGTCTTACCTCAACGTCCAATACAAATATGACTATTTGAAAGCTGCTTTTGATATCTTGAAAGACCAAAATACCTCATATTTGCAGATCATAAAGGACATTGAAACGGCATATGACAAAGCGGACGCAAAAGACTGGTATGAATACAGCGCCGAAGTGAAAGCATTTGATAAGCTTGTCGGAAGTTTCGATGAATATAGCAAAATCTGGCTTGAATAATGAGGAGAGATAACATGGCAAGATACATTAACACAGACAATCTGATTAACGAACTATCGGCAGCGTGTATGCCGATATACGAAAAGGGCATAACAGGCATTCTGGGTGATAACAGCAGCATTGCCGATATAATCAACGAACAGCCTACCGCAGACGTGCAGGAGGTGAAGCACGGAAAGTGGATATTTCACGAACGCACAAAACTTGTACCAACTAACAAACTTGGCATAAAAGAAGAGTACACTAATGGTCATGATTGTACTGTCGTAGACAATACAAATGTCAACAAGAAAATCATGATTATGAAGAAACATATTACAGTAAGAGTGCCTGTGTGTTCGGTCTGTGGTTGGTACGGATATGATGAATACGATGCAACGCCATATTGCCCTAACTGCGGTGCTAGGTTGATAAGAAAGAAGAACAAGAAAAACTATAAAGGAGGAAATGCAATGAGCGAAACAGTATCAGGCGAGGAGCTTGAAAAGATAAACGACTATGTGAGAGAGCCGCTAACGGAGGACAAGGTCTTTGTTTTCAGGGTGGTGCTTTGTGACAATGACATTGACAGAGATGGTGAAAAGTTTTCATCAGGTGCTTTGAGGAAGCTTGCGGAGCTTTTTAAGGGCAGAACGGGTATTTTCGACCATGACCCCAAAAGCTCAAAGCAGACTGCCAGAATATTTGACACTTGGGTGGAAACTCTGCCTGAGAAAACTACGACAGACGGAGAGATCTACCGCAGGCTTATGGCAAAGGCTTATATGGTGCGAACTGCTTCTAACGGCGACCTTATAAGCGAGATCCAGGGCGGAATAAAGAAAGAGGTATCTGTTAGCTGCACCATGGGAAAGAAGCTTTGCTCTGTATGCGGAGCGGATTTGTATAAGGGCGGCTGTGACCATGAAAAGGGCGGTGAATACGGCGGTATGCTGTGTTATCACATTCTTGACGAGCCGCTTGAAGCTTGCGAGTGGTCGTTCGTGGCAGTGCCTGCACAGGTGCAAAAAAAAATGGCACTGAAAGTTTGGCAACAAGGAGAGACGGCAATGCGAGAAATACTATTTAGAGGCAAACGCACCGACAATGGCGAATTGGTAAGTGGCTATTACGTTGTCAGGAAACGTCCATACTTCAAGGACAAGGGTGCTAATTTTTAACACATCATTTGCGACAATCTGGTAATCGATGATTTCAATGACAAACAGTTTGTTGATACAATCCCGATAACATATTCGGTTGACCCTGAAACTGTCGGTCAGTACACAGATCTTACCGACACGAACGGCAGAAAGATTTTCGAGGGGGATATTGTTTGGGACAGCTATGACGAAGATTATGGCAAAGTCGAGTGGGATAATGATATGGCGAAATTTATCATAACCTATTCTACATTCACAGTTGATTTTGACAGCGTTTATGGCGAAGAACTAGAAATTGTCGGAAACGTTTATGACAATCCTGAACTTTTGGAGTGAGGTATTTCCATATGACCAACAGAAAAATCAGAGATTACCAGCGAAACCGCAAACTCAAAGGCATTGTTGATGCAAACTTTAAGACCTTTGCGACTGTGGTAATTGCTCTCAAACAGCTGTTTCCACACGACTGGTACAAAAAAACCATAACTGACTTTACAACATCGTATGCCGAATTTACGGCACATATGAACGACTATGATGCAGAAGCATACGATTTCCGCGTTGAAGATTCTTGCCGCAAGCTGAACATCAGCGACAGCGACACCTACGATATTATTTTCAGGCTTAACGGCAAGCTCCCTGCTGAGATTTTTCTTGCACTACAAAATAACTTGAAATGTATGCTGATACATTTGCGTTTGAATTGCAACATCGGCTCACAGAGATACGCAAAACTAATTGCATATCTCAAATCAGACGCCAAGATATGCGGACAAGCAGATCTTACAGCACTCGGCTTATCGTTCAACGATGAAATTGATTATCGTAAACTCAAATCCAAAACCGAGCAACCGACTTATTCCGACGGAATTAAAGCTCAGCAAGTACTGAAAGCACTGAAAGCATACCAAGACGAGGTGATTAAATGTCAGCAACAGCTTTCGAGCAAATCAAAGAACGACTTACCTGCGTCGAGTACGCACGCAGGATAGGTCTTGCAATAAACAAACCAGGTGACAGATGCGTATCCCCTTTGCGGTCCTCAGCAAATAACAAGTCATCGTTCGTTGTCTACGACGACTATTACTATGACCACGGAGACTCCAAGGGTGGCGACGTTATCGACTTCTGCGCCAATTGTGAGTACAACGGGAACCGAGCAGAGGCACTTCATAAACTCGCAGATCTCACAGGAGTAACCCTCAACTATCAGACGGACAACTGGAAATCCGCACTCGATTCTCGCACAAAACTCGTTGAGAAGTGGCACTCTCAGCTGCGCCCTGAGGATATCGACTATCTGCACGGCCGTAACATTAACGATCAGACCATTAACCGCCTGAAAATCGGCTACACGGGCGAGGGCTATCGCGTAGAGCTCCCCGACAAAATATCCGAACACTATGCTGCTAATCGTATATGTATCCCCTATTTCAAGAACGGATACATAGCTTCCTGGAATGCTCGTGCAACGTCGGATAAGCAGAAGGTCAAGTATCTCAAGCCACCAGCCTCAGACAACTCTGACCGAGCTGTTATCTGGGGTATGCACACCCTTAACCGTACATCAAGCAACCTCCCTCTTGTTATTTGTGAGGGAG
>ERZ860590.978-NODE-978-length-17801-cov-2.789474_pt1 | contig 17801 bp, 10 predicted proteins | sample MGYA00509975_ERZ860590 | MGnify/ENA primary metagenome ERZ860590 (study PRJEB30046, sample SAMN00715250) | human gut metagenome | study: EMG produced TPA metagenomics assembly of the A metagenome-wide association study of gut microbiota in type 2... | reverse complement strand
CGATCTCTATCGTGTCATCCGGTTTTTGTTGGGACAAAAGAACAACCGTCTCCACATGCACCGTGTGCGCGAATTGGTCCACCGCCCGCACCTTCTTAAGCTCATATCCGCCATCCACTAGAATCCGAAGATCTCTTGCAAGTGTCGCAGAATCGCAGCTGACATATACGATGCGATCAGGCTGCATCGCAAGCATCGTGTTGAGACACTTCTCATCGCATCCCTTCCGGGGCGGATCGACAACGATCACATCCGGATGGCGCATCGCTGCGTCCGAGCCACAATGAACCGGTTGTAATGCATTCTTCTGCACATCGGATGTTTCTGTGCCTTGGGAATCACCGGTTGCATCCCCACTTTCTTCGTAGAACTGCGGCAGCACTTCTTCTGCTTTTCCGACGAAGAACTCTGCATTCGTAATCTCGTTGAGCTTCGCATTGTTTTTCGCATCCTCGATTGCCTGTGGAACAATCTCCACACCATAGACCTGCTTCGCCTTCTGGGAGAGGAAAAGAGAAATTGTTCCGATGCCACAGTAGAGATCCCACACGGATTCTTTACCGGTAAGCCCCGCATAATCCATTGCGATGCTGTACAGTTTCTCTGTCTGCTCCGGATTCACCTGATAGAAGGACTGCGGCGAAATATGGTAAGCAATCGCGGTGTCCGTCAGGGAGAAATCATCCGTATTGCGCAGATGGATATAATCCGTGATATACGGTTGTCCCCAGATACAACGCGTTTTGCGCCCCAGTATCACGTTCGTTTTCTCCGTATTGCTGTTCAGCGAGATTGAAGTCATTCCTTCGATCTGCTGCAACTGCTGCACAAGATCATCCTCATATGGAATCCTGTCCCCATTAATGATCAGACAGACCATAATCTCCTTCGTCGTAAAGCCGTAACGGATCAGCACGTGGCGCACAAGACCGCTTCCGTCCTCTTCCTTATACGGACGAATCTGGTGTTCTTCCATCCATTTGCAGACGATTGCAAGGATCGGCTGATTAACCTCTGCCCCAAGCATACAATCCTGCACCGGAATGATGCTGTGTGTGCGCGCCGCATAAAAGCCTGCGATCACATGCCCTTCCTTGTCCGTTCCAATCGGAAACTGCGCCTTGTTACGATAACGGTAAGGCTGATCCATTCCGACAATCGGAAGCATGACAGCGTCCACTTCTTCCTCCGAAAATCCACCGAGGCGGATCAGATTGTTTCGCACCTTCTGATTCTTGAATGCAAGCTGCTCATCATAAGAAAGAGCCTGAATCTGACAACCTCCGCAACTTCTGTGCAGCGGGCATTCCGGCTCTACTCGATGCGGGGAAGGACACTTGATCTCCTCCACCCGCGCATATCCATAATTTTTCTTCACTTTCGTTGCACGTGCAACGATCTCATCACCGATTAAAGCGTCCTTCACAAAAAAGGTCATTCCTTCGTATTTGCCGATGCCTTCTCCGCCGACGCCCATATCTGTAATGATCAAGGGAAATAAATCGTTTTTCTTCACTCTTGTTACCCTTCTATAAATATACAACTATATCGTACTTGTTCTACGAATATTGGTATCTAACAGGCGATTGAATCCCTGCCACTGCAAATTGTTCTCCGGTACGCCTGCAAGCACCTCGCGAACCGTCTCCATCTTCGCATCCAGATTATCTGCAAAGCTAAGTGCCAAAGCTTCGACCAAAGCCGGCTTCTTCGGCGAACCGTATTCCAGTTCTCCGTGGTGTGCTAAGATGCAGTGCTTCAATTCGTTCGCAAGAACCTCCGGGAATCCATCGATCTCACGGATCTTCTCCCCGATCCACTCCGCACCGATCATAATATGACCGAGCAGCTGACCAGCGTCTGTATAATCATTGGCCGGGAATGTGGAAAGTTCCTTCAGCTTACCGATATCGTGGAACATTGCAGCTGTAAGCAGCAGATCCCGGTTCAAAAACGGATAGTTCTGTGCAAAATAATTACAGTTTCTTGTCACACTGACCGTGTGCTCAAGAAGACCGCCGACAAATCCGTGATGCACACTTTTGGCAGCGGAATGGAACTTAAACGCCTTGGCAAAAGCCGCATCATCAAAGAACGTATGTAACAGCTTAGACAGATACGGATTCTTGACCGAAGCGATGTATCCCATCATCTCCTGATACATCTCATCAATATCTTTATCACTTACCGGAAGATAATTCTCCGGCTCATACTCGCCCTCACCGACCTTGCGCACCCGCTTGATCGACAACTGTAAGTTTCCCTGAAAACTTGTGACATCACCTGTGACAGCGACATAGTCCAAAGCATCAAACTCGTCAATTCCAACAGAACCCGGATCCCAGATCTTGGCATCCAGCGTTCCTGTCTTATCCTGTAAAAGTACATTATCATACGGCTTTCCAGACTTGGTCAATGCCGCCTGTTTGGATTTACATAAGTAGATTTCGTTGATTCTCTCTCCCTCGCGGAGAGTCTCGATAAATTTCATAATTGCTCCTTTATTTTAAAATTCCTGCTTCAATTTCACAGGTTAATTCTTTATAACCATTACTGCCTTCCCGCATGAATACCACAGAGTACGTCTCTCCCGGCGTCAATCCGAGTACAGCATCCGTATACGAATCATCCGTTGTGATATCCTTATCGTCAATCTTCTGGATGACATCGCCGCTTTGTAATCCCGCGTTCATCGCCGGAGAATCCATCTCAACTTCCTTGATATAAACGCCCTTTGGAATACCATAGGTGTTGGCAATCTTATCCGTCACGGTCGAAATATGGGCTCCCAAATACGGAACATCCTTCGACGCATACAAAAGCTCCATGATCCGATTCAGTTCCGTCACATCGACCGCCGTCAGAGCGCCTGTCGAAGCTGCGCTGTAATTCTGCATCACAACGCCGATCATTTCACCATCCGTATTGATCAGAATTCCGCTTGCATTCTTGTTCGCGACAATATCCGTTGTATACACAGAATAATTGCTGTCCTGCGTAGAAATCTCATTACCTGTGGATGTAATATTTCCCGTCAGGATCGAATAGTTGGTTCCGAGCGGACTTCCCAAAGCGATCACAATGCTTCCCTTGTGCACCGTGCTGGAATTGCCCATGGACATAATTTTAATCAGAGAAAGCGTTGACTTCTCCATCTTATCCTTAGCGACCGCAAGCACCGCAAGTCCTGTGTTTCCATCATACTTCATCAGTTCTGCCGGTGCGACGGAATCATCGATAAATGTCACATTGATCTTCGACGCATCCTTGATCACCTTGCGTTCCGTAAGGATCAAAAGCTTGCCGCCGGTATCACCAACGATCGTGCCGGATCCCTGTCCCTCACGCTCATAGGAAGTATTAAACCAGTCCGTATCACTGACCACGCTCGTGATCGTCACGATCGACTTATTGGCAACATTGCCGATCGCATAAAGCTGCGTCTGGATCTTCTGGTAATCATCGATTGTAAATTCCCTGATTGTCTCCTTCTGTTCCTGCGTATCGTCCGGTGTCTGCGTCGCTTCCTGCGTATCCTCCGTCTCCGGTTCCTGCGAATTCTGCACCTGCGTATCCGGTGTATTCTCCTTCAGTTTCTCCCGCAACGACGGCAGCATCAGAAGCATCACAAGGACAGCCGTCAGCGCAAAAACAATGCCACATCCTGCCGCAGTCAGAAAACGGATCCAGATGCGCTTGTAATTCTTCGGCTTATCTTTAATTTTCTCTCTAACAAATTCATTCTTCGGTAATTGCTTGTCTTCCATGTACGACCTTCTCAATCCTCATTTGAAAAACCAACACATCAACCAATATTATATTCGCATTTCTGTACTCTTGCAACCATTTTTGCCTTTTCCCGCAAACAAGAATGAGGTATAATGTATGCGAAGCAACAAGCAGTGCCAAATGTGAAATAAACAGCGAGCGAGCACTGCAAATATGAAAGAGGATACACCATGAATAAAAAAGTTTATCATACATTGGAATATTACAAAATACTCGACATGCTCGCCGGATATGCGGCCTGTGAGGAGACAAGGAAACGCTGCCTTGCCCTGACGCCGCTCACTGACAAGACAGAGATCGAGCAGTTGCAGACAACGACAGCCGACGCATTGAGCCGTCTCTACAAGGGAAGCGGCATCAGTTTCGCCGGCGTACACAATATCAATGGACCACTGAAGCGTCTGGATATCGGCGGCACCTTAAACACGACAGAGCTTCTTATGATCAGTTCGCTCCTTGAGGTTGCAAAACGCGCCAAATCCTACGACCGCTCGGATCATGCGGATGACAAGACCGATTCGCTCTCCCTGCTGTTCTCACAGATCGAACCGCTGACACCTCTGCACGAGGAGATCAAACGCTGTATCATCGGGGAAGACGAGATTGCAGACGATGCAAGTCCTGCTTTATCCAAAATCCGTAAATCGATCCGTGGCATGAACGACCGGATCCACGCGCAGCTGACCAGCCTTATGAACAACACAACGACCCGCAGCTACCTGCAGGACGCTGTCATCACGATGCGCGACGGACGCTACTGTCTGCCGGTGAAAGCAGAAGCCAAGACTTCCGTTCCCGGAATGGTACATGATCAGTCTTCCAGCGGATCTACACTTTTTATCGAGCCGATGGCTGTGGTCAATTTAAATAATGAACTCCGTGAATTATTCTTAAAGGAGCAGGAAGAAATCAATGCAATTCTCGCAGAACTTTCCAACCGTGTCGCAGAAAATGCGAACGGAATCCGCCAGGATTACACTGTACTTGCAGAACTCGATTTCATCTTCGCCAAAGCGCAGCTCGCCAAATCCTACAATGGTGTTGCCCCACTCTTCAATGAAGAGGGACGTATCAACATCCGGAAAGGAAGACATCCGCTGCTCGATCCGAAGAAGGTTGTTCCGATCGATGTCCGTCTCGGCGACGAGTTCCGTCAGCTGATCGTCACCGGACCAAACACCGGAGGTAAGACGGTATCGCTTAAGACGGTCGGACTGCTGACCCTGATGGGGCAGGCAGGTCTGCACATTCCGGCAGGCGACCGTTCGGAACTTGCGATCTTCCATGAGATTTATGCGGATATCGGTGATGAGCAGAGTATTGAACAAAGCTTAAGTACCTTCTCCTCCCATATGACCAACATCGTCCGCATCTTAAAAGACGCGGATGACAGAAGCTTATGCCTTTTTGATGAGCTGTGTGCCGGAACCGATCCGACAGAAGGTGCCGCACTGGCCATCTCGATTCTGCACAAGCTTCACCAATATGGTGCTACCACGATGGCTACCACACACTACAGTGAACTGAAAGTCTACGCGCTCTCCACGGAAGGCGTGGAAAACGCATGCTGCGAGTTCGACGTCGAAACCTTAAGCCCGACCTACCGTCTCCTGATCGGTATCCCGGGCAAGAGTAACGCTTTCGCAATCAGCTCGAAACTCGGACTTGCGGAGAACATCATTGAAGATGCGAAAAGCCGCTTAAGTGACAAAGATGTTGACTTTGAAGATATGCTTGCCAATCTCGAAGCCAGCCGCATCACAATTGAAAAGGAACAGTTGGAAATACAGAAATACAAAGCGGAAATTGAACAGTTAAAACAGCGTCTCACCACGAAAAATGAACGACTCGATGCAAGCCGCGACGATATTCTTCGCAAGGCGAACGAAGAAGCCTACCAGATTCTCAAAGAAGCAAAGGATCTTGCGGATGAGACGATCCGCAACTTCAATAAATACGGTCAGGGACAGGCTCCGATGAGCAAGATGGAGAAGGAACGAAGTAAAGTCCGCGACAAGATGAATGCGAGTGAAAAGAATCTGTCCATGAAGAAGAAAGAGACGGTTAATCACAAGGTTCCGAAGAAACTTCGCGTCGGTGATTCCGTCAAGGTTCTCTCAATGAATCTTAAGGGAACTGTTCACACGCTGCCGAACGCCAAAGGTGATCTGTATGTGCAGATGGGAATTCTCCGTTCTCTTGTCAACATCAAGGATCTTGTGCTGATCGATGACGATGCAGCTTCTCCGATTGCCAAGAAATACGGTGGCAGTGGCTCCGGCAAGATCAAGATGAGTAAATCCGCTTCGGTATCCACAGAGATCAATCTGATCGGTATGACAGTTGACGAGGCGATCGCGCATCTTGATAAATATTTAGACGATGCTTATCTGGCGCATCTGCCATCCGTCCGCATTGTCCACGGTAAGGGAACCGGCGCATTAAGGAATGCTGTGCAGGCGCACCTGCGCAGGCAGAAATACGTCAAATCCTTCCATGCGGGAGCTGCCGGCGAAGGAGATGCCGGTGTAACAATCGCTGAATTTGATTAAAGTTAACTATTCAGACCCCTGAGAATAAGAAAAACTGATACGTCATGCTTGCATGTAAGTAACAGTTTTCTTATTCGTAAGGTGGCTCGAATAGAGTCACCGCCCCAGATATGAGCAAAAGTAGTTGCGATAGCAACGAGAAAGCACGATTTATCGTGCGCTTTTGCGAATGTATGGATGGGGTTCTGAACAGATGCAATTAATGAATAAACAGGAGGAACACTATGGTATCAAAACAGAAAATACTCATCGTTGATGACGATAACAACATCGCAGAACTGATATCGCTCTACCTCACAAAAGAATGCTACGACACCCGCATCGTCAATGACGGCGAGGAGGCACTGATTGCATTCGAACAATACAATCCGAACCTGATCCTGCTCGACTTAATGCTTCCGGGCATCGACGGATATCAGGTATGTCGCGAGATCCGTGCCAAGAGTAACACGCCGATCATCATGCTCTCCGCCAAAGGCGAAGTTTTTGACAAAGTGCTTGGTCTTGAGCTCGGTGCTGACGATTATATCTTAAAACCTTTTGACTCCAAGGAACTTGTTGCCCGCGTGAAGGCAGTACTCCGCCGCTACCAGCCGGTCAAAACAGAAACCCCACCGGTTGTCGAGATCAAATGTGTGGAATATCCGGATCTCATTGTCAATCTGTCCAACTATTCCGTTGTCTACAACGGACGACCGATCGACATGCCTCCGAAGGAGCTGGAACTTCTCTACTTCCTTGCCTCCTCACCGAATCAGGTATTTACGCGTGAGCAGCTTCTCGATCATATCTGGGGATACGAATACATCGGCGACACAAGAACCGTGGATGTCCATGTGAAGCGTCTGCGCGAGAAGATCAAGGACCACAGTTCCTGGTCTATCGCAACGGTATGGGGCATCGGTTATAAATTTGAGGTAACAGAATGAAATCACGCATGTACATAAAAATGCTTCTCGGCTATCTTCTTTTTGGGATCTGTGCCATCGTTATCCTGTGCACCTTTACCCAGAATACCGTCTCGGAACATTTGGAGCGCCGGGAAGCGCAGCAGCTGTATCGCGAATCGAACCTGATCGCATCCGGATATGCTGCCAATTTTATGAATTCTTTTCTGTCTCTGCATGACTTCCAGTCGCAGATGGAGATGCTAAGTACCTATCTGTCCGCAGAAATCTGGGTCATTGACAATCAGGGACATATCCTGTTTAATTCCGCGGACGCACAGATTGGTCAGAATGCCGCCAAATCCGAGTATACGAGTCTTCCCGACTTTGACAGCACCAGTTTCAGCAACCATTTCTATACGATCGGACGCTTTTACGGAATGTTCGACGAGGATACCTTAAGTGTGTTCTCCCCAATTACGTCCAATTACAGAGTCCGAAGCTATGTGTTGATCCATAAGCCGGTATCCGGAATTGTCCGGGTTTCCAATGAATTTTTAAATATCGCATTCTACACGGTAGGAATTCTTGCACTCTGTGCACTGCTTCTGCTGCTTGCCTTTTCCTATCTGAACTACCGGCCGCTGCGTGAGATCACAAAAGTTGCACAAAGCTATGCGAAAGGCAATTTTGAGCCACGTATCCATATCCATGCGAATGACGAACTTGGAATCATCGGCAACACGATGAATTATATGGCAAACGAGCTTGACACCTTAGAGGAAGACCAGCGCAAGTTCATCTCCAATGTCTCGCACGATTTCCGCTCGCCGCTGACTTCAATCAAAGGCTATATTGAAGCAATGCTTGATGGAACGATTCCGGTCGAATTGCAGGACAAGTATCTGAATATCATTCTTTTTGAGACAGAACGTCTGACAAAGCTGACACAGGGAATCCTTGATCTCAACCAATTCGGTCGCCATCGTGGCATCATGCTCGATCTGGCAGATTTCGATATCAACCGGATGATCAAGACAACCATCCTGACCTTCGAGGGAACATGCGAGAAGAAAGGAATCACGTTCGATCTCGTCCTGACCGGACAGGAATTATTCGTCCATGCAGACATGTCGAAGATCCAGCAGGTTCTCTATAACCTGATCGATAACGCAACGAAATTCTCGCACCAAAACAGTGCGATTAAGATTGAGACCAGCATCAAGAACGAAAAAGTGTTCATCTCTGTCAAGGATTCCGGCATCGGAATTCCGGCAGACAGCATCAAAAAGATCTGGGAGCGTTTCTACAAGACGGACCTCTCAAGAGGCAAGGATAAGAAGGGCACCGGACTCGGTCTGGCGATCGTCAAAGAGATCATCCAGGCACACAACGAACATATCAATGTCATCAGTACGGAAGGTGTCGGAACGGAATTTATCTTCACCCTGCCGCTCTCACAAAAAGAAGTGCAGTAGCATTTGCCACTGCACTTCTTTTAATTCTCCTCATGAAGTTCATGAACATCCAGATCTAATTCATTTCCATTGCGGTCGTATGCCGCATTCTTCGTATTCCACTGGAAGCTTTCTCTGTCAAACTTCTTGTCGGCTGTCAGGTAATCACCCTCAAACACCGTATATTCGAACCGGTATCCTTCCGTCGTCTTAGCTCTCACACAAATACGAATGTGCTGCCGCTCCGGAATCTCTGCTTCGCTCTCCGACTCTTCGGTATTCGTTTCCGGCATCTCGTAAGTAAACGCACAACCAGCTCTTCCCGAGACACCCTCAATCGTATCCGCTTCACTGACACTGTCAGAAGAACTTTCTGTCGCATCCACAGCATTATCGCTGCCTTCTGCCAAAGCTGTTCCGGTATCCGAATCTGCTCCATTCATCTTCGCCAGAAGATCCTCCTCGTCAATCTGCTTTTCATCCAACATCGTAACCAGCTCCAGACTCTGGAACGTAAACAGATTCCGCTCAATTCAACATCACAGTCACTGTTTAAACGGATCGCTCCATTCTTAAAAGAAGGTTCCTTATCAAGCTTCGCAAGAAGTACCTGATCAAGGCTAAAATCGAGTCCCTGATAATCATTTAAGACTTCCGTGGTCTTCTTTCTTCCGTTCGAAATCAAAAATGTAATATTACCGTCAAAATCCTTATTGAGTGGTAGATCCACACTTCCGGTAAAAGCATACTTGCCCCGCCTTAAAGTTGTCTCCTTTGTCCCGAAAAAGATACTGACTTCCGTCTTATCGGTATATTCCTTCGGAACAACGGACACATTCACTTTATACTTTCGATTCGCAAAGTCGAGGCTTTCCACTGCGATGGAATAATCCTCAACCATGCTTGCTTCCTCCTGCAGGGTCTTCTCAATATTGGACTGCAAATTCGTCATATCGGACAAAATCACGCTCGTGGAATCCTGCAGATAGGTAAGCTGATTCGTCAAAGCATCAATCTTGCGGAACATTCCGTACATCAGTGCAAGAATTAACACTATAATGACAATGATGATGATTTTTTTAAAATTCAATTTCCATTTCTTCATATAAAACGGTGACTCACAAAACTACTGCTCCGAAGATTCTTCGGTTGCTGTAATCTGGATTCCAAGCTCCTCAAGCTGCTTCTCGTCTACAGTTCCCGGAGCCTCAGACATCAGATCCGATGCATCCTTTACCTTCGGGAATGCGATTACATCACGAATAGAGTCTGCGTGTACCATATGCATGATCATACGGTCAACACCATAAGCAAGTCCTGCGTGTGGCGGTACTCCGTAAGAGAAAGCGTCTAACAGGAATCCGAACTGCTCATGCGCGCGCTCCTTGGTAAATCCAAGAACCTCGAACATCTTCTCCTGAATATCGTCCTGATGAATACGTACAGATCCTCCACCAAGCTCCGTTCCGTTTAATACGATGTCGTAAGCCTTGGCACGCACGGCACCCGGATCCGAATCGATTTTGTCCCAATCCTCTTCCATCGGCATCGTGAATGGATGATGCATTGCCATAAAACGGTTCTCCTCATCGGACCACTCGAGAAGCGGGAACTCGGTTACCCACAGGAAATTGTACTGGTTCTCATCCATCAGTCCAAGTTCCTCGCCGAGCTGCAGACGGAGTGCTCCAAGCACGTTCCATACAATCTTATTCTTATCAGCAGCGAACAGAAGCAGATCGCCCGGCTTACCATTCATCTTCTCAACCAACGCCTTCAGTTCGTCTTCCGTCATGAATTTTGCGAAGGATGACTTATAGGTTCCATCCTCGTTGATGCACAGATAAGCAAGTCCCTTTGCGCCACATCCCTTTGCATGCTCAACAAGCTTGTCGATCTTCTTACGAGGCATAGCGCCCTGTCCCTCGACATTGATACCGCGGACAGATCCACCGTTTTCCAATGCTCCGGTAAATACACCGAATCCGCATCCCTTGACAACCTCGGATACATCAACCAGTTCCATACCGAAACGGGTATCCGGCTTGTCGGAACCGAAACGATCCATTGCCTCCTGCCAAGGCATACGTGGCAGCGGAAGCTGGATATCAACGTCGATTGCTTCCTTGAATACATATTTAAGAAGACGCTCGTTTACATCGAGAACGTCCTCGATATCTACGAAAGATAACTCCATATCTGCCTGTGTAAACTCCGGCTGACGGTCCGCACGAAGATCCTCGTCGCGGAAGCATCTTGCGATCTGGAAATAACGGTCATATCCGGAAGCCATCAGAAGCTGTTTGAAAAGCTGCGGAGACTGTGGCAGCGCATAAAAATTACCCGGATGCACACGGCTCGGTACAAGATAGTCTCTTGCTCCCTCAGGAGTAGACTTACAAAGGATTGGAGTCTCGATCTCTAAGAATCCCTCATTTGCCATAAACTGACGCATCAGTCCGAGCACACGGCTCTTGAGCATTAAGTTACGCTGGATATCCGGTCTTCTCAAATCAAGATAACGATACTTCAGGCGGATATCCTCCTTTGTCTGGCTGTTCTCCTCAATTGCAAACGGAGGTGTCTGTGACTCGGAAAGGATACGAAGGCTTGTTGCGATCACTTCGATATCTCCGGTCTTTAAATTCTCGTTGACTGCAGCGGAACGCTTCTGCACGTTTCCCTCGATAGCGACAACATACTCACTTCTTAACGTTCCTGCCTTTGCGAAGCCTTCTGCTCCGACACTGTCCTCATCAAATACGATCTGTAACAGACCGCTTCTATCACGCAAGTCGATAAAGATCAGACTTCCTAAATTTCTTCTCTTCTGTACCCAGCCCATCACGGTAACCTTCTCACCGATATTGGAACTGCTTACCTCTGTACATCTGTGGCTTCTGTGTAAGCCTTTCATTGATTCTGCCATAATTGTCTCCTTAATTTATCTATCATTGCTCTTACGATTCACAGTCCCCTCCTTTCCCATGCGCAAAATCAGCCACTTCGTGTCTGTCGTTGCTCCGCAACTTCTCATTTTGCTTATGTGGAATGGAGGTTCCTGATTTCAGGTGCTGACAGTTGAAATGTTCGCATGCGAATAAATTCGCCTCTCACATTTCTTCTGTCAACACCTGTGAATCGTAACTATCTGTTAAAAAATTCCACAAACTCTTCATAACCCTCTTTTGCGAGCTGTTCTTTCTGGAATTTTTTATTCTTATTCATGCGCACAACAAGTACCTGCTGTCCGTTCTCACGCGCTTCCTTCGCCTGCTTCATGACATCCACAAGCTTCTCGGCCGGATACTTCTTCTCCACGAGATAAGCCACTCTCTTCGGGCTCTCCGGAATCTTAAAGCCGCTCTCCATCAGGAGTAAGATGATACGCTCAAATCCGATTGAGAATCCGCAGGCCGGAACATCATTTCCGGTAAACTTGCCGATCATCTTATCGTATCTTCCTCCGCCGCCGCAGGCTGCTCCAAGCTCCGGCATAGAGATTTCAAAAATCGTACCTGTATAGTAGCTCATTCCTCTTACAAGTGTCGGATCGAATACCAGTGTAAACTCCGCATTCTTGGTCGCATTGACCGCAGTAGCAATCTCTGTCATGTTCGTCACAACTTCCTCATCAAGGAAATTGCCTAATGTATCGGCGAGGAATGCAACGCCTTCGGCGACATCCTTCTTCTCCTCAAGCAACTTGAAAAGTCCTAAATATTTGTCGATCGACTCCTGAGCATAGCCATCCTTTGCCAGCTCCTCGGCAACACCCTCAACACCGATCTTGTCCATCTTGTCGAGCGTGATAAAGACGTTGTCATAATCCTCCTCGGCAAACCCGCTGTATGCAGCCATCGCCTTAAGAATTCTTCGCTCATTGATACGGATCTCAAAGTTCTTAAATCCAAGTCTTCCGATCGTTGTGGTCGTAGCCGTGATCAGCTCGATCTCCGCAAGATTGCTCGGCTCTCCTAAGATATCGATGTCACACTGTGTGAACTGACGGTAACGGCCTCTCTGCGGACGATCCGCTCTCCACACGCTTCCGATCTGTAATGCCTTAAACGGACTCGGCAGATCATTGGCATTGTTCGCATAGAAACGCGAAAGCGGAACGGTTAAGTCATAACGCATACCGAAATCAACGACATCCGCCTCTTCCTTTGCTGTCTCTAAATTTAACTTCTCGCCGCGCTTCAATACTTTGAAGATCAGCTTCTCATTCTCGCCGCCCTGCTTATTGGAGAGGTTTGCGATATTCTCCATACAAGGGGTCTCGATCGGTGTAAAACCGAAGCTTCGGTAAGTGTCCTTGATCACGCTTGTCACATAATCGCGGATCTCCATCTCTGCTGGTAATATATCTTTCATGCCGTTCACCGGCTTCTTGCTTAATGCCATCTGCTTTCCTCCGTAATCTCTAATTATCCAGAATTTATTATACGTTTGAGATTCCCATACGTCAAGCATCGAAGTGCGCAAGGGGGCGGATTTCCACCAATTCTTCCCCAACTATATGCCACAGTTACAAAAAACGCACGACACATCACAAAATTTTTCTGCAATGTATCGCGCGCCTTATGTTTTATCACCGAAAACAGCGATTTATTCATTCTCCGGTTTGAAATCCCTGATCAGATTCCATGTAGGCAGCGCATTTCCGTCATAATCAAACAACGCCTGATTTGCCCACTCATTACCGCATGGTCCCTTGTCGTTCATATACTTAAGAGACGCCTCCGTTGCCCAGCCGGAACCTGCAACCGGAATCCACGCCGGCTCCCAATAGAAGAAGCCTTTTCCCTTATTGCCCCAGATGTGACTGATACGGTTCAAGAAATCTTCCATGAAATCGTACTGTCCCTGAACCGTCATCGGATACTCAATCTTGGCAACGAGTTCCGGCTTGGTCGCATAACCCTTACGTTCATCGTCGGTCAGCTTCTCGTAATCCTTGTAATCCTCCATTGTATATCCCATGGAAACCTCTGCAATGATCAGTTCCTTACCATAACGCTCGGCAATATCATTCATATTGTCAGTCAGCATATCGAGTGTTCCGTGCCAGAACGGATAGTAGGATAATCCGATCAGCTGGAAGTCCTCGCCGCGCTTTGTGAACTCGTCAAACCACTCACGGTACAAAGCGTTATTTCCACCATTGTCCAGGTGCAGCATGATCGGCACCTCCGCATCAACGGCGCGCACGCCACGGATTCCCGCATTTACAAACTTTGCGATATTATCATAGTTCGGGACCTTGCCCTCCGGCCAGAGCAGACCGTTTGACAGCTCGTTACCAACCTGCACCATCGTTGTGTTGATTCCGTTGTCTCGGAATACTTTCATCGTATCAACAGTGAAATCGTATACTGCCTTCTCCAGTTCCTCAACACTATAGCCTTCCCACGCCTTCGGCTTGATCTGCTTGCCCGGATCGGCCCAGAAATCACTGTAATGGAAGTTTAAGAGCACACCAAGACCTGCATCGGTTACTTTCTTTGCAATCGCAAGCGTTGTCTTAAGATCATTCTCTCCGGCACCGTAAGACTCTCCACTCTCAGAGTAAGGATCATTCCACAGACGGATACGGATCGTGTCGACGTCATACTTCTTCATAATGTCAAGGATATCCATCTCGGTTCCATCGACATAATATTTGACTCCACATTTCTCAAGTTCCAATAATGTGGATAAATCCATGCCTTTTACAAATTTCATATGCTGCATTCTCCTTATCATAAATTCTAAATTCCCTTGAAGCGGAATGTAAATTCCATCGGCTTTGTCACATCAATATGGTATTCCGGGTGTACCCACGCGCCCCAGCTGTCGTCTCCGCCGACACCCATCTGCGCTGCGGCAACGCGAACGACCGTGTAATGCGACTGCGGGAGTTCGTAATCGTGTGTCGCATTTTCCAGTTCATGCGGTGTGTAAGGCAATGCACTGAAGCTCAACTCGTCGCCGGAGAACAGGAAACCTCTTCCTCTGTAATCGGTCACTTTCGCGTAGCGCACGCCAACCTTGTTGCCGCACTCCTGCGGAACCAGATATTTTGCCATATTGTCTTTTACTTTATTCTTATAAACACCAAGCTTTGCGCCGAGTCTGCGGTCCGCATACGTCTCTTCCGGTCCGCATCCGTACCACTCAACATTGTCATAATCGGCATTCAAGCGGAACATCATGCCGAATTCCGGCATATCCGGAAGTCCCTCCACCGGATCGTACATCAGCTTCGTCTCGATCGTGCCATCTGCAAATACCGTGTAGGAGACCTTGCACTTGCTTGCCGGCGTTGTCGGCATATAGTAGGTGTAAGTGATGGTCACACTGTGTTCATCCTCTTCCACCGTAGTCGGTACATTGTCAAACATGCCGCCGTCTCTGTGGCTGATGTACATACTTGCGATCTTCCACTGTGCGTAGCGCGCCGGTGCCATACTGCCGTAATCGTTGTCGACCGGAGCACGCCAGAAGTTCGGCATCGGGATCTTCTCGATCATCTCCCTGCCCGCATAACGGTAAGAAACCAGCCCTCCGCTTAATAAGGAGAAAAGGCAGTCAAAATCATCGCCTCTGACACCGATATTCACCTTGCCTTTTACCACGCGAAGCGGACTTGTCGGCACTTCAAACGCCTCAACTTTCTTATATACCTTCTGTCCGAACGCAACCTCATGTCCGCGCTCTGCCCAAAGTGTATCCTCTTTTAACACGAAAGAAACCGTCAGTGTATACTCTGCATCGTCCCCTACCGCAAACGGAATCGCATATTCCTTCGTCGATAACGGGGCAACATCGGTTGCAACGGTCTGCTTCTTTACGACTTTTCCACATTTTTCAAGAACAAGCACACAGTCATACACATTCGTGTTCACAAACAGGTTCTTATTCACAACGGAAAAAGCGCCCTCTTTGTCAAACTTCACACTGATATTCTGATAGTTGAACTGCACTTCCTGCATCTTCGGGGAAGCATCGCGCTCACCGCCATAGCAGATACCGTTTCCGCTGAAATTGTAATCCGTCGGACGCTCGCCGCAGTCTCCGCCATACGCCTGAAATTCCTGTCCGAAACGATTTTTTTTCAGGATCGACTGGTCAATGTAATCCCAGATAAATCCGCCCTGATAGCGTGGCTCGGTATCGGTCAGATCGGTATATTTGTGCATGGCTCCGCAGGAATTTCCCATCGCGTGCGTGTACTCGCAGCAGATAAAAGGCTTTTCCTTATGCTCCTCCAGAAACTCCTTGATCTTAGCGGCAGGAGTGTACATCTGACTCTCCATATCACTTGTACCGTCATATCTGCGGTCATTGAAAATTCCCTCATAATGTACAAGGCGGTACGGATCCAGTTCACGGAATTTCTCCGACATATCAAACGGAACTTTTCCGCCGAACGACTCGTTTCCGATCGACCAGATCAGGATTGCCGGATGATTCTTGTCTCTCTGATAACAGGAGTTGACACGATCGAGCATCATCGGCTCCCAGTCCATATTGTCGCCTGGAACCACGGTATCCTTCGGCACCAGTCCGTGGTTGGCGGCATCCCAGGAACCGTGCGATTCCAGATTGTTTTCCGCGATCATGTACAGACCGTATTTGTCGCACAATTCATAGATTCCCGATGCATCCGGATAATGGCAGGTTCGGATCGCGTTGATGTTATTGCGCTTCATCGTCAGAATGTCGGTAAGCACTTCGTCCTGTGATACCGCACGTCCGGTCTTCGAACTGAACTCGTGCCGGTTCACACCCTTGAACACGATACGCTTACCGTTGAGTTTCATAAGCCCGTCTTTCATCTCAAAGCGACGGAAACCGACAAGCTGGCAGATCACTTCCGTTACATCGCCGTTCTCATCCGACACTTCGATCGTCAACATGTACAGGTTCGGTGTCTCCGCGCTCCACAGTGCAGGATTTTGTACCATCTTGTCAAAATGAACGGTCTGCGCGGTCACGCCCTCGGAAATTGCAACGCTGCCGCTCTCTGTTGCAAGAGAAACCGTCTCCTCAAAAACAGTCTCCTCTTTTTCCCCGGTCAACTGTGTGTAATCACGGCTTCCGCATAACGTAAACTTTGCACTTCCGTTTCCGCACACCTGCATATCGACGGAAAGCTCTGCTTTTTCCAATGTCTCATCAACTACCGGCTGCACCTTCAGGTCATAGACATGTGCACGCGGCATCGTGTACAGATACACACTGCGGAAGATACCGGAAAAACGATAGAAATCCTGATCTTCGCACCAGCTTGAAGAAGTCCATTTGAACACTTTTAATGCGAGCTTGTTTTCTCCCACCTGTACATAAGGTGTCAGATCAAACTCGGACGGTGTAAAGCTGTCCTCGCTGTATCCGATGTAATGTCCGTTGAACCATAAAGCAAATCCGCTCTCCACACCCTGAAACGAAATATATAATCCGCTTTTCACGAAATCATCCGGAAGCGTAAAATACTTCACATAACTTGCGACCGGATTAAACTCCGTCGGAACCGAATCCCGCCAGATATCCTCTCTTCCGTCCCACGGATACTGGATATTGACATACTGCGGGACATCGTAACCCTCCATCTGGATATGGGCCGGGACGCGAATGTCATCCCACGGTCTGCAATCGTATTCCGGAGTCTCGAAATCCGCTACCGTCTGCGTATCATTTTTTGCGTAATGGAACTTCCAGATTCCGTCCAAAGAAAAGCGGTAGCTGCTTTCTTTTGCTGCAGCTTCTTCTGCATTTTTATAACCTGCATGATCCGAATGTACAGGCATACAATTCTCCTTAAAAAACTTCGGATCATGGATCCTATGCGAATCAAATTTCATGCGTTTTCTCCTTAATTCAATACAAGCTGCCGCACTATCGTACGGCAGCTTTGCTTTTAATCAAAATCAAATTTTGTAATTCGCTCATGCATTGCCTTGTAGCGGAAGCGGATCATCTCATTTTTCTCTAAAACGTCCTGCTCCGTTCCTCTGTACTGGCAACGAATGCAGCTATAAATACCTGTTTCCTTATTGTAAAACATATCAATGTCCAGATCTCTGAGGAAGCAGGATGGGCATCTGTAGTTTAATTTGCCTTTGCCAAGT
>ERZ860590.969-NODE-969-length-17890-cov-3.782675_pt1 | contig 17890 bp, 7 predicted proteins | sample MGYA00509975_ERZ860590 | MGnify/ENA primary metagenome ERZ860590 (study PRJEB30046, sample SAMN00715250) | human gut metagenome | study: EMG produced TPA metagenomics assembly of the A metagenome-wide association study of gut microbiota in type 2... | reverse complement strand
TAAGTGACTCTCCCGGTGTACGTGAGCCTGCACCTGTGTCTATTTCCCCGATCCGTGCCTTTTGCACCCACGTCCCAAGCGTCCCTTTGGGGATGCACAGCTCATCTGCTGCTGCCTTGGTGCCAATCTCCTTTGCGAGCTTTATTGCCTGCTTTTTAAACTCTTCATCATATTGTTTTCCTGTTCCCATTGATGACACACTCCTTTGTTTTTATTATACTTTGATTGTTTTGTATGTGTCAAGTTTTATTATACAGGATTATCTTATGAACGACTTGAACAAAACAAATGTCGGAATACTGCTTGCTATGTACACGGGAATGCGTATTGGCGAGCTTTGTGCTGTCACGGCGGAAGATATTGATATTCAAAATGGCGTAATCTTCATCACAAAGACTGTTCAACGTGTTTCGGATACTACCGGCAGCAGCAAAACAAAAGTAATTGTCGGCTCACCAAAAAGCAGAAGCTCCGAGAGAGCAATTCCTATTCCGAACTTTCTGATAAATATTTTAAAGAACACCCCATGCAATAATGGTTATTTGCTGACCGGAACATTAAAGCCTGTCGAGCCAAGAACTATGCAGAACAGATTCAAATCAGTATTGAAGCAGTGCGGTGTGCGAGAAGCGAATTTTCATTTACTGCGTCACACATATGCCACGGTTTGCATAGAGAATGGTTTTGATGCGAAGACGGTAAGCGAGTTACTGGGACATTCAAGCGTTCAGATTACGCTTAATCGCTATATGCACTCCGATATTGAAATAAAGAAGCGCTGCGTTGAAAACTTAAACCTTGTTTCATAAAAAAAGTATTAAGCCGTCATATTTCCTGCCGCAATAACCTGAAAGCCTTTATTTTTCCTGTATTTTCAAGCGTTTTGCTTAAATGTACAGAATTTGCGAAAGTTTTTGCTGCCTATATTAATATATTATACCATAGTTTTAACAGATTATGTATTGATTTTACGTGAAATAATTGGTATAATGTCAATTAAGGCAGGTGAGCTTTATGATAAAAATAGCAATAGTTGATGATGAAAAATATGTGTGTGAACATTTGAAACAATTATTGATAGAATATCAGTTCAAATACAATTTGGATTTTAAAGTTGATATATTTTTATCATGCGAAGATTTATTTGAAAGAGTTCAATCTTCAGTGAACTATCATTTAATCTTTTTGGATATTGAATTTCCCAATATGAATGGTGTAAATCTTAGCAAAAAAATCAGATTGGGAATGGGAGATATAAGAACTCAGATAATTTTTATCTCGGCTAAAGATTCATACGCAATGGAGTTGTTTTCTGTTCAGCCTTTTGATTTCATCGTTAAACCCGTAAAGAAAGAACGATTATATCCGTGCATTTCTAAATTCATTAAATATTATGCCAATAGCAGTATGTTTTTTACATATACATTGGAAAATATGAAACATAAAATAGCTATCAGCGAGATCATTTATATACAAAGCGAAAGAAAAAAGCTGAAACTAATTACGTCAAACGGTGTTATAATATGTTATCATAAATTTAGTGACGCTGTAACCAATGAAATGAAGAATGATATGGTTGTCGTAAAACGTGGCTTGGCGGTTAATATTAATCATATCGTTGATACCGATTTTGAAACTGTTGTATTATCAAACGGAACAAAGCTAAAGATCAGCGACGGATATCGTAATAGTGTAATGGATGTCTTATCTGATAAGATTGGAGGAGCGTAAATGCAGCCAATAGTGTATTTAATTTCTAATGCGGTGCATATGTATGCGGTATATATACTTTTTACTGCGGTTTTGGGTAAGAGCAAGCTGCCTAAATATGCGGAGCTCTTGACGTATTATGTTTACTATCTGATAAACTGCGGCGTGTACCTTTTTATGGATAGCATGATGCTGAATTTGATCAGTAATATATTGCCTATGTTTATGATAATGCTGCAATACCGAAAACCGATACAAACGTATATATTTCTTACAATTGGCGTTTGCGCAGTAGGTATGATTTTGGATTGGATGTTATTTTGCATATTCCCGGAATCAATGCTATTAAAATCAAACACGCCTCAAAGTATTTCATTTCTTGGATTAGTTTTTTTGTTCAGACATTATTTCAACAGAAAAGAGAAGGTTATCGTTAATTCCGGGTATGTGATCTTTCTTATAATAATCTCTATTGGTACAATCATTATAGCAGAGCTCTCAGGACCAGAATTCAATGTCAGATGTTTTATTATTTCGTTGATACTGCTTGTTATAAATTTCTTGAATTTTTATTTATACGATAGATACATAGAGAATATGCAGTTTCAGATTATGTTTAATGAAATTGCATCGTCAAATAAAGCATATCAGAATCAGCTGATTATAATGAATGAATCACAAAAGCAGATACGCTTATTGAAGCATGATATGAAAAACCATTTGCTGAAATTGAAATATGATTTAGTAAACGACAATTGTCAAAAAGCTGTAAATTACATCGACGAAATGAGCGAAAAAATCACAGCGGAAAAAGAGTTTGTAAGCACGGGGAATGTTGATTTTGATTGTTTACTGAATTATAAATTGGCGATAGCTCAGGAATATGGAGTGGACTTTTCTTGTAACGTTGTTTTACCTGAAGAGTTGCAGGTCGATTCATTTGATTTAACAGTAATTCTTGGAAACCTGCTTGACAATGCGTTAAACGCATTAAAACAAGCTGAGAAAAAGATACTTGAGATAGATATTAATTATTCCATAGGAATGATAGTTATTAAAATCGAGAATACATTTTCCGGTATGAATAATACATATGGTAATCCCGGAGAACATGGATACGGATTAATAAGTGTTCAGACTTCATTGGAAAAGTATAACGGGAAACTTCAGAATGATATTATTGATAATAAGTATAGCAGAAAAAACACCAATCATAGTTGAACATAAAAGAAAAGTATCAAAAAGCTTATTTGGAGGAACAATTTTATATAATATAAAACAAAAAGAAAAGTGAACTTTAGCAGTGCCAAAATCGGCGCTGCTTTTTTGTACCCAAAAATACTATGGTTCGTACCATAGTTTGACTTATATCGACATTTTTATGCTATGTTAATAATGTGAATATCACAATAGTTTTAAAAGGGAGTGTTATTATGAAGTCTTTTATGCTCAAGTTTTTCAAGAAGTATGGCGGTATGTTTGCTGCATTGGCATTGACAATCACAGCTGTTAACGTTAACAGTGCTTGTTTTTGGATAGCTAATCAGCCAAAACTTCCTGCTGATGCAAAGAGCCTTCGCAAATTTTAATGTTTGCTAAGCTTGCAGAGTATCTCACTCAACAGCTTGAAAATGAAAACGTTATTTCGTCCGATAAAAGGGAATTGTATAGATACGGTTTTCAAAATGGTATGATATTGACGCTCAATTTTATCACGTCGATACTGATTGGTGTGATTTTCGGAAAAGCTTTGGAAAGCATTATTCTTTTGGCGGCGTATATTCCGTTGAGAAGTTATGCAGGCGGTCATCATTCAAGTTCATCAGAAAAATGTTACATAGTATCATCGCTGATTATGATAATTTGGATGTGTCTGTTAAAATTCCAAATTCTTTCGACAAGCTGTTGTGTGATAATGCTCGTTATTGGAAGTTGTGTTTGCTTTGTTTTTTCTCCAGTTGCAGGAGAAAATAAGCCTTTGGACGAGTTAGAATGCAAGATGTACAGAAGAAAATCACTGCTCATTTTATTGGTTGAGATCATTATATGGATAATTTTCACTTGTGTCGCTAAGATAGAAAGTGAAGTTATTCCTATTATTATATTTACAGAAGCATTAATGCTTCTGTTGGGAAAAATCAAAAATATAAGGTATAAGAAGGTTTATTAAAAAATATATATTTGAAGTAAAAGTGAGGAAAATGTATGAAAGCAAACAAGAAATTGCGTATTGGAGTAATTGCCGTATCGATAGCCGCAGTAACTGCTGTTACAGTAGTTACTGCGGCTATTTATGATGTTCGGAGGTTAAATGATAATCCGTGGGAGCATACCTTGCTTGCAGCGGATGATAACGGCCATATAAATGCCCAAGGCGGCAGTTTATCTATTGACGGAGACGTTCGCTCTAATGGAAACGTTTCATTGAATGACGATAAAATTACCGTTTCAGGCTATGTCGCAGCGAATAAGACTATAATTAGCAATTCGGATGATGTTTACTTTGGCAGTAAATATGATAATTCGGAGAAAATTACTGTTCCAAATGTTTGGAACAATGTTTATACAATTGCACAGAGTATCGAAGCAGATAAAAATGAATCGAAGAGTTTTACTGATAATTTTTTAACGTTAGATGGTGCAGTAATTTCAGGAGATTCTTTAAATATAAACGTATCTGCGGATAATGCGCCTATTTCTGAAACTACAAAAGATAAAACAGGTAAAGTTGGAGCTTTTGGCGCAGGATTCTTTACCAAGGTATACGAAAATAAGGCAAAATGGGAGGAAATCTTCCCTATACTGTTCCAAAATTCAGAATTTGAAACAGACTCTGTTATTGAACTTGGCAATAACAGTAATTTCATTCCCGTTCAAGAACAGGTAGTAAGTAATTCATGGCAGGACTATGAGCAACTGCCAGGTTCAGTTATAAGCGATAACTTTTCGGAAGAGAGATTAAAGGAATATATAAATATGTTGAAACAGGACAATCCTGTTTTTTCTGCGTGTTCGTCAGACTTTGTGAAGATTCAGGCTAATGGATCGATAAATCCTGAAGAAGCTGAAAAGGCAAGAAAACTGGTGATAGAGGGCGGTCATATTACGCTTAACGGGGATTATGAAAATCTTGAAGAAATTAAGCTTGATAACTGGGGCGGAGTGCAGCTTATAGGAAATTTTCCTAAACTTAAATATATTTACCGAACTGGAAATTCTGATATGAATCTCGCAGGAGATTTTCCCGCCCTTGAATGTGTATACACAATGGGCGGTCAGATTCTGTTAGGCACAGGTGATGTTGGGTTTAATGCTGATAATTTGACTGTAATAGACGAATATGGACCGATAGTAGTATATACAGCTAAAGATGTTAATCTTACAAGCAGCAGACTGGTGACTACACAGATGATACTGATGAGAGGTGCGGGAGCAGACAAAATAGCTTCTAGGTTTAATGTTGAAAATACGTTGATGGCAGCTATAAATGGTGTTATGTTTGAAGATATGAATGACAATAATACCACAAGATATGGGGACCTTCCTGTATTTTATTCTACATATCCGATGTCGATAATAAACTGTAATTTTAAGTTGTTACAAGGAACATTTGTAATTAATAAAAATTCTATTATAATGGCTAATGCCAACATAGATGTTTTCCGTGGATTTATGTTTTCTCCTGAGGGTGTTGACGAGTATAGAAACAGCTCCGCTGTCGGATTTTATGTAAATACATATGCATATAATATATCTCCTAATATCAACAGCTTGAACAAACAGCCTAACGGAACAGAAGAAATCGGAAGAATAAGCGATTTTGAGTATTCCGATTTTCCGAAAGAGCTTGTTTCATGTATAGGCGACGCAGAAAACTTTTTAAGCGGACTGGAAAATCAGGACAATGATTTCGTGCTCGGAGAAATGAACGGAAAACCGGGTGAACTTCTTATTGGCAGATATATTCTTGCTGATGAAGATATTGTAATATCAGCGGATACTCTGAAGAACAAGGAAAATGCATTTTCGGTGATTGCATCTGAAAACGGTAATATAACGTTAAATGTAAAAAATGAAATGGATGTTCAGACAATAATTTATGCTCCTAATGGCAAGGTTACATTAAACGTTAGTACGGGAACTCTTCATGGAAGAATATTTGCAAAAAATATTGAGATCGTTTCCGACTCTTTTGAAATTACTGGCGGAACAGAGGATATTTCATATCTTGGTTTTGTTTACATTAAGGATTCAGATTCCGAGTCAACATCTGACGATACCAGTCTGAAGGACTCAAAAACTGATTCGTCCAAGACAGACAGCAGTTCTGTTGATTCTGAGGATTCTTCGGTAAATTCCGATTTGGATGATAATTCAACTTCACAAGGAGATTCCTCCGGATACGATACGAGTTCGTCTGACTCAAGCTCAGGAAATTCATCAAGCTTAGAGTTGTCAGGTTCAAGTTCGGGCGATGACAGCAGTTTGTCAGGTTCAGACAAGTTTAATGAACCGCAATATGAGTATGATAGACTTAATCGTCTTATTAAAGTGACCTATGATGAAGAAAATTATGTGGAATATATGTATGACGCTAACGGTAATATAACTCAAATTGTTACTGTAATTGACGGTGAAGAGAAGTAAATTAGGAGTGAAATGAATATGAAGAAATTTGTTAAACGGGCAATAAGCCAGGTCATTGCATTGGCTCTTGCTTTTCAGATTGTGGGTCAGTGCGGATATTCTTTTGCTGTTCAAGCTGACTATTCGTCTAAATCTGAAATAGTAACAGAAAGTAATGCGGATAATGTTTCAGAAAATGATGTTGTTGCTCAGAACGATGAAAACACAGAAGAGATTGATGAGCCATCAGAAGATGAGATAGTTTATGAGGATATGACTATAAATTCTGATACGACTTTGACTGCACAAACAGAAGTTAAAGACTTGTATATTAATTATGGAACATTAAACCTTAATGAAAATACACTTATAGTACATGGCAACGTTGTTATTCAAAATAGAGGTTGTTTGAATTTCAATAAGGGTGAATTAATATGTAACGATTTTACAATGACTGGTACGTATTATTCTCGTTATATGTATATGCGCAATGCAAATGATCATTTAGTCGTTGAAGGAAATTTCAATTTTAACGGCGGCAGCTTTTCTGGAGATGATGCAACTGCCGGAATTATTGAGCTTAGAGGTAATGTTAATATAACAACAGGATTTAATCCTTCCCGAGAGCAAAAAGTAGTTCTTAACGGACTTGACAGTCAGGAAGTGTATATTAACGAAAAAAACTGTAGTTTTAATATTCTTGAAGTAAGCAATACAAGTGAAGGGGGAATACTATCAGATTATCCTATTTCTGCGAACAGTATGATTGGTGATCTTAGTCAGATACATTATTCATTTGGTGGTGCGGTGGGTACTGTGTTATCCGGAGATATGGAATTGGATAATTATTGTCTATCAGTTGGCGAACTAGATCTCAATGGACATACTTTAACGATCAATGGAGATTTCATCCAAGCCGGCGGAGAAGTAAAGGTAAATAGCGGAAAGCTCGTTGTAAACGGAAATTATCGTATACAGACAAAGAAAGCCACGGAAGACGGAACGGAGAGCTACGATTACAGTACGGGAATACTTAATATGACAAATGAATCCGATGTTGTAGAGGTATCGGGTGACTTTGTTATGGGTTCGACCAAGTCGCATAACGGAAAGCTGAGTGCAGGAATTCTGACTGTGGGGGGAAACTTTACACAGCTGAGATACAATGTTTATGATAATTTTGCAGCAAGCGGAAGTCACAAAGTGATATTCACAAGTGAAAAGGATCATGCAATAAGCTTTGATTCATCACGTAGTGGTGAATCTCATTTTGCAAACCTTACATTTGAAGATGACAGTAAAATAACCTTGAAGAATGATAGTTATAAACGAGTGACCGTGACAGGAAGTTTGACCGGAACCGATTGTGAGATCAGTGGATATATAGATCTTGCAGGTGCTGCCAAGGTTGTGAATAAATACAAAGGAAACATACGAATATCGGAAGGTTATACATTGAACAGCGATATATCGATATCTGGTAATTTCAGTGCAGAATCATATTTGTATTTGAACGGAAAACAGTTGTCGACCGATGGAAATGTCACTATATCATCGTACATAGGAATACAAAGTGGAACTCTGAATTGCAAAGGCAATTTAGTAGTGAATTATTATAGCGGTAGAATTAATATGGATAATTCTAGCGGCGTAATTGATGTAGAGGGCAATTTTGTATTTAATGGCGGAGATTATACGTCGTACTTAACAAAAGGAAAATTGTATATTGCAGGGGATTGCACAATAAATTACAGTACATTTAATTCAGGCTCAGATAGCGAAATCATATTTGACGGAACAAAAAAACAAGTCATAAATGTAACTAATTCGTATGTATCGCTTAACAAGATAACATTTAACAATACAAGCGAAGACGGAATAGAAATCAAAAACTCGTTCAACTATGCGGAGCTTGTGAACGAGAGTGGCTGTAAAGTAACGTTTGCCAACGGCGGTACGGTAGGAGAAACCTTGTCGGAGGATAAAGTTGTCGACGGAGATTACATTCTTGCTATGGGCGAACTAGATCTCAATGGACATACTTTAACGATCAATGGAGATTTCATCCAAGCCGGCGGAGAAGTAAAGGTAAATAGCGGAAAGCTCGTTGTAAACGGAAATTATCGTATACAGACAAAGAAAGCCACGGAAGACGGAACGGAGAGCTACGATTACAGTACGGGAATACTTAATATGACAAATGAATCCGATGTTGTAGAGGTATCGGGTGACTTTGTTATGGGCTCAACTAAATCGCATGATGGAAAACTGAGTGCGGGAACATTGACTATTGGTGGAGACTTTACGCAGCAGAGGTATAAGGATTATGATAACTTTTCTGCAAGCGGAAGTCACACTGTTGAATTTAACGGCAAAATAAAACAAAATATTTTATTCGTTTCGCCTAGTGATTCTAGATTTTTTAATCTTAAGGTGAATAACACTAATGGTGTGTCTTTGAATTCTTCGGTTTTTGCCTATGGGAACGTGAATGATGTAAATAATTCTGTCTGTGAAAGCGGATATTTGTATATTACTAAGCTCTCTCAGCTTGAAAACGGTTCATTCGGAGGAAATATATGTCTCAATAATGGCAATAATAACAGCGACATATATTTGACACAGGATTTAACCGTAGGAAACCTAACCTGCTCCAATCTGCACTTAAAAGGATACAAGCTGAATGTTAAGAGCCTTTCAATAAATTCCAAGCTTTTTGTTGAGGGTGGAGCAATTGAATGCAAGAATAACCTGACTTTAGGAGATTACGGATGCTTAATAATGACAAATGCAAAGGATTACGTCCTTGTAGGAAAGAATTTTATTTTCAATACATATTATAGCACGAGTGGTGATCTTACAGCAGGGACGCTTGAAATTAAAGGCGATTTCATACAGAATAAAAATACTGTTTTTGTCTGCTCAGAAACACACACTACAATTTTAAGTGGAAAAAGTGCTTCAAATGGCAGAATATACGTTCAGACTGTGACGATGTACAGTAACGGTTCTAAGTTTAATAAGTTGATCATTACAAAGCCAGGCTCTTTCTATGTAGCAAAAAATCAAAACAATACTACAGTTTCTCTTAAAGATCTCTGCAACGAGCTCATAGAAGATTATGATGATATTGAGCCGCCCACAAAGGTTACAGGTCTGACTGTTTCGGAAATATCTGCAACCTCTATCCACATAGTATGGGAGCAGTCCTCTGATAATGTGAGGGTAACAGGTTATGAGGTTTACCGAAACGGTGAAAAGCTTGTAACTACAGGAAGAACAGAATTCATTGACGGATTGCTTGAACCGAACACCGCATATACATATCAGGTATACGCTTTTGATGAGTCTCGAAATTATTCTGCGGCCTCTGATAAGATAAATCTTAAAACTTTGGCGGATACAGACAGCCCGGAAACTCCCCATAACGTAAAAATCAAATCAGTTACTGGTTCATCACTTACGTTGTCGTGGAGCGCCTCAAAGGATAATGTTGGCACTGAGGGCTATATCATATACTGCAATAATGAGGAAATTGCAAGAACTGAGGAATGCGAATTTAAGCATAGTAGTTTGAATGAAAATGAAGAATATTCATATATGATAAAAGCCTATGATAAGGCAGGAAATCTTTCTGATTTCAGCGAAAATATCACAGGTTATGTTGTGATGCCTAAAATTACATCTATAACTCCTGGTGATTTAAGCAGTCTCGGCGGAAAAAGTCAGACTATTGTCGCTTTTTTCGATAAGATCAGTTCAGATGGAGGCAATAAGGTCAGATTTGAGTTCAGTAAAAGCGGAAAAGATGAATATATGCCTATCTCAAAAGAGCTCATCGGAGCTCAGAATTATTCGGCGAATAAGCTTTGCGCAAAATGCTCGTGGAATACAGAAGGTCTGGATGGAAACTATGATATTCGTGTAACGCTTTTTGATGATGAAGATAATTCAGATTGCGTAGAGGTCATGTATACTGTAACTTCTTCAGGACCTAAACCTCCCCAGAATCTTAAAGCCGAAACTGATAATGGTGTAATTATGCTCACTTGGAATAAGTCTGTAAGTGCTGATTGCCAAAAATACATTATATACAGACAGGATTCCGAAGACGAAGAGTTTGAACCAATCGTTGAGATTGGAAATAGTGCAACTGTCAGATATACAGATAAAAACGTAGTTGCAGGAAATAGCTATTCATATAAGATAAGTGGTGTAAATTCTTTTGATATTGAGGGAAATACAAGTAATGTTGCTTCTGTCACAGCGACAGAGGATAAGGTATTGCCCGAGGTAAAGAGTATAATTGCCGAAAAGAACAGACTTAACAAAACTGCAAAAATCACTGTAGCCGCAGATGACAATCTTTCTGTTGACACAGTAAGTCTTGAATATATGACTTTGTTGGACGAAGAGTGGTCTTTGATAGGAAAAAGTTCATGCAAAGATGGTTCTGCCGTGTTTGAATGGAATACAATAGATCTTATCGATGGGTCATATAAGCTTAGAGCCATTGCGGTGGATTCTAATGGAAATGAATCTAAGTCATTTGAAAAGATCTTTACTATAGATAATACAGGTATTTCAAAAATAATACTTGACAAGGATAACTGCACTACGGCATCAACTCATATTACTCTCAGGTGGAATGATATAACGGATACCGATTTCGGATATTTTGCTGTTGAGCAGAAAAATGAGGATGGCACTTTCACTGAGGTCGGAACAACAAAGGACGCAACGGGACTTCACGTTCAGAAGCTTATGCCCGATAAAGAGTACACTTTCAGGGTAGTGGGATATGACGATATAGGCAACAGAGGAGAAGAATCCGACGAGATTACTCTGTCAACAAAATCGGATACGATCAGTCCTGCCATTACCGCTTTTTATCCCGAATCAAAGGCATTTAATTCAAAGATCGATATAAGCATTTTCGCTGCGGATAATGCGGCTGTATCATCTGTAAAGCTTAGGTATTCCTATGACAGCGGTGATGATAAAGTTTGGTATGATATTGCAGAGATTACTGCGGACTCTGAGAAAGCTGAAAATACATTTAAGCATTCCTTTGACGTATCGTCTATGAATGAGGGCAAAATATACATTCAGGCTATAGCTGTAGACTCCTCAGGCAATGAAAGTAACGCTGTTGTAAATGAGTATATTGTCGACAGAACTGCTCCCGTAACTGTTTCTGATCTTACTGCTCAGACAGGAGAGGGCAATATTCACCTTATCTGGACTGTAACAAGTGAAGATACGGAGAAGTTTGTGATATACAGAAGTGAGGAAAACCTAGGCTCATATTCAAAGATTGCAGAATGCTCCACTAAAGATTATTATGATACCTCTGCAAAGCTCGGAATAGTATACTCATATAAGATTGTAGCTGTTGATATAGCGGGGAACAAGAGCGAGTATTCAAATGAAACAATAGCACAAATTACAGACGATAATATTAAGCCTAAGTTTTTAGGATTCAGTATAAAATCAGGTTCTTCTGTTTCTGCTAACCCAAAGCTTAAAGCTGTAACATGGGATAACTATGCCCTTGCGTCAGTGACAATTGAATATAAGGCGAAAGATTCTTCAGATAGCGTTTGGTATGAAATAGGTACATACGCCCTCAGCTCTAATTACGAGATGACAGAATTTAATTGGGATACAGATGGATTAGCTGACGGAAAGTACGAGTTCAGAGCATATTGTGCTGATCTGATGGGAAATATCAGTGAAACCTATACCTCTGAATTTCTTCTTGATGCTACTGCTCCCGATGCTCCAGTTCTAGAACTTTTGCAGGACAATTTCCGAATCAGGCTTGAATGGAGTGCTTCAAAAGCTGATGATCTTGATCATTATAGACTATACCGAAAGTCATCAAAAAATGAGGAGTATAAGCTAATTACGGAAACGACTGATCTTTCATATATTGACGAAAATGTTGAACCATATAAGAACCATACATATAAGGTAGAAGCATATGACAAGACAGGAAATGTCAGTGCAAGCAACGAGATAAGTGGTTACGCATATGATGTTGATACAATTACTCCTCAAATCGATATGCCTAAAGAAATTTACGGAATTGCAGGAGAAGAAATTGCTTTTGACGGTAGTGCCTGTACAGATAACGTGAGAATAAAAAGATTTGTTTGGGATATGGGCGATGGAAATACCATATTCGGAGTAAGAAATTCATATATTTATGATGAAGCAGGGGAGTACACTGTAACGCTTACGGTTGAGGATGCTACAAAGAATTCGTCAACATCACAGATAAAGGTTATTGTATATGAGCCCTCTGAATATGGTTTTGTTAACGTCGAAGTAACCGATAGTGGAAATAATCCGTTGAGCTACTCGTATATTTATGTTTACTCAGGCGACAGCGAGGGTATCCATACAATGCGTACAGGCTATGACGGAACATTAAAACTGTGCGCTAAGATCGGAGATAATAAGATTGCTGCATATAAGGACGGATATCTGCCCGAGGAAAAGGAAATTGCGATCAACAACGAGGGCGATAACGGAACGGTCAGACTTGCTCTTCAGAGTGGTGAGCTTGTCACAGGAGATTTAGAAGTACACAGGATGTCTCTTGAAGAAATGGCAGAGGCGGGAATTGATTTTTATGATCCGTCGAATTATCATACCGTTAAATTTACGGTGAAGCTTACATTTGCTCAGGAGCCTATACCGACAATTATTGAATACATCTATACAGGTAATGGGGGCCATATCTCTGGCAATGGAACAGGAGAAAACGGCGGCACATGGTGTGGCGGAGGCACTTATGGCACAGGCTCTGGAGGAAACATATCATTTTCACCTGTTGTAAGTGAGGACATTCCTGAAGAAGAACGGCCTATTCTTGCATATGTTTACGTAAGACAGAGTATTTCTTTTATGAAAGATATGTATGCTGTAAATCTCGGTGTACTGAATAATGCTGACAAACAGTTTGTGATAGAAGATTCATCGGCTACGCTTAATCTGCCTTATGGACTCTCTCTAGCAACGAATAAACAGTCGCTTACGCAAAGTATGGATTCTATTGCAGGACAGCAGCAGAAAACGGTAGGTTGGTCTGTAAGGGGTGACAGAAAGGGCGAATATGATCTTTCGGCTGATTTTAAGGGCACCCTTATGCCTTTCGGAGCTCCTGTTTCGGCAAGCTTTAAAACGTCTACTCCTTTTACTGTCGGAGCAGGCGACGGAATAGTTATCCATGTCATGCCGGAATCCTGCGCATATATCGGTGAAAAGTACTATGTACAGCTTGCCGTTGCAAACGAGGGCTCGGATACTTTCTACAATCTTACAACAGACTTCGGCCCGTATATCAACCCCGGATATAAGCAATATATTACGATAACTCACCCAGACGGTTCGGTTGAAGTACAGGAAGATGAATCGGCAAGCTATGAAATTCAAAGTGCAGATGAGTGTGAATATATTCCCGTTATTTCAGGCGGTCAACACGTCAGAGTAAAAGTTTTTAAACCTGGCGACGTGATTTACGGAACATATTGTCAGACATTCAGTGCGACAGGCGATCCTGATCAGGTTTACTATAAGCTCATTAACTCTGTTGTTGAACAGCTCACAGGTGATACTAATGTTAAGGTTGTCGTTGAACCTATTGCCAGTCATATCACCAAATTTAATGTAAAGCAGAAAATTGTAGACAACTCATGGGCAGATCCTGTTGATATGACAACAGGGGCGTATACGGATCAGGTTCCTGCAATGTCGGTTACGGGAGAATCTCCGCTAACTCTTAATCTCAACTATAATTCACTGAACGCTTCCGAAAAGGGACAGCTCGGTTATGGCTGGTCGCATGACTTTGAGGCGTATCTTGACGTAAAGAGCACAGTAATAAACGTACATTGGAATCCTACAGCATATTCAAGCTTTGTTGATGAGCGTTCCGCTACCAGAAACGTAAACGGAGAAATTATCGACGGAAGATTAGTTCTTCACAAGCCTAACGATACGGGCGTTAAGAATTATGTCTGCATAAGCAGCGGTATGTCCGAATATTTTATGAGCAGAGATGAGAATAATATCTACACTCTTGAAATTCCCGACGGTCAGAAATATGTGTTTGATAGCGACGGAAAGCTCATTCAGATCATTCAGCCTAATGAAAAGACGGTAACTCTGGAGCATATCGGCAATACTACGGTTATTACCGAGGACGTTTCGGGAGCGAAGCTTGTTCTGAATTATAACGATTCGGGACTTCTTACATCGGTAGGCGACGGAAACGGAAGAATTACGTCTATTACCTATGAAAACGACCTTATCAAGTCGGTTACAAATCCGTTGGGAGAAACTGTCGTTTATACATATGATGCGAATAACAGACTTGTTACATCTGCTCTTGATGGAAATTCACCGTATGTGACTAATACTTATGACGAAGAAGGAAGAGTTCTTACTCAGGACGACGCCGATCCCGATACTCCTTTGTCATACTTCAGTTATTCCGAAAGTGAGAATAACGAATTTATAGTTGACGGTATTGACAGAAATGGAAATACTGTAAAATATGTTTCCGACGGTATGGGTCATCTTCTTTCCGTAACAGATCAGAATAACAATACGGTAAAGTATTCTTACGACCTGAAGGGAAATCTTCTTGACGAGACTACAGCCGACGGAAAAACTACCGTTTACACCTATGATGATGACAATAATCTTATAAAGGTTAAGGATCCAAGCGGCTATGTTACTGTTATGACATATGACGGCAACGGCAATATTCTTACGGTAACAGGTCCGAACGGGGAGACAAATTCTTATACATATAATGTAAAGAATCTGCTTGAAACGCAGACAGAATATACAAGCGCAAGAAAGAGCTATACCTACAATAAGAACGGACAGATACTTACCGAGGCTATCGAAGGACTTGGCGTCAGGACTTACAGTTATACCAACGGCAAGATAACGTCCGTGAGCGATTATGAAAATAATCTTTCGGAAAATACCTATGACGAGTACGGTAATCTGCGTTCACAAACAGACAGAGAGGGTCATCAGACTGTATATAACTACGATCTGCTCAATAGAGTTATAAGCATTACCAATGAGGACGGTACTGAAAGCTACACCTATGATTCAATGGGTAATAAGACTTCTGTTACTGATTCAAGAGGTAATACAACGTACTATACCTATAATTCCAACAATTGGCTTATCAGCACTACAAACGCTAAGGGTACAGTTACATACGAATATGATAATGAGGGCAGGCTGATCCGTCAGACCAATACAGACGGAACAGTAGTAGTTAACACTTGCGACGCAGTCGGAAATGTTATATCCAAGACGAACGAAAACGGCGAGGTAACTAAGTTTGCTTATGACGCAGCCAACAGAATGATTTCCAAAACTGTTGTTGACGGTGAAAATGAGTATACCGAAAGCTATGAGTACTATCCCAACGGAAAGATTAAGAAAACGACCTTTGCGGACGGCACAAGCGAGAGCTATACATACGATAAGCAGTGGAGACTTGTAAAGACGACCGATGAGCAGGGCAATTATTCTACCTCAGAATATGACGCCGCAAATAATCTCCTCAGCACAACTGACGCGGAGGGTAATACTGTTTCGTATACTTATGACAAGTACGGAAGAATGCTTAATTCCACAGACGCTAACGGAAACATCACTACTTACGATGAATATGATTTCAACGGACTTTGCACTCAGAAAACTCTCCCTAATGGTCAGGTTGTAAAAATTGGCTATAATAAGGAGGGTATGGTCACTAAGACGACTTTTGTTGCAGAGGACGAAAACGGCGAGGATATTTCTGTTTTCTACGAGTATGACGCAATGGGCAGAGTGACCAAGTACACCAACCAGGAAGGTTACGCTACATTCACAGAGTATGACGAGAACGGTAATATAGTTAAACTTACCGACGCAGAGGGTAACGTTGTAACCAATCAATATGACGAGATCAACAGCCTTATTTTGTCAACCGACGCTATGGGCGTTGATACTCAATACACATATGACAGCGTAGGAAACCTTGTAAAGACTATTGAAAATCTCAATACGACAAGGGAAGGAAAAACAGAAAATGTATACGACAATCTCGGAAGAATAATTAATTCTACCGATGCAGAGAGCGGTACTGCAAAGTACGAATATGACCGACTTGGAAATGTTTCCGCACAGATAGACCCCAACGGTGGAAGGACAGAGTACACATATGACAATATGGGCAGACTCACCGAAACAATCAATCCTATCGGCGGAACGAAAACTTATACTTATGACGACGTGGGACAGCTTGCTTCACAGAAGAATGCAAGAGGTCAGGAGACCACATATGAGTATTACAAAAACGGCTGGATAAAGAGCTTTACTGACGAGCTTGGTACAGTGTCCTATACCTATGACGGTAACGGAAACGTGCTTACAGTTACCGATGAGAATGGCACTATAACACGTGAGTATGACAATATGAACCGTATGACAAAGTATACCGATTTCAGAGGAAACACGATAGAGTACTCCTATGATCAGTTGGGTAATCTTGTGGCGCTAACTTATCCGGGAGGCAGGGTAGTTCGCTACACCTATTACAAGACGGGTAATGTCAAGACCGTTACAGACTGGGACGGCAAGGTTACTTCCTTTGAGTATGACGGCAACGGCAGGCTGACAAAGACCTCCAGAGCTGACGGAAGCGTGGAGGAACGCACCTACGACGCTAACGGCAGACTTGTGACCATTGTCGATAAAAACGGCGAAAATGTCATAAATCAAAAGGTTTACTCCTATGATGAATCGGGCAATGTAACGGAGATCTCATCTTCCGACGGCACGACAATGGACGGACTGACAAGCTCAGAAATGAAGTACAACGAGAACAATCAGCTTATCGAGTACAACGGCGAAGAAGTAAAATACGATGCGGACGGAAACATGATCTACGGTCCGCTTAACGGCAAAATGGCTGAGTTTGAGTACGACTGCCGCAACAGACTCGTTTCGGCGGGTGGAATTTCCTACGAATACGACGCTGAAAACAACCGTATTTCTCAGACGGAAAATGGAGCAAAGACCGAGTATGTTGTTGATAGCAACAGCAGTTCGCTTACACGTATTCTTACGGCGGAAAAGGAGGGCGATACAACTTATTATATTTACGGAATTGGTCTGATTGCACAGGAAAACGGCAATGAATATTTGATTTACCACTTCAACAATATCGGAAGCACCGAGGCAGTGACAAATATCGACGGAGAAATCGTTGAAACTTTTGATTACGGACCTTATGGTGAGTTGCTTTCTGAGAACAAATGTGGTATAATGTTCCTGTATAACGGCGAATTGGGAGTAGCCACTGACAGCAACGGTCTGTACTATATGAGGGCAAGGTATTACAACCCCGAAATCAAGCGTTTTATCAATCAGGACGTAATGACGGGTTCAATCGTCAATACCCCGACTTTGAACAGGTACGCATATGTCAACGGCAATCCGATAAGCCTGAACGACCCGTTCGGACTAAGTC
>ERZ860590.965-NODE-965-length-17939-cov-2.999497_pt1 | contig 17939 bp, 10 predicted proteins | sample MGYA00509975_ERZ860590 | MGnify/ENA primary metagenome ERZ860590 (study PRJEB30046, sample SAMN00715250) | human gut metagenome | study: EMG produced TPA metagenomics assembly of the A metagenome-wide association study of gut microbiota in type 2... | reverse complement strand
CCTTACCCATATTTGTACGAATTACAAAAAAATTCGTAAAAAAATCAAAAACGTTGAAGTGCAAAAAAGCGGGGTGTCAGATTTCTGCAAAACAAAAAAAATTCGATGAGCGGGACGTCAATTTCTGTGAGCTTGCGAGCAGAAATTTCGCCGCTCCCCTACAAAAAACGCCCCCATTTAGGGGACGTTCTTGTATTATTTTTCTGTTCTGAATGGTGCGAGGGGTATGCCTGTTTCGTTGAAGATAGTTACCTCGCAATAGTTGAACCAGTTATATCTTGCATAGAGAGGTTTTTCAACGGCGTCTGACTTGATGAATATCTTACTGCCGTTTATGGTGATATCGGCTTTTACGAACTCTTCGTCCTTGCCTGCTATCTCAAAGCCCTGTGCTTCACCCTTTACTACAAAGCCGTTTTCGGCATGGTCAAAGCTAAGCTCTATGCCACCGTTTTTATACTCCAGCGACTTATAGATAGGTCCAAACGCTTTTACGTCCATGCCGTAGAAAAGCTTTTCTGCCTGCAAACAAAGTCTTTCGCCAACGGGTACTTTATTCTTTGGGTGTATCTCGTTGAACTCACCGCAATCTGAGATAACAGCTATTCCTGTATTTTTCACTGTCTTATATGCTCTCATCTGAGCCTCTCGTATTTTACACCAATGCTTATAATCAGGGTCGGCGGCATATTTGAACATTGGGAGCTGGACGATTATGAACGGAAGCTCGTCGTCGCCCCACTTCTCTCTCCAAAGCCTGATAAGAGATGTGAGGAGGGTGTAATAGCTGTCCGGCTTATGGTCGTCAGACTCGCCCTGATAATAGAGGAAGCCTTTTATTGTATAAGGACAAACTCTTGACACCATGGTCTCAAAAAGTCCTGTTGGGCGGAATGGGTTTACGCAGTTTATTGGACCCGGCCAATTCTTATCGCCAAGGATCTCGTTGGCTTTCTCCCAGCTCATTGTTGGGTCTTTTTGCAGAAGCTCGCCGTATTTTTTATCCCACACACGCTCAAATTTCTGATAATCTCTGTATTCTTTTATCTGCTCCTCGACAGTTTTGCCCTCAATACGTTTTTCATACTCGTCTATGTAGCTTCTTATTTCAGCGTTGTTTTCAAGGGTCGGTCTGTCTACCCATGCGGAGGCTGATGTGCCGCCCCAGTTACAGCCGATAAGTCCTACTGTTACGCCAAGGTCTTTGGCAAGCTTTCTTCCAAAGAAAAAGCCGACTGCACTCCACGCTCTTGAATTATCCTTTGAAGCCTGTGACCATGCGGTATTGTTTTCGTCCTCATAGAACATTTCGTCAAGAGTGCCACGCTTTTGAGTGTAATAAAATCTTACGTTGCAATCAGGGGTGAGGTTTTCGAGAACTTCTTTGCCGCCCTTTGCGTTTTGAAGTTCAAGCTCCATATTTGACTGGCCGCCGCAGAACCACACTTCGCCTATCATGATACGGCAGAATTTTTTCTCTGTACAGCCGTCTGAAACTGTCATTTCATACTCTCCGCCTGCACTCATTGGAGGGAGGACGGCCGTCCACCTGCCGTCGCAGACCTGCGTCTGGACTGACACGCCGTTAAGAGTAACTGTGACAGTTCTTTCCTCGTCCCCAAGTCCCCAGACTGTTATGTTCTTGTCACGCTGGAGCACCATATCATTTGAAAAAATATTTGCTACTTTTAACATACTTTTTTCTCCTTTCAATATCTATAAAAATTCAAAAAATAACATCGACGCAGGCGATACCTTAATTCCTCACTCCTAACTCCTCACTAATCAAAGAGTATGGTAGAACAGAATGATATCCTCAAAGACGCCCTCTTTGTTTTCAAAGCCCTTCGGTACAGTGCCGAGCTTAACAAAGCCGAGGTTTTCGTAAAGCTTTACCGCCTTGACATTTGACGCAACAACGGCATTGAACTGGAGCACCTTAAAGCCTTTCTGCTTTGCTATGAAAAGACAATGTTCGACTATGACCTTTCCTGCTCCTTTTCCACGGCAGGTGCTTTTTACGGCATAGCTTGCGTTTGCGATATGTCCGCATCTGCCAACGTTATTAGGATGGAGGATATACATTCCTACAGTTTCGCCCTCATTCTCTGCAACACCGCAGAATGTTTGTGAAGCAAAGAATTTTTTTGCCCCATCATAGTCGAGGATCTCTTTCTGTGGGAAGGCATTGCCCTCTTTTACAACTTCGTTCCATATCTCTGCCATTGCAGGAACGTCGTCAATATTGTAACCTCTTACGGTCACGTTTTTCATTTTTGCCATTTTGGATACTTCTCCATAATAAAATTACTCGATAAATGACTTCATGCCACGCTCACGTCGCCAATCAAGGAACTCCTCATATGTTCCCTGTCTGTCGATACAGCCGTCGGGGGTTATCTCGATTATTCTGTTTGCAACTGTCTGAACTATTTCGTGGTCATGAGATGCGAAAATCACAACGCCTTTGAAATCTCTAAGTCCGTTATTCACGGCTGTGATAGACTCAAGGTCGAGGTGGTTGGTAGGTCGGTCAAGCATGATAACGTTTGAGCCGAAGAGCATCATACGGCTGAACATACATCTTACCTTTTCACCGCCTGAGAGAACTTTTACAGGCTTATATATCTCGTCCCCTGAGAAGAGCATTTTGCCAAGGAAACCTCTGAGGTAGGTGTCTGTTACCTCGGAAGTGGAATATTTTCTTATCCAGTCAACGATGCTTTCGTCATTATCGTTGAAGTAGGCTGAGTTATCTATTGGGAAATATGAACGTGATGTGGAAACGCCCCACTTAATGCTGCCCTCGTCAGGCTCTTCTTCCTCTGCAAGTATCTTGAAAAGCATTGTGATAGCCTGCTCGGACTCACCGATGAAAGCGACCTTATCGGTACGGCTGAGGTTAAAGGAAACATTATTGAGGAGCTTTACGCCGTCAACCGTTTTGGATATGCCGTTGACTTTGAGGACGTCTTTTCCAAGCTCTCTATCCATATTAAAGCCTATGAAAGGATATTTTCTTGATGAGGCAGGCATTTCTTCGACTGTGAGCTTATCAAGGAGCTTTCTTCTTGCGGTAGCCTGCTTGGATTTTGATTTGTTTGCTGAGAAACGGTTGATGAACTCCTGGAGTTCCTTGATCTTCTCCTCGGCTTTCTTGTTCTGGTTCTTTATCATTCTCTGCATGAGCTGTGAGGACTCATACCAGAACTCGTAGTTACCAACATACATTTTTATCTTTGTATAGTCGATATCCACGATATGGGTACAAACATTATTAAGGAAGTGTCTGTCATGAGATACAACGAGGACAGTTCCGAAATAGTCGGCAAGGAAGTCCTCAAGCCAGCTTATAGCGTCGATATCAAGGTGGTTGGTAGGCTCGTCCAGCATGATGATATCAGGATTGCCGAAAAGTGCCTGTGCAAGAAGCACCTTGACTTTTTCGTTACCTGAGAGGGTGGACATCTGTGAATAGAGGATATCCTCGGAAAGACCAAGACCCTGAATGAGCTTTGAAGCGTCAGACTCAGCTTCCCAGCCGTTTAATTCTGCGAACTCGCTTTCAAGCTGTCCTGCTCTGTCGCCGTCCTCCTCGGTGAAGTCCTCCTTGGCGTAAAGCTCGTCCTTTTCTTTCATTATCTCATAAAGTCGCTTATTGCCCATTATTACAGTTTCGAGAACTGTATACTCGTCAAATGCAAAGTGATCCTGACGAAGCACTGAAAGTCTGTCCTCTTTTGAGATCACTACCTCGCCTGTGGTAGGCTCTATCTCACCGCAGAGGATCTTCAGAAATGTTGACTTTCCTGCACCGTTTGCACCGATTATGCCATAGCAGTTGCCGTTTGTAAATTTAAGGTCAACGTCCTTGAAAAGAAGCTGACCACCGAATGAAAGGCTTACGTTTGATACTGTTATCATTTTAACTCTCCTATATCTGTTAATTATACTTTGACACTTTATTATACCACACAAAGCGGCTTATGTCTACTTTTAATTATTAATTTTTCATCACTGCGCTTTTATGGTGCAAATGAGGTTTTGCTCTTGACGTTTTCAACAAAAAGTGTTATAATTGTTATGTACACATTGGCAATAGCGATAATTATTGCCCTGAAAATTCAAGAATTAAGTTGGAAAGGATAACTTGAATATGAAAAAAGTTTTGTTTGCTTCTTCGGAGTGTGTTCCGTTTATCAAGACAGGCGGTCTTGCTGACGTTGTCGGCTCTCTGCCTAAGTGCTTTGACAAGAGGTATTATGATGTCAGAGTAATTCTTCCTAAATATTCCTGCATGAAACAGCAGTGGAAAGACATGATGCAGTACAAAACGCATTTCTACATGGACTTTGCAGGTCAGAGCCAATATGTAGGCGTGCTTGAATGTGTTTATGACGGCGTTACGTTCTATTTTATCGACAACGAACATTATTTCACCGGTGACAAGCCTTACACTGAGCATCACTGGGATATAGAAAAGTTCATGTACTTTGACAGAGCTGTGCTTTCTGCTCTGCCGCTTCTTGATTTCCGTCCTGACGTTATACACTGTCACGACTGGCAGACGGGTCTTATACCTGTATATCTTCATGACAGCTTTGCAGGGGGAGATTTTTTCCGCGGCATAAAGACCGTTATGACTATACACAATCTGAAATTCCAGGGAAATGACGGAGTTGAGCAGTTCAAGAGGATATCCGGTCTGTCTGACTATTACTTCACTATCGACAAGCTGAGAACGGGCGTTGACGGAAATATGCTCAAGGGCGGTCTTGTTTATGCTGACGCTATCACAACTGTCAGCAACACATACGCAGAGGAGATAAAGACTCAGTTCTACGGCGAGGGTCTTGACGGACTTATGAGGGCAAGGGCTAACGATCTTCGTGGTATCGTAAATGGTATCGACTACGTTGATTACAACCCTGACACGGACAAGAACATTGTTGTAAGATACAATTACGACAACGTGCTTGAGAAGAAGATACACAACAAGAGAGCAATTCAGGCTGAGCTTGGTCTTGCGCAGGACGACAATCGCTTTATGATAGGCATTGTTAGCCGTTTGACAGATCAGAAGGGCTTTGACCTTATTGCATACATGATGGAAAGAATGTGCGAACAGGGCATACAGTTCGTTGTGCTTGGCACAGGTGAGCAGAAATATGAGGATATGTTCCGCTGGTTTGCAGGCAAGTATCCTGACAGGGTTTCCGCTAACATTTACTACAGTGAGGAAATGAGCCACCGCATTTACGCTTCAGCTGACGCATTTCTTATGCCGTCCCTTTTCGAGCCATGCGGACTTTCACAGCTTATGTCACTGCGTTACGGCACGTTGCCTATCGTTCGTGAAACCGGCGGTTTGAGAGATACTGTTCAGCCGTTCAATCAGTTTGAGAGGACCGGCACTGGTTTCAGCTTTGCAAACTACAATGCACACGAGATGTACAACACTGTTATGTTCGCAAAGTACATATTTGATGACAGACGTGATGAATGGAACGGACTTATCAAATCTGCAATGGCACAGGATTTCTCATGGCAGGCTTCTGCTAACAAATATCAGGAAATGTATGACTGGCTTATCGGCTAAGATAGATACAAGAAAAGCTCCGCAGGAAAAATGCGGAGCTTTTCTTATATGATATGGTTTGGGTCAGGCGTATGATACGTTGGGAATCAGGCGGGCTACCTCAGATTGCCGCTACGGAAACAAACATAAAAAGCGGCACAGTTTAGGCTGCACCGCTTTTGTTTTGCATTTATCAGTCACCGAAAGCGACGCCCAGAGCCTTTGCGGTCTTGACGAGCTGGTGGTCGGCAGGGACAAATTTTGTTTTGCCTGCGACTTCTGAAAGTGGGTTTTCTGACACAACTTCATTTATCATTGCCACTGCATAGCCGTATTTATCGGCTGCGATAAGCTCTGCGGCATGGACGCCGAACTTTGTGGCAAGCACTCTGTCATAGGCCGACGGACTGCCGCCTCTGAGCATATGACCAGGAACGCAAACTCTTGTTTCTCTGCCTGTAAGCTCTTCTATCTGCTTTGCAATTCTAGGGGTAGCAGTTGTAAGGCCCTGTTCTGCACGAAGTCTTGCTCTTTCCTTCTTTTTAAGCTTTGCCTCTTCTTTATCAAAAGCACCCTCAGCCACTGCCATTATAGAGAAGCCCTTTGACTCTCTCTTTTCGCAAGCCTCGGCAAGCTTTTCTATATCGTATGGTATCTCAGGGATCACTATTATATCTGCACCGCCTGCGATACCTGAATAGAGGGTGAGCCAGCCGGCTTTATTGCCCATTATTTCTGCAACGAGTATTCTTCCGTGGGAATTGGCTGTGGAATGAAGTCTGTCGATAACGTCTGTGGCTGTGTCAACGGCGGTATGAAAACCGAAAGTCACGCTTGTACCCCAGATATCGTTGTCTATAGTTTTTGGCAGTCCGATAACGTTAAGTCCCTCAGTTGAAAGGAGGTTAGCGGTCTTATGAGTGCCGTTGCCGCCCAAGGTGAGCAGGCAATCGAGCTTCTGCTTTTTATAGGTTTCTTTCATAGCCTTTACTTTATCCACGTTATCTTCTTCGATGACCTGCATTTTCTTGAAAGGCGTTCTCTTTGTGCCGAAAATAGTTCCGCCTGTGGTAAGGATACCAGAAAAATCAGACTGCTTCATTTCTTTGCACATATTATTGATAAGCCCGTAATAGCCGTCCTCTATGCCGATTATCTGGACATCTTCGCCGAACTTTTCATAGCAAGCCTTTGCAACGCCTCTGATGGTTGCGTTAAGTCCCGGACAATCTCCTCCGCTTGTGAGTATGCCTATTCTTTTCTTCATTTTACCAAGTCCTTTCAATGAAATTCTATCATTATCAACGATATCAATACTTATCGCTTGTGCTGAAATCTTCTATATCGGCTTCGTCGGAAGGAGTGATATCCTGCTGAGTTTCCTCAGGGGTGGCCTCGCTTTCCGGCTCATCGTCAATATATGTGAACCTTGAAGTCTGATGCTCTTTCTTATCCTTTTCACTGTTCTCGCTAAGTTTGAAACGTGCTATCATGTTCTTTAGTATGAGCGACTGGCTTGAAAGCTCCTCGCTTGCGGAAGCTGAACCGACTGCAGTTGAGGTATTGGCTGATACAACGGCTGATATCTGGTCTACTCCCGTATTTACCTGAACGATAGCTTCTGCCTGCGCCTCAGAAGCGTCTGAGATATTCTTTACGAGATCCTTTATAGTATTTGAATTGCTTACGATATTGTTCAGTGAATCAGCAGTTTCTTCGGCTATCTTAGAGCCCTTTGAAACGGCGGCAGACTGGTTTTCGATAAGTGAAGCGGTCTGCTTTGCGGCTTCGGCTGATCTTGATGCCAGACGTCTTACCTCGTCTGCTACCACGCCAAAGCCCTTTGAACCCTCTCTTGCGGCCTCTACGGCGGCGTTAAGGGCAAGGATATTTGTTTGGAATGCGATCTCGTCAATGACCTTGATTATCTTTGAGATCTCATCGGAAGCAGTATGGATAGCGTTCATGGCATTTACCATGTTGCCCATATCGCTGTTGCAGTTGTCAACGGCTTCGGTATTCTTAAGTACGATATTATAAGCGTTCTTAGAGTCCTCAGAGTTTTGAGTTATCTGCTTTGAAACATCACTGAGGGTAGCGGAAAGCTCCTCGATCGCGGAAGCCTGCTGTGTAGAACCCTGTGATACAGACTGTGCGATATTTGACACCTGAACCGCTCCTGAGTTCACCTGCTCAGCTGACATATTGATAGAAGCAAAGGTATCAGACAGAGAGTCGAGTATCTCGTTAAACGTACTCTTTATCTTATAGAAATCGCCCTTGAAAGTGCCTTCCATTCTGTGGCAAAGATTACCTTCGGATATTTGGGTAAGAGCCACTGTAATAAGGTTGATATACTGTCTGAGACAGACGATAGTTTCTTCCAGAGAGTTTGAAAGGACGCCAAGCTCGTCCTTTGAATACCATACGTCAACAGGGTCGGTAAGGTTGCCCTGTGCGAGAGAACGAAGTCTGTTTGTGGTAGAAATGATAGGCTTTGTTATCCTCTTTGCAAAAAGCAGAGAGAACAGCACCGTCAGGCACATAAGCACAACGCCCATTACAATGATATTAGTAAGTGCGCTGGAGCTTGCAGTGGTGAAGTCGGCAACATTTGTAACCATGACGACAGTACCGTCAAAATATGACGAACCATAATAGCCCACGATATAATTGTTATCCTTAAATTTATACTCTGTTGTACCGCTATTATTTGCAAGTATTTTCTCAACGGCATTTGTCACTTCCGTATATTCTTCATCTTTCTTACCGATCTCAAGGGCATTTTTACCTATCTGATCTGTATCCTTATGAAGAAGGATCTCTCCGTCTTTACCAACAAGATAAACATAGCCGGATTTTCCGAAGGTATATTCATTAAGAGCATTGATAAGCATATCACTCTGAATGGTAATACAAGCGACTTTTTGTTCTGTGTTGCCAGACTTTGTTGAAGCAAGTATAGAAAAATAATTCTTACCGCCAAAGGTATATATATCGGTTATATAAGCCGAGCTTCTTTCGCAAGCGCTTACGATGTGTTCCTTTTCAACTGATGACGATACCATTTCATTATCTGTTGCAAGCACAATGCCATTGCCGTCATAAACTGTAAAATTCAGATAGAAGCCTGTGTTGTCTGCAAAGCCACTTTTTACCGCCTTTAGTCTGTCAGCGTCAGTTTTTGCCCCTAAAAAAGAATCAGACTTTACGGTCGAAACTATATTATTCGTATAAGAGCTGATCGTCGAGTCAAAATTCTTAGCCGCCTGAACAGCCAGTGGTTCAGCGGTGCTTTTGAGCGTATCCTTTGCAGAAACGTTTATAAAATACACGGAAACCAAGCTGAGCAGCACCGTGATGATAAGTGCGATTGAAAGCATTGCCAAAAGCAGCTTTGAACGCAACGTTTTCATATAAAGTTCCCCCTTATGAACTTGTTTTTAACGCAGCACACATCACTGCGATATTACGTGTTTATTATATCATAATTGCACAATTATTTCAAGTACCACAAGCATATTTTTTGTGAATTTATGATGCAATTAATGATATGGAGGTGAATAAGAATAGGTAAAAAGGGGGTAAATAAAATATGTACATAAGTCTAAGGATAAGAAAAAGGGTGATGCTTTGCGTTATAGCTGTGCTTACTGTGCTGGCGGCGGTGGCTGTTATGCCGACCTTTGCAAAAGAAGAAAAAACAGACGGCATAAAGCTTCCGATCATAATGTATCACAGCATCGTAAAAAACGAAGATCGCAGCGGTGAGTATGTCATAACGCCTATCGAGCTTGAAAAGGATCTGCTTTATCTGAAGCAGAACGGCTACACTACTGTTTTTGTAAATGACGTTATAAGATATGTGAAGCGTGGGGGCGAGCTGCCTGAGAAGCCTATTATACTGACATTTGATGACGGCACTTACAACTACAGAGAATATCTTCTGCCGCTTCTTGAAAAATACGATATGAAAGCCACTGTATCTATTGTGGGGGCTTACACTGACGCTGCCTGCGAGGAGGCTGAGCCTGATCCTGCTTACTCTTATCTTGACTGGCAGGACGTTTCGGTGCTTCGTGACAGCGGTCATGTGGAGATATGCAATCACTCTTACGATATGCACAATCTTGAAGGCAGGCGTGGAGTCGGTCAGCTGGAGGGGGAAAGCTACGAGGATTACCGAAAGGTATTTCTTAAGGACACCACGAAGCTTCAAACGCTTTGCGATGAACACTGTGGTTTTCAGCCAAACGTTTACACCTATCCTTTCGGCATAACCTGCGAAAGTGCAAGTCGGCTCGTAAAGAACATGGGGTTTGAAGCTAGTCTTGGAGTAGAGGAAAAAATCAATATAATAAAAAAAGAAGATGAGCGCTGCCTTTTTGGTCTTTACAGATACAATCGCAGCGGGGTCATCTCCACAGAAGAATTCATGAAAAAAGTTTTTGGAGCATAAAAAAAAGCAGCCCCTATTGGAGCCACTCTCTAAACTGAATCACCATCAGCATATTCACATTATACTCTGGCAGGTGTCGAAATTATACTTGTTTTTGTGTGATTTTTGTAAAAAAAATGTGTATTCGTGTAAGCAGAGTGAAAAAATGCTGTCACAAGCAGCCAAAAGCACGTTGATACGCCACTTTTGGCTGTTTATCATCTCTTTATACAGAACTTATTTATCCTTTTTGCCGCCTTTGATCTTTCCTCTTATCCAGATAATTATTACGACAAGTGCGATAACAAGGACAATAAGGACGATAGCAAGGGCGGTATTGAGCATCTTTTTATACTGATCCATAACATTTGCGTTTTTGGACACGGCAGATGAAGTATCGGAACCGTCTTTCTTTTGGGCGGTCTGGGTCTGCTGTTCATCTCCGCCTGCGGCTCTTATTATGGTGACAGTATAGGTGGCGGCATTGCCGTCAACGTCTGTGACGGTTATGGTTCGTACATTTTCGCCCACCTGACACTCGCTTGTGCCTGTATACCATATATAATCAGAGGGGCTTGCTGTTGTTCCCTCTATCTCAACATTGGTAACGGAATTGTCAACGTTCACTGTATAGTTATAGACATTATAGGCAAAGGCAGGAGAAAGCTCGCCGTTATCCACTGTCAGGGCTGTAAGAACGCCTTTATCGGGTATGCCGTTTGAAGGTGCGGTCTTAGTGGTAGTTGTGGTGGTGGTCTTTTCGGTGGTGGTCGTGGTTTCTGTTTCGGTCTTGGTTTCCACCTTATCGCTTCCAACTGTTATGACACAATAGGCGGTAGGCGAACCGATAAGCTCTGAATCAGGGGAATATATCTGACAGCTTTGCAGGCTTATATTTGCATTTCCTGCTGACAGACCTTTGAACGTAAAGCTGAAATCCACTTCTGAAGAGGGAGTATCAGGAAATCCGTTTACTGTAAGAACTCCTCCGCCGCCTGAGGCGTTGTCGCTTGACACAAATTCTATAACGGAATCGTCATAGGCGATATTTGCCTGAACGCTTCCTATCTCTGAATCTGCAGAAAATGTCACGGACACTTCAAACTGCTGATCGGTCATGACGGGGTTTTTAGGCGGATAGAAGAAAGCCTCCCCTGTTGCATGGGCAGTGAGAGCCGTCATTGGAACTGCAAGTGCGGCTGTCAAGAGCGATGAGAATATTCTTTTTACAAGCTTTGTTTTTGTGGTCATTGCTATCCCTCCCGATAACATGGATAATTATTTGGTATAAACTTTGGCTATATCAGACCACTGTCCGAAATAGGTCTTGCCACCTGTGGCTGTATAGCTTCTCACACGGACGAAATATGTCTTTTGGCTTTTAAGATTTGTTATAGTCTTTTTGTCGGTCTTATTTGATGTCACCTTAACTGTCTTTGCACCGCTGAAAGATATATTTTCAGCATAGGATATCACATAGCCTGTAGCAGAGCCTTTCTGTGCATAGTCTATATAAAAGCCTTTTTTCACCGGCATGAGCTTTTGTATGGTCTGCTTTGCAGGGTTTATTATAAAAGACTTTGTTATCACTCCGCCATACGAGCCTTTTCCTGTTATTGTTACCTTAGCTGTGCCTATATTCTTGTTGGAGGAATATTTCACTGTATAGTCTGTGCCGTTTTTAAGGGTTTTGCCCGAATATGTGACTGTTATACTTTGGGTGATGTTCTTGCCTGTGAAAGACTTGTTTTTTATACCTGCTACCTTAGCTTTGGCAATATCATATTTTGCGGTGGTCACGCTCTTTGTATCAGACCATGCGCCGTTATAACGCTTGCCGCCGACTATTGTATACGAACGCACTCTTACATAATATTTCTTCCCTGCCGTCAGGTTTGAAACTGTCTTTTTATCCGTTTTGTTTGAGGATATGATCAAGGTTTTTGATCCTGCGAAGTCAGAGCGTGTACTGTACTGCAGTTCATATCCTGTGGCTGAGCCTTTCTGAGCAAAGTCGATAAAAAAGCCTTTATATCTTGTTTGCAGAGATTGTATCTCCTGTTTTGCAGGATAAATGGTAAAAGTTTTTGTTATCGTACCCTGATAGTTGCCCATGAAGCTTATGATCATTTTTCCAACGCCTATTTTTGTATTTGAGCTATAGGAAACAGTATAATCATGTTCAGGAAGAAGAAATTTTCCTCCGTCTGTTACCATAACGTCAGGTCTTATAGGCTTGCCTGTGTAGGAGAGCGTATCAACATAATAGACGCTTGTCAATTGGGCGGACTTTGGAAGAATGTCGAATGCTTTGGCTATAGTGCCACTGTATCCGCCAATGCCTGTTATTATCATTTTGCCCTTGCCTGCGGCTATATTATCGGCATAGTCAATGGTATAGTCTTTATTATTCGTCAAAGCGGTATCGCCATAGGAAAGCGTTATACTGCTTTGAGCAAGCTCATAGCCTGTGAATGTCATATGTGTTTTAAAGCCTGATATCTCGCAGTCTTTTATAAGCTTTCTGTCGGTATAGACCGCCTGCACTGTCATATGGGCTGTGACTTTTGAAAAGTCTTTATCCCAGCCTGTAAAGCGTTTGCCCTTTATGGGCGGTGCTTTGGGCGGATCGGCACTTTTGCCGTATTCTACGGTCTGAGATGACAAAACTGTGCCGTTTATATCGGTGAAATCGACATTGCAGGTATTGGCTTTCCAGCCTGCATAAAGCGTCTTTGAGCCGTCTGAAAAGCTCACGGACGTTATAGGCTCGCTCTCAAGCTGTGGGTCGGCATACCAGCCTGTAAACTGTGCGCCCTCTTTTGTGGGGGCGGAAAGCTGTGCGGTTTCGCCCTCACCAAGCTCATCAGTGTTGAGGGGGCTGTTTTCGCCACCGTTAAGGATATAATCTATCTTTGCTTTGTCACTTGGGGTGACTTTTGCGGAAACTGTGGTGTTTTCTGTGAAAACTGTGTTGCTGTTCACAGGTTCGCCTTTACGATACCAGCCGAGGGTGTAGCCCTGCTGAACGTTCACATTCGGGAACACGGCTTTGCCTGCATAGTCGGTGCAGACTTCTATGGTCTGTGCCACAGCGGAGAATGTTATCTTATGGGAAGCCTGCTCGTTATATAAGGTCTGGCGCACAAGAGTTCCGTCCATTGTCCACTTTGCGCTGTCCTTGAACTTTTCCCCGTAGGTGTTCATTGCATATGCCCCTTGGGAAAGTGCATTTTTTGCAGAGAGGCTTGAAACCAGGCTGTCGCTGTCATTGCTGTAACAGCCGTATGCGTTCACAACGGAAACGGCAATATCCCTGCCTCCTATAAAGGCGTTCGTATGTGCAGAGCTGTTTTCCCTTAGGTTTGAAGAACACTCTGTTATGATACCGCAGGATTGTCTTCCTATGACGCCACCTGAATAGACTTCTCCTGACACTGTGCCGTCAAAGGTGCAGGCTTTTATGGCTGTTCCTTGATAAAAGCCCACTATTCCACCTGCGTAATCGCCTTTCACTATACAGTTTTTCAGGGAAATGTTATTTATCTCTGCACCATTTTTTATGTATGCGAAAAGCCCTGAATACTCCCCTGAGGAGATAACTGCGTTTTTTATAAGATGTCCGTTGCCGTCAAAATAGCCCATGAATGGGTTTTCAGAATCGCCTACGGGTGAGATAGTTTTTCCGTCAAAGTCAAGGTCAGCTTCAAGGGTGACTAGCTTGCCCTCAAAGCTTTCGCCGCTGCTTACACGCTTTGCAAAGCTTTCCCACTGGGCTTCGGTGGTTATAACAAGAGCTTCGTCCTGTTCTTCTGCGGCGGAGATAAGGAGCTTTTGTGCGTTTGAGATATCATTTTTAGAAGCGTTCTCGTCTGCAAGCACCTTTCGGGCATTGTTTGCTTCCCTTTCACAGCCTGCAAGGGTGCCGTACTTCGCAAGGGTGGTTTCAAGTGAACTTTTATCGGGCTTTGCAATATCGTCAGTATAAGCATAGATAAAAAGACTTCCTATGGAGTCGGTCTTGTCTGCTCCAACGTCAGACCAATATTTGCCGTTAAGGGAAACATAGCTTTGCCCTGACTGCGCCTTTGATGTTCGGTCGCTTTCTGCAAGGAGATATCCCCTGCCGCTGTCGCCGCTGAATTTTACTGAAATGGAATATTTCTCGCCCTCTTCAAGGAGGATATCCTCGGGAAAGTCAACTGTATAAAAGCCGTTTGCGGACACCGAGCCGCTTATCTGCGTTTCAAGGACGCCTATAGGGTCGCTGTCGGAAACGTCGGTATAGACGCTTAGGGTGTAATCCGCACTGCCCGTTTTGCCCACATACATAAAGCCTGCTTTATCAAGCTTTTCATCGGCTTTAGCGGTGAAAACATTTGCACCGTAAACAGAACCGTCATTGCTTGCGTTCACAACATAGCCTGTCATTTTGCTGTAGTGATATGTATTATCACAGCTTTCTTCAAAGTCATAGCAGCAAAACTGTCCGAACTCTGCTTCGTCATAGGACACCCAATAGAAGCCGTCATTGTCCTGATCTGCGCCCCACGAGCCTTTCACAAGCCATGCGCCGTTATTGGCAGGCTTATATCTGAAATTATCCTTACTGTAGTTATCGTCCCAGCCCACCACTGTGACGGAATGATTTATGATAGTGTTTTTTGAGGCGTCGGGATCATAGTAGGCAGTATTGTTATGATTCATATAGCCATTTCCTGCAAAATAGCTTGCGGAAACTGCTCCAAGCTCCATTATTTTACGCTTCACCTGTGTGGTGCTTGAAAGCTCCATGACATAATTCAGCCTGTATTCGCTGACGCTTTTCTTATTTTCGGAAACTATCATATTCTCTGTGCCGGATTCTAAAAACGGCTCGTAATCCTCATAGCATAGTCCCTGACCATTTGCAAGGGCGGAGGCCGCAAAGAGCCAGTTTCCCCCTGATGAAAAATCGTCTTTACCTGTGGCTGTGCCTGAATTTGAGGAAAGCACCAAGGCAGGCACGGAAAATTCTGCGGAGGGGTTTTCAAGCCCCTTTTTGATAAGATCCTGCTCTGCGCAGGCAAGGGCTGAGAATGCCCAGCAAGCACCTGTTGACGCCTGATCTTTTACTGTAGTGATCTCTCCTGAGCTTCTTGGGTCATAGGTGGATGGGAGCTTTTGGGCAGCTAGTCTTGCGGGGGACTTTATCCGATAGTCACCATCTGTGCTTTTGGCCACGCCCTCTATCTCATAGCTATAGCCATTATGGGTAAAGTTTACGGGAGCGACTTTTATGCCGTTATCCTCGTTGGCAAGTGCAAAAGTCTGCGCCGAAAGCTGAAAAGCCAAGAGCAAAGCTGTCAAAAGCCCTGCCGCACCTTTCATTCTTCTCATTTTCCGCCCTCCTGTTTATCTCAGGTTATGGTTATCTTTCTTGTATACTCGTTTGAAATACATCTGCCGTATGCCGCTGTTTCTCTAAGTCTTACTGCGTTCTTTTCAAGGAAAGCAACACGCTTTGCATAGTCGGAGATATCCTCAAGCTTTTTCAGCGAGGTATCATACTCCAGAGTTCTGTTCTCAGCCTGCGCAAGTATGCGTGTGCCTGTGCGGTTAAAGGCAAGTATCCTGCCGTATGGCACTTGTCGGATATCGTCCTTTCTGATGCCGAGAACAAGGTGCAGGACCATTCTTCTTACTCTTGCCATGGTGATATTCTTTGACTTTATACGCTGTTCAAAGATATCCATAGTTTCAGGGCAAGAGCTTACGACAGACATAAATCTGTTGGCAAGGTGTTCGTCGCAGTCAGGGAGGGCAAGAAAATCTTCTCTTGAAGCTGTGCAGAGCTTGAAAAGCATTTCTCTGCCTGCCTGCCGGGTAAAGGACGGCTTACAGCCCTCAAAATCATATGGAACAAATTTCTGCCACTCGCCGCCCTCTTTTATAAGCTCTCTTATATGAGAAGCCGAAGCGAAATTACCAGACTCTGCCTGAGAATCATGTGCAACAGCTTCACGCTTTACGGCATAAGGCACTAGCCATGGGGCTATACGCTTTGCCGCCTTTATATACTCCACTGCAAGAACGTTATTGGGGGTAGAGAATATCTCCTCGGCGGTTCTGCCGTAAAGACCTATGGAGGCTTCATACATAGCCTGCGGGTAGGTCTTTCCCTGAGATAAAAGCTCTCTGACCTGCTGTGAGTTTTCAAGCATTGCGGATATCTCCGCTGCCTGTTCAAGAGCGTTTTTATCACCGCTTTCACAGCCAAAAGACAATGTCGTTACCACATTCTCCCCAAGACCTGCAAGAAGCATTACTGCACTTCTTGCAAAGACCTCGCTGTTTGAGCATGAGAACGGGCATGGCAATTCTATAACAAGGTCTGCACCGTTTCTTATAGCAGCCTGTGCTCTGTCATATTTTGAAAAAACAGCCGCTGAACCACGCTGCACGCAATCACCGCTCATTACTGCGACGATCCCCTCTGCGCCAGCCTGTCTTGTGGCTTGTATCTGATATTTGTGTCCGTTATGGAACGGATTATATTCCGCAACTATTCCCGCAATTTTCATTTTTTACTCCTCTTTCTACCCTATGCAAATTTTATTCCGTCTTTCAAAAGCTTACTGCGAATTATGATACTAATATGTTAAGCCCTAGTAAAAAAATTGTGCAATATGTATATTTATGAAAAAAGCTCTTGAAATTTATCATTAATATTGATATACTATAAGTATATGATATTATGGGCTTAAAGTCAAGCCCGTTATCTGACATATTATAATCGGGAGGAGATTTTTTCCAATGAAAATCTTAGTTGTAAACGCAGGTTCATCATCACTTAAATATCAGCTTCTGGATATGAAGGACGAGTCTGTTATCGCAAAGGGCAACTGCGACCGTATCGGTATCGACGGCCATGTAAGCGCAAAGACAGGCGACGGCAGACACATCGAGGAGGATTGCAATTTCCCTACTCACACAGAGGCTTTTGAAAAGCTCGTTGAGGTACTCACATCAGGCGAAACAAAGGTCATCGACTCTATGTCTGAGATATCAGCTGTTGGTCACAGAATAGTTCAGGGTGCTGAGATATTCAAGGAGACCTGCCTTGTAACAGACGAAGTTATCGACCAGATCGACTCACTGGCTGAGCTTGCACCTGTACATAACCACCCACACGCTCTTGCACTGAGAGCCTGCAAGGCAGTTATCCCAGCAGGCACACCACAGGTAGTCGTATTCGACACTGCTTTCCACTCAACAATGCCAAGAAAGGCTTATCTCTACGGTCTGCCATACGAGTGCTACACTGATCTTCATGTAAGAAAATACGGCTTCCACGGAACATCACACAGATTTGTTTCAGGCGAGCTTGCAAGAGTAATGGGCAAGCCTATCGAGGAGCTTAAGATCGTTTCATGCCACCTTGGAAACGGCTCATCTATCACAGCTATCAACGGCGGCAAGTCTGTTGACACATCAATGGGCTTTACTCCTCTTGACGGTCTTGTAATGGGCACACGCTGCGGCTCTGTTGACCCTTCTGCTGTTGACTATGTTGAGAAGAAAATGGGCTTCACACCTGACCAGATGACAGAATACATGAACAAGAAGTCAGGCTTCCTTGGTCTGTCAGGCATCGGTTCTGACAACAGAGATATTCAGGCTGCTGCAAGCGAGGGCAACGAGAGAGCGCTTATCGTAAGCGAGATATTTGCTTATCAGATCAAGAAGTTTATAGGCTCATACGCTGCTGCAATGAACGGCCTTGACGCTGTTATCTTTACAGGCGGTATCGGTGAGAACGCACCTGAGGTAAGAGCTGCTGCTTGCTCAAATCTCGATATCCTCGGTATCCACATTGACGCTGAGAAGAATCTCTGCCGTGGAATCCTCAAGGAGATCTCCACTGACGAGTCTAAGACAAAG
>ERZ860590.964-NODE-964-length-17949-cov-2.360344_pt1 | contig 17949 bp, 13 predicted proteins | sample MGYA00509975_ERZ860590 | MGnify/ENA primary metagenome ERZ860590 (study PRJEB30046, sample SAMN00715250) | human gut metagenome | study: EMG produced TPA metagenomics assembly of the A metagenome-wide association study of gut microbiota in type 2... | reverse complement strand
CCGTTTCAGCAAGTCGCAGCAAGACTCGCTGCTGGGAGCCGTGGAGCAAGGCACCGTGACGCTGATAGGCGCCACCACGGAGAACCCTTCGTTCGAGGTCATCCGCCCGCTACTATCCCGCTGCCAGCTCTATACCCTGAAGTCACTGGAGAAGGACGACCTGCTGGAACTGCTGCAACGCGCCATCACCACGGACACCGTGCTGAAGGAACGGAAAATAGAACTGAAAGAAACCACTGCCATGCTCCGCTTCAGCGGAGGAGACGCCCGCAAGCTGCTCAACATCCTCGAACTGGTGATAGATTCCGAAGCCACCGACCCTGTCCTCATCACGGATGACATGGTGACCGAACGCCTTCAACAGAACCCTCTTGCTTACGACAAGGACGGCGAGATGCACTACGACATCATCTCCGCTTTCATCAAATCCATTCGCGGCAGCGACCCGGATGGCGCCATCTACTGGCTGGCACGCATGGTAGAAGGCGGTGAAGACCCTGCCTTCATAGCCCGCCGCCTCGTCATCTCTGCCTCCGAAGACATCGGACTGGCCAACCCCAACGCGCTGCTGCTTGCCAACGCCTGCTTCGACACGCTGATGAAAGTGGGATGGCCCGAAGGACGTATCCCCCTGGCAGAAGCCACCATATACCTCGCCACCAGTCCTAAGAGCAATTCAGCCTATATGGCCATCAACAATGCCCTGGAACTGGTACGCGAAACGGGCAACCTCCCCGTCCCCCTGCACCTGCGCAATGCGCCCACCAAGCTGATGAAGCAGTTGGGCTACGGCGAGAAGTACAAGTACGCCCACGACTACCCCGGCAACTTCGTCAAGCAGCAATTCCTGCCCGACGAATTGAAAGACCGCCGTATCTGGGAGCCACAACTCAACCCTGCCGAGCAAAAGCATAAGGAACGGATGCAGCAACTCTGGGGAGAGGAAAAGAAATGGTAAACTATCAATTCAAATTAAAAATTGAAAATTAGAGATTAAAAGTCGGATACAGAAAATCCCCACAACAAATAACTCATAACTCATAACTCCATGAATATAGTAGTATTAGACGGCTATGCCGCCAACCCCGGCGACCTCTGCTGGGACGAATTGCAAGCCTTGGGCGAGTGCACCATCTACGACCGCACCGCCCCTGCGGAAGTATTGGAACGCGCCGCTGGTGCAGAAATCCTGCTGACCAACAAAACCGTGCTCACCGCCGAGCACATGGCGGCACTGCCCGAACTGAAGTATATCGGTGTGCTGGCCACCGGATATAACATCGTAGACACCACTGCCGCCAAAGAACGCGGCATCATTGTCACCAATATTCCCGCCTACAGCACCGACTCCGTTGCCCAGATGGTCTTTGCCCATATTCTGAACATCACCCAGCAAGTGCAACACCACTCTGAAGAGGTGCACCGGGGCCGCTGGACAGCAAGCAAGGACTTCTGCTTCTGGGACACGCCTCTCATCGAACTGCGCGAAAAGAAGCTTGGAATCGTAGGCCTGGGCCACACCGGCTTCACCACCGCCCGCATCGCCATCGGCTTCGGTATGAAGGTATGTGCCTACACCTCCAAGACCAACTTCCAGCTTCCTCCCGAAATCCGCAAGATGGAGCTGGACGAGTTGTTCCGCGAATGTGACATCATCAGTCTGCACTGTCCCCTCACCGACTCCACCCGCGAGATGGTGAATGCAGAACGGCTTCGGTTGATGAAGCCCACCGCCATTCTCATCAATACCGGACGCGGCCCTCTCATCAACGAACAAGACCTTGCCAATGCACTTAACAACGGTACCATCTATGCCGCCGGCGTAGACGTACTCTCGCAAGAACCTCCCCGTGCCGACAATCCGTTGCTCTCCGCCCGCAACTGCTACATCACTCCGCACATTGCCTGGGCAAGCACCGCCGCGCGCGAACGCCTCATGCAGATTATGCTCGAGAACATCAAGGCCTACCAAGACGGCAAGCCGGTGAACGTAGTGAATAAATAAGCAAACAACATGGGAAAGTCCGCCGTAAAAGGTCTGTTCTACATCTGTCTGATAGCAGCGACATTCGTCTTGGCCACCATCACCATAGTGGCAGCCTTCTCAGGAAATGTAGCTCCGGTCGATTCCGTCATCATGCCATTACTGGGGCTGGCAGTGCCCGTACTCCTGATTGTCAATCTGATAACGGCACTCTGCTGGGCATTGGCCCGTAAGCGCTGGGCACTGGTTCCGCTGGTGGCATTCTTCTGCAACTGGGGATATCTGACGTCTGTCTTCCAGCTCCACCTGCCGAAAGACAAGACCCCGGCAGGCAAGTATCTGAAGATAGCCACCTACAACATACACAACTTTGGAGGTGAGATTACCGGTTATTCCTGCAAGGAGATAGCCCGGTACATGCAGCAGGAGGGCGTGGATGTGCTGTGCTTCCAGGAGTTCGGAGACAACAGTGACTTCCCCACAGACAGCATACGGCGCGTACTCTCGCATTGGTCACACGCGCTCATCCCTTCTGAAGACTCCGTCAAGGGCGTACTGCCTATCGCCGTATTCAGCCGCTATCCATTGGCGAACCACCGTTTCATCACTTACCAGCACAGCTCCAACTGTAGCATGATGTGCGATGTAGTGATGGGTACGGATACCATACGTCTGATAAACAACCACCTGCAGACCACCAGCGTCAGCCAGAAGCTGCCGTAGGAGGTAAAAGCGGTTAAGCCACCGACGACACCCGCCGCGAAGTCCAGGCAGCCAAAGATGCCGCAGGCACCCTGCACGAAAACTTCATGAAGCGGGCCACGCAGACTTACGTCATCAGCCACTACGCTAAGACCAGCCCCTATCCCGTGCTGCTATGCGGCGACTTCAACTCAATACCTTCCTCCTACACCTACCATCATTTGAGGAAAACCCTCAAAGACGGATTCCGCACTGCCGGAAACGGATACATGTACACCTACCGCTATGCCAAACGCATGTTGCGTATTGATTACATCTTCCACTCCCCTAGCTTGAAGGGTATCGAATACTACTCTCCGGACCTGGATTTGTGCAGCGACCACAATCCAGTGATTATGGAGGTTGAAATACAATAAAGTAAAGAAAGCCAAAAACAATAAGGGCTGTCCCGGAAATCCCGGAACAGCCCTTGCCTTATCATATTCTGCCATTCAACGGAGGTTATCTGCACCCGATTAGTTGAACACGTAACGGATACCGACTTGCAACTTCCAGCATTCGCTGTAGTTCTGATAGGTGTCGTAAGTCTTGGTAGGATATTCACCGTTCACCTTATACATGGAGAATACCGGAGTCAGGTCAGTGGCGCTCTTCACCCCTTCATACTTCAGGATTCGGTTGCTGTTGGAAACGGTGTTGGTCTTGGAGATACCCCATTTGGAGTTGATGAGGTTACCCACGTTCATGATGTCGAAACTCAACTGGAAGCAATGCTTGGTCTTGCCAATCTTGAATTCGAAATCCTCCAGCAGACGGAAGTCAAAGCGGTGCACCCACGGAGCGCGGGCAGCATAAGCCTCGGCATACTGTCCTTTGTGATTCTTCAAGTACGAATCCTGCTCTACGAATTTCCAGAAGGCAACGCGGTCTTCCTCTGTCTTGAAGTTGATTTCACTATCGTCCTTCGGAATGTACATCAAGTCGTTGTTGATACCATCGCCGTTCATGTCGTTGGTGTAGCAGAAGCTGTAACCGCCGGAAGAATAGCCGGAATAGAACAGATTCAGGTGTGTGCCGCGAAGCAGGCCTTTGTGTCTGAAGGGGATGTAGTAGCCCACAGAAGCAATCACCTTATCGGGAACCACATACTGTGACCGTTGTGCATCCACATAATTGGAACCATCAATCGTGTTCAATCCCTGCCAAGTGGAGATAGGGTCGCTGCCCGGAAGACCGGAAACTTCTTTGGACTCCGTGTGCGTATAGGCCAGCATCAGCATCAAGTCATCCACCGGCTGGGCATTCACCGTGATGTTTGCCGTATAGCCGTAGCCTTTGGATGTATTGTCGAGTACCACGGCATTCTTGCCATTGTAATGCACGAAGTCGCCTGCATATTTCACATTCTTGTCGGGGTTGTCATAAAGAGAATAAGAGTACACCATGCGGTTATCCGCACCATTGAAACGTTGCATACCCGTATGCAGCAGTTCCGTAGTTGTCACGTCTTTTCCATCAGCGCCCTTGACGGTGGTCAGCTTATTGTACTTCCATTCGTCGGGGTTCTTGATATTGATGTTGTTGATGGTAACGGCATTCACATTCTTCGTGAACATGAACTCTCCCGTCACGGTCAAGGGGAAAGATACGGGTACCTGATAGTCCACCGCGATAGACGACTTCCACACCTGCGGCATCTTGAAGTCCTGAGCCACACCGGAAATCTTGCTTCCCGCCACGTGTTTCTCAATCGTGGTGGGGAGGTTGAACTTGTCGATTATCTGGTTCATGTCCGTAATCATGCCGCCTGCCAACTGGTCCAGACGGGAATCATGGCCCACCACCTTTCCATTGTCATATTGGGTCTTAAAGGTAACGGAGTTCTGTACCATAGAAGCATTGGTCGGCATATTGGTGAAGAAAACCAACGGCAGACGTCCGGTAAACACACCCGTACCTCCACGTACTTTCAGCGACTTGTCCTTGAACACGTCCCAAACGAAACCTATACGGGGAGAAATCTGCCATCTGGAATCCGGCCACTTGCCAGTGTCGATGTGCTGCCCGTCGAAGTCAAGCTCATAGATGGCATCGTTTCTCTGGAGGTCGTCGTTGTCGAACATCAAGTTGTCGAAACGGATACCGTAGGTCAGTTTCAGACTGTTGCCGAGGTTCCATTCATCCTGGGCATAGAAACCAAGCTGGTTGAAGGTAACCTGAGCATTGGGGTTGGCCACACCGTTGAAGCCATAAGTCAAAGCGAATGATTCGGGAGCTGCGCCACTCAGGAAATCTTCCAGACTGTTATAGCGGTAATATCCCGTACCGTTACGCATATAGGCGTTGTTGGCAAACTGGTGCTCATAGCTAAGACCTGCCGTCAGCTTGTGGTTACCGGTGAAGAAGGTGAAGTTATCGGTAATGTTCGTAATCTTGTTCTTCACACCGTTGTTGTAGGTGAACAACTCGTAACCGGCGCTCATGTATGGTTCCAGAATCTGGTTTCCATTCTCGTCCTTGCCTGCCATGATGTCGATGAAGGGGAAAGGAGAAGAATTGGTGCCGCGCATGTCCTCTATATTGGTGTAGGTGAACAGCAACTGATTGGAAATCTTATCGGTGAAGCGGCTGTTCAAATCTGTCGCCCAAGACTGCACCTTGTTGTCCATGGAATACATGCTGTTGGCAAACGCCATAGACTGCGTACCTACGCGATAAGTATTGTTCAAGCGATATCCCGTATCGGAAGAGTTACCGTTCGGGGCATTCCAAGCCGTATTCTTCGTATTGTTGTAGCGGAGGCTCAAGCGATGGCGGTCCGTGATGTTCCAGTCGATGCGGGCCAGAATCTTGGTGTTCTCCTCGTCAGCAGGAAAACTTGTGTAAGAGCCTGCGTCGTAGCCGTACTTGTCCTTCAGATGGTTGTACACCTTCTCCATATCCGACTTCAGCGTACGGGACACCATACCTTTTGCCTCTTCACCGTCCTCACGCGCGCGATACTTTATAACCTCTCCCGGAGTCTTCTCCTTTTCGTAGTTTACGAAGAAGAACAGTTTGTTCTTGATGATAGGACCGCCCAGCGTGAAGCCGTAGGTAGTCTTGGACTCGTCGGAACGTGCTCCCAGGTCCTCGCCGTTGATGCGGTTACCGCGCATGTCCTGGTTGCGGTAATAGGTATAGGCAGTACCTCTGAACGTGTTCGTACCACTCTTGGTAATGGCGTTGATGCCGCCGCCTATGAAGTTCGTCTGGCGCACGTCGAAGGGAGCCACCACTACCTGCACCTCTTCGATGGCATCCATGGAGATGGGGTTGCCGCCGCCGGGGAGGTTGGAACTAAGTCCGAAGTTATTGTTGAAGTTGGCACCGTCGATAGTGAAGTTCGTGGAACGTCCGTCACCGCCGGCAAAACTCATGCCGTTGGCATAGGGAGAAAGGCGGGCAATGTCACTGATGCTGCGGTTCACGGTGGGAAGCTGCGTTATCTGTGCAGAAGAGATGTTGGTAGTGGCACCCGTCTTTTCGGCGGTAAACTTGGTCTTGGCAGCCGTCACAATCACTTCGTTCAGCAGCTCGGAAGATTCGCTCATCTCTACGTTCAGGTTATACACCTCGCCCAGTTGGAGAGTGATGTCCTTATAAATAACTGTCTGATAGCCGATATAGGAAATCTCTACCCGATAGGGACCACCGGTGCGCATACCCTGGATGGAATAGCGTCCGTCGACATTGGTCACGGTTCCGTAGCGCGAACCGGAAGGCTGGTGCACCGCCTGGACAGTGGCACCAATAATGGGCTCATTACTTGCATCCGTCACCTTACCCGCCATAGAAGCTGTGGTGACCTGCGCATCTACACCCACGGTGGCCAGTAACAGCAGCACCGTCAGTATAATTCTTACTCTCTTTAACATAATGTCTTTTAAATTAGTTTCTTAAAACGTTATATTTCTTAAAACATTGGCAAAGATACGCAAAATTATATATAAAGGCATTACAACGCGATTACATTTTTTAAGGATTTATTCAATACAAGGCAGTACCACTGTGAAACGGCTTCCACGGCCTTCCTCGGACTGGAGTTCGATGCGTCCTCCCATCTTTTCGACAATGAGCACACAGATGGACAAGCCCAGCCCGACGCCTTGGGAAAACTCGCTGCGCTTGTAGAAACGCTCGAAAATCATCTTCTGCTCGCTGTGCGGAATGCCTATGCCGGTGTCTTCCACATAAAGATGTACCTCGCTCATGCCGGACGGACAGCAATACCCCAGCCGGATGCTGCCTCCTTTCGTAAACTTGTTGGCATTGTTCAGGAAGTTGGTGAGTACCTGTGTCAGTCGCATGGGGTCTACATTCACCTGCACATCTTCGGGAGGGAAATCCTTGAGGAACTGCAACGGCGGCCGGATAAGCAGGCTATGCGTCTGATAGACGTCATCGAGCAACCGGCACACGCTCTCCCGCTGAAAGGTGAACGAGAGGTTACCCGACTCGATGCGCGACAGTTCCAGCACATCGCCCACCAGCTTCAGCAGCAGTTTGGTATTGGTGTTGATAATGTCCACAAACTCCTGCCGCTCTTCGTTTGAAAACTCCGGCTCATTGGCCAGCATATCCGAGAAGCCGACAATGGCATTGAGCGGAGTGCGGATCTCGTGGCTCATGTTGTTGAGGAACGACTGTTTCAGTTCGGCCTGCTCCGCCAGCTCGCGGGATTCTATCAGCTCCTGCTCGTGGTCTTTCAGTTCCTGGATATTCTGCAGCAATCCGGCTATGATGGGTGCGTGTCCGGGGGTGTGGATGGTATTGTAGCTGAACTCCCACCACTGGAACTCACCGGTGAAGTTACAGCGATACTGCCCCTTGTGGTGCGTGCGTTCATGCCTTGCCGCTATGTTCTTGCGGAAGGCGAGTAAGTCGTCGGGATGGATGTAGGGAGTGATTTCATCGAGCAGAAGACGGCCGGGACGATGATGAATAAGCTCGCAAAACTGCGAGTCGCAGGACACGGAATCTCCCTCCAGTCGCCAGGCGTAGGTAGAATTTCCTTCGATGGCCAGGCAGAGGGTCTCATGCTCGTAGAGGAGGTTTCGCAATGCCTCACGCTTGCGCCTGCGTTCGCGCAGCAGGCTGAAGGAGAGCAAGACTATCACCGTCAGCACGAAGACTGCGCCCAAGATGGAACCGATAAGTATAGGATAGCGGTAGCGCTCCGAAAAAGGGATATACATCACAGTGTACTCTGCCGGAATGCTCTCGAGCGGGATGCCATACTTCTGCAGCACATGCCAGTTCAGCACGTACTGCTTGGCGCATTCCGTCACCTGCTGCCGGGGCATCCGCCCTTCGAGGCGTTCCTTGATACCGGTCGCCATGTATCTTATCTGGCTTTCCAGTGGAGTGAAATATCCTCCCAGCAAGTAGTCGGCAAAGCCGAAGCCCTCGTTGATGGTCTGAAACGTGGGATTGTCGAAGAGCATGCCCACACGCTTGGTGGTATAGTCTCGCTTGGTGTAGAGCAGCAACGTATTGTCGCCGCGTCCCAGCCACATCAGATGGCGTATCGCTATGGAGTCGCTCGTCATGCGCACAATCTTCGTGGTGTCCAGCAGCATGTCTATGTTCTGCCGTTTCAGTATAGGGCTGATAGTCTCCCTCTCGCGCACACGGTGATAGGAGGAACCGGCAAAGTAAGCACCCTCGGTAGAGGTCACGATGGCGAACCCCTGCCCACGACACTGCTCATTCAACGCATGCCATATCTTGCGGTCCAGAAACACTTGTCCGTTCATCAGGCAGATGCGCGACTTTCCCATGATACTCTCTATCATGCGGATGGTGCGCAGGTAATCGGGCGTGTCGGCATAGCCCGTGATGTTGGGGTATTGCAGGAGCAGAGATATGTTGGGATAGTTCACACCGCTGAACACAACGGGTATTTCATGCGCCAACGGGTGTCTGCATGCCATCAGCGCATAGGCAGCCTGGTCGTCGAGCACGGCTATCAACTCGGCTCCCCAGGCAGAGAGGTCGTCCACGAAACCGGCCATACGGAGGTTTTCTGCCTCCTCCATGTAGCGGTCGCAGTCCAGGTAGTATTCGCGTACATCGCAGTCCAAGCCGAGAAGGCTGAACTCTTTTTGCAACAGTTCCAGAGCCTTCGCAGCAGGCGGATAGCCCGGCTCGAAAGAGTGTATCAGCGCAATACGCCGTGTCTCCGCATGGGCAGGGTGTGCACACACGAGGCAGAGAGAAAGAATCAATATGTATCCGGCAACTGCCTTTATGTGCTTCATATCCGGAAGGTCCTTTTCGACTTGTATCAGCAAAGATACGAATGTTTTTTAAGAATAATGGACTATTTCTTCTGTTTCTGTAACAAAGAATACGTTTTCTTAAATCATTGACACATCCCAACTTATCTTTCAGAGGATTTACCGAATATCCCTAAAGAACCGATTCTTCGTCCAGTATTCCAAAGTGGAGATCTATTTGTTCTTAACCTTCGGCAACACCGCATTCAGTACCATATATCCCAACATACCGGCAACAATCGTTCCCAGCAATACACCAAACTTCGCCTGGTTCAGCAGATCCGGATATTCTCCTGCAAAAGAAAGGTTGGCAATAAATAAAGATACCGTAAAGCCAATACCCCCCAACAAGGATACTCCGGCAACACTTCTCCAATTCATTCCCGGAGGCATTGAGGACAAACCACTCTTGACCGCCAGCCAGGTAAACAGAAAAATACCGATAAACTTGCCAAGAAGCAATCCTGCAGCCACCGCTATACTAACAGCTCCAACAACGCCACCGCCTCCACTGAACACCACACCGGCATTGGCAAAGGCAAAGAGCGGCAGTATCACAAAGTTTACCGCACCATGCAAATTGTCTTCCAGGGATTGCAAAGGACTAATTACATGATCAGAAGCGCGCTCCACTTGTTTTAGAGTGGCAATCTGCTCATTGGTCAATATAATATTATCTGATTTGGTAACCGGAAAATCACCGATAATGTCGCGGATGCGTTTAATGTATTTCCCGGCATCCAAACGGGGACGGGCCGGTATTACAAAGGCCAGTATCACTCCGGAAATAGTGCTGTGAATGCCCGACTGAAGGAACAAATACCAAATAATTACCCCGATAAGCAGGAAGAATATCTTCTGTGTCATACCGAATTTCCCCATATAGTAAAGGAAGAAATAAAGGACAGCAGCTACAATAAGATATCCGTATGCCACTTCGGAACTATAGAAAATGGCAATAACCAGAATGCCGCCAATATCATCGACCACTGCAAATGCCGTCAGGAAAATTTTCAGACTCAAAGGCACCCGTTTACCCAGCAGACTGAGTACACCCAATGAAAAAGCAATATCCGTAGCCATCGGTATAGCCATACCGCGCGTTTCCGGAGTACCCTGAACGACCAAAAGTGAATAGACAATGACCGGCACCAACATACCGCCACATGCCGCTACAAAGGGTAAAGAAGCCTTACGAAAGGAAGAAAGTTCACCCACCAGCAGTTCCCGCTTTATCTCCAACCCCACAGCCAGAAAGAAAACAGTCATCAAGCAGTCGTTTATAAACTCAATCATTTTCAACGGATGACCGCCATGGGAGAACAAATTAAAGTCTCCGATGCGCAGATGCAGTTCCTGCAAAAGAAAGCCCTGATACAACGGAGCCATCGGCGAATTAGCAATAACGGCCGCCAAAATAGCCATCAAAAACAGCAAGATGCTCGCCGCTATATTCAGCGACGAGAAGTTTTTCACAGTACGTAAAATAATCATAAAGAAGTATATTTGATTTAAGATTTCATCCTTTCGACATCAATCCAGCTTCAAGACTGCCAGGAACGCTTTCTGAGGTACCTCCACATTACCAATCTGTTTCATACGCTTCTTACCGGCCTTCTGTTTTTCCAGAAGTTTGCGTTTACGCGTAATGTCACCGCCGTAGCACTTAGCCAAAACGTTCTTACGAAGCGCCTTGACGTTTTCTCGGGCAATCACATTCGCGCCGATGGCTGCCTGAATCGCCACGTCATACATCTGGCGCGGAATGATGCTGCGCATCTTGGTTACGATTTCACGGCCGCGGGCGACGGAATTGGCACGGTGAACAATCGAGGACAAGGCGTCGACTTTATCGCCGTTAATAAGAATGTCGATCTTGACCACGTCGGCTGCACGATATTCCTTGAACTCATAGTCCATAGAAGCGTAACCGCGGGTTAAAGATTTCAGCTTATCGAAGAAGTCGAGCACGATTTCAGCGAGCGGAAGATCGTAGTGCAGGTGAACCTGACGGCCGTGATAGGCAAGGTCAAGCTGAACGCCCCGCTTCTGATTGCACAGCGTCATGACAGCGCCCACGTATTCGTCCGGCACAAAAATCGTCACAGAATCGATCGGTTCACGAATTTCAGCGATCTTGTCGACCGGAGGCAGTTTGGACGGATTCTCAACATGGATGACTTCGCCGTTGCGCAGAAGAACTTCATACACGACGCTCGGAGCGGTCGTAATCAAGTCCATGTTGTATTCGCGCTCAAGTCGCTCCTGCACAATATCCATGTGCAGCAGACCAAGGAAGCCGGCGCGGAAGCCGAAGCCTAAGGCCTGAGAGACTTCAGGTTCAAAATGCAGTGCGGCATCGTTGAGCTGAAGTTTGGTCAAAGCGTCGCGAAGCGCATCGTATTGGTTGGATTCCACCGGATAAAGACCGGCAAACACCTGGCTCTTGGCTTCTTTAAAGCCCGGGAGCGCTTCTTCTGCCGGTTTTGCGGCATTGGTCACGGTGTCGCCGACGCGGGCGTGTTTCAGCTCTTTAATGCCGGCAACGACAAAACCTACCTGACCGGCAGAAAGCTCGGACTTGGTCTGAGACTTCGGTGTAAAAACACCAACCTGTTCAACCAAATGGTTGGCACCTGTGGCCATCAGGCGAATCTTGTCTTTAGGTTTAATCGTGCCGTTAACAACGCGAACCAGCATGACGACGCCGACATAGTTGTCAAACCAAGAGTCGATGATCAGCGCCTGCAGCGGAGCGGCAGGATCGCCCTGAGGTGCGGGAATACGCTCAACTACGCGTTCGAGAATCTCATCGATACCCATGCCGGTTTTTGCAGATGCTTCAATCGCGTCGGTCGCATCCAAACCGATCACATCTTCGATTTCTTCTTTGGCCTCATCCGGATTGGCGCTTTGCAAGTCCATCTTGTTGAGCACCGGAAGAACTTCTACACCAAGCTCAATCGCCGTGTAGCAGTTGGCTACGGTCTGCGCTTCAACCCCCTGAGTCGCGTCAACCACAAGAAGAGCGCCTTCGCAGGCGGACAAGGAACGGCTGACTTCATAGCTGAAGTCAACGTGTCCCGGGGTATCAATCAAATTTAAAAGATAGGTCTGACCGTCTTTAGCCTTATAGTTCAGCGTTGCCGTCTGGGCCTTGATCGTAATGCCTCTTTCCTTTTCCAGATCCATAGAGTCCAAAACCTGGGACTCCATTTCGCGCTCGGAAAGACCGCCGCAGCGTTGAATTAAACGGTCGGCGAGGGTGGATTTTCCATGATCGATATGCGCGATGATGGAAAAATTTCTGATCTGCTTCATAGCTTCCTTGACATCAAACGTTTTGCTGTCAAAACGAAAAACAAAAAGCACCGATATTTTTGTGAGAGTGATCGCAGTCGAAAAACCCGAAGTCGCTCACAGAAATAGTCAAATGCGCCAATAACTTACTCCTTAAATGGGATATTTTAGCTAACTTTATTCGGCCTCCCGACGCAAACTTATTTACGAATTATTGCCGTTTTATACAGCTTCGCCGCTTCGCTAAAAAGAAAAAGACCGCCGAAGCGATCCTTTTCCTAAAGCGAATCGTTTGCTTAGACCTGTCCGAAGATCAGAGAACCGTTCGTTCCGCCGAAGCCGAAGGAGTTCTTCATGGCATAGCGGATCGGCATCTCACGAGCAACATTCGCACAGTAATCCAGATCGCATTCCGGATCCTGATTGAAGATATTGATCGTGGGAGGAGAAACTTGATTCTTCAGTGCCAAAACCGTAAAGACGGATTCGATACCGCCGGCGCCGCCTAAGAGGTGACCGGTCATAGACTTAGTAGAGTTGACTACTAACTTCTTAGCATCTTCACCGAAAGCCAGTTTGATGGCATTGGTTTCATTGACGTCACCGACAGACGTGCTGGTACCGTGTGCATTCAGGTACTGAATATCCGACGGATTCAGTCCGGCCTGGCGCATGGCATTCTTCATGCAGCGCATCGGACCTTCGGCACTCGGTGTCGTAATGTGATGAGCATCGGCAGAAAGACCGTAGCCGACGATCTCGGCATAAATCTTGGCGCCGCGCTTCTTGGCGTGTTCATAGTCTTCAAGGACCAGAACACCGGATCCTTCGCCGAGCACAAAACCGTCACGATCCTTATCGAACGGACGGGATGCCGTTACCGGATCGTCGTTTCTGCGGGACAAGGCATGCATATTGTCAAAGCCGCCTACGCCCAACGGGCAAACCGTGCTTTCAGCACCGCCGGCAACCATGACGTCGGCGTCTCCGCGGCGAATCATCCAGGCCGCTTCACCGATGCTGTGCAGGCCGGTTGTGCAGGCTGTGGAGTAAGCCAGGGACGGACCCTGCAAATTGCGCATGATGGAGAGCTGTCCGGAGACCATGTTGGCAATCGCGCCGGGAATCAGGAACGGAGAGATGCGGCGTTCGCCTCTTTCCATATAAGACTGATAATTCTGGCAGATAATCGGCAAACCGCCGATTCCGCTGCCGATCGCGCTACCTGCTCTCTCAGCCTCCTCACCTTCAAAAGTCAGGCCGCTGTCATCCAGTGCCTGGACAGCTGCAGCAATACCTAATTGAATAAAACGGTCGAAACGGCGAGCTTCTTTTGCCGGAAGATATTTTTCGACTTCAAAATTTTTAACTTCACCGGCAATACGGCTGCCGAAAGAGGATGCATCAAATTGCGTAATAACGCCGATGCCGGACTTGCCGGCAAGGGCGTTATTCCAACTTTCTTCGACCGTGTTGCCGATTGGGCTAACCATGCCCAATCCGGTAACAACCACACGACGCATTCAGGAGCTCCGTTCGGCCTTTAATTAAGCCTTCTTGTGAGCTTCGATGAAATCGATAGCGTCCTGAACGGTCTGGATCTTTTCCTGCTGGTCGTCAGGAATTTCGATGCCGAATGTGTCTTCAAGGGCCATGACCAATTCAACGGTGTCAAGAGAGTCTGCACCGAGGTCGGAGATGAAAGCGCTTTCATTCTTGATATCGGCTTCATTGATGCTGAGCTGTTCAGCGACGACCTTCTTAACCTGTTGTTCAATATTGTCCATTTAAAAACCTCTTTTCTAGAGTGATAAAAAATTATTCATGGCCCCTTCTCGGGCCTAATCTTGGCATTTTATCAGAGCCGCAGTAACGTGAACGGCCGAAAATAGCCGTTGTTACATCCTCATGCCGCCGTTAACTTCAATGACCTGACCGGTGATATAGGCAGCTGCGCTGGAAGCCAGGAACACCACGGCTTCGGCAACATCATCTGCAGAACCTAAGCGTCCGAGCGGAATCTGTGCAAGAAGAGCTTGCTTCTGCGCATCGTTCAGCGCGTCGGTCATATCGGTTGCGATAAATCCGGGCGCAACGCAGTTGACGGTAACACCGCGGGAACCGATTTCTCTGGCGATGGATTTGCTCATAGCGATCGTGCCGGCCTTGGCGGCAGCGTAGTTCGCCTGGCCGGCATTGCCCATCATGCCGACGATGGAGGCTATGTTAATGATGCGACCGTGACGGGCTTTCATCATGCCTTTGAGGCAGGCGCGGGAAAGACGGAATCCGCCTGTGAGATTCGTTTCGATCACTTCATCCCACTGAGAATCTTTCATACGCATGGAAAGCGTATCGCGAGTGATGCCGGCGTTGTTCACTAACACGGTAACGGAACCGAAGTCGGCTTCGAGCGCTTTCATGAAAGCGTCGGTACCTTCGCGGGCAGCAATATTTAAAACGCGGCCTCCGCCTTTGCCGCCGAGTTCCTGGATACGAGCGGAAATCTTTGCAGCGCCGGAGTCACTTGTTGCCGTGCCGATCACTGTGGCACCGGCTTTAACGCAGACGTCCAGAATGGCTGCTCCGATACCGCGACTGGCGCCGGTGACTAATACGATTTCGCCGGCGAGTGCGTCAGCTGTAAAAACGGACTGAGTCATGAATCATTTCTCCTGGTTTGTCGCAGCAGCTTCTTCTAAGGCTGCACGGCTGTTTAATGCTTTAGCAGTAATTCCTTTGGTGATGCGCTTGACCATTCCGGACAAAGCTGCTCCGGGACCGACTTCATAAATTTCCATGACGCCGGCCTCTTCCATCTTACGAACTGTATCGGCCCACAGAACCGGAGAGGCAACCTGAGCCGCCAGAACGTCGCGAATGGCGTCGGGTTCTTCGTGGATTTGGACGTCAACGTTATGTAAGACCGGCAGGAAAGGTTTCTGAAGGTCAACGGTTTTCAGCTTTTCTTCCATGGCAAGCGCAGCCGGTTTCATCAAAGAAGAATGGAACGGACCGGAAACATTCAGTTTGATAGCGCGCTTAGCACCGGAAGCCAAACTCTTTTCCATGGCTTCCTGAACAGCTGCAACGGTACCGGCAATCACGACCTGCCCCGGAGTATTGAAGTTAACGGCTTCGACAACGCCATTTGTAGCGCATTCAAGGCAGACGGTCTTCACTTGGTCGTCGGATAAACCGAGGATCGCAGCCATCGTACCTTCACCGACGGGAACCGCGGCCTGCATTTGTTCTGCGCGATAGCGAACCAGCTGCAGAGCATCCGTAAAGTCGAGCGCACCGGCAGCAACCAAAGCAGAGTATTCACCGAGGCTGTGGCCGGCGAGCAGATCCGGCTTGCGACCGCCTTCCTGGAGATAAAAACGATACATAGCAATCGAAGCGCAAACCAAGGCTGGCTGAGTATTGACCGTCAGGCTAAGCTCTTCAGCCGGACCTTCAGCAATCAACTTGGACAAAGCAAAACCTAAAGCCTCATCGGCTTCCTTGAGTGTTTCGCGAACAATCGGCTCGTCGGCTAAGGTTGAGAGCATTCCGACAGCCTGGCTTCCCTGACCGGGAAATACAAAGGCGATTTTTTTATCTTGCATTTTTCTTTTATTGACAATTAGAACTTGAGCAATACGGAGGCCCAGGTAAAACCTCCTCCGACTCCCTGCAGCAGAACGAGATCCCCGCGTTTCAGTCTTCCAGATCTGTGTGCTTTATCCAAAGCAAGCGGAACGCTGGCAGCAGATGTGTTTCCGTGCTGATTGACGGAAATCATCAGGTGTTCCTCATCAATACCGAGTTTTTCGCGAACCATATTCATGATGCGCAAGTTGGCCTGATGAGGAATATAAAGATCCACGTCGTTCGTAGCCAAGTTGGCTTTGGTCAGTACATTGCGAGCGCTTTCCGTCATTTTTTCTACCGCAGCCTTAAAGACCAAGCGGCCGTCCATGCGGATGAACGGATCACCGACGACTTTACCACCGTCGATATGACTGTCTGCGGCCAGTACATGCACTCCGCGCGTGCCGTCTGCCTTCAGTTCAGAAGCCAAAATACCGGGCTCATCGGATTTTTCCAGAACCACAGCTCCGGCGCCGTCGCCGAACAAAACACAAGTTGTTCTGTCTTTCCAATCCAAAACACGAGACAGAGTCTCTGCACCGATCACCAAGACGCGCTTGGCAGAACCAGCACGAATCATTGAGTCAGCAATCGAAAGTGCATAGGCAAAACCGGAACAAACGGCCTGAATATCAAAGGCACCGGCGCCCGACGCACCGAGAATCGCCTGAACTTGGCAAGCCGTGCTCGGGAAAACGGAATCCGGAGTGGTCGTCGCGACAATAATCAGATCAATTTCGTCAGGAGAAAAACCACCTGCTTCCAAGGCCTGTTTTGCAGCCTCGGAGGCCAAATAAGTGGTGGACTCTTCACCGGAAGCAAGATAGCGCTGTTCGATGCCCGTGCGGGTACGGATCCATTCGTCGCTCGTCTCGACACCGATTTTGGCTAAATCCTGAGCCAACTCTTCATTGCTTACCGCTCTCTTCGGAAGAAAACTTCCGGTGGAGGCGATACGAGAAAAACAATTTTCCGACACTGGGAAATCCTCTAAATAACTATGAGCGACAGATTACTTTAATTAGGACTTGCGAATACAAGCAGAAAACCCGTATTACACACAAATACAAATTTTCCGCAGAAAAACAAAAAGCTCTCCGAAGAGAGCTCTGCAGAATGTCTTTAGACTCGACCGCCGCACCGTCCGTCGTGGGTCTCAGATGAGAGCGATCCGGGTCAGTGAAGACTTATTCCTGGTCGTCAGCCTTAGTAGCGATGACTTTCTTACCACGGTAAAAACCGGTGGCAGAAATGTGATGACGACGGTGAACTTCGCCGGTTGTCGGTTCGACAGCCAGAGGCGGGTTCGTCAGAAAATCGTGAGCACGGTGATTGCCGCGCTTGTTGGTCGATTTCTTATTTTGCTGAACAGCCATGGTAACCCCACGTAAATTAAAATCTAACTTTCAAAATCGAGCGGGCAACAGTTACGCTTCCGCTCCTGGAAAATCAGGCATTCTACACTAACCTTAGACCTTACGCAAACCTTTGAGATCTTTGAGTTTTGCAAAAGGATTCGGCTTCTGAACTTCGTCTTTTGACTCTTCAGGTCCGTCGGTCTGACAGCCTTCTTCGTGAGCCGGAACCAAGGGAAGAGAAAGAATCAGTTCTTCTTCAATCCAGTCGGCAAGATTGAGCTTGTCGCTGCCGACGATGACTTCGGTGTCATCATCTTCGTCGATCGGAATCGAATCGGCTTCTTCTTCGCTCTTAGCGAAGCGGAAAGCAACTTCTCTCTCAATCTTGAAATCCATCGGTTTCGTGCAGCGATTGCAAACCAAAGGAACAACGGTCGCGAGTTCCATGACGGCGCCGGGCCATCCCTTTTTAGCCGTCATTCCGCAGATTCGGTATGTCACGGTTCCTTCGGTCGGAAGAATCATGTCTTTTAAGCGCGGAAGATCCGACAATTTTGCCTGCCCTTCGATGACTTTCTTATCTCTGGCCAGGTCATAAGCATTCACATAGTCGGTTTGTTTTAGGTATGCGGACATTGAATTTCTCTCT
>ERZ860590.948-NODE-948-length-18242-cov-2.532688_pt1 | contig 18242 bp, 15 predicted proteins | sample MGYA00509975_ERZ860590 | MGnify/ENA primary metagenome ERZ860590 (study PRJEB30046, sample SAMN00715250) | human gut metagenome | study: EMG produced TPA metagenomics assembly of the A metagenome-wide association study of gut microbiota in type 2... | reverse complement strand
ATCGACTCTGGTGAGACAATTTTTTTCAAAACATGACAGGCTGCTGAATCTATGGTTTCCTATGCATCGGGATGAGGTTGACGGAAACTGGATATGGCACAGGATATGTAATAAGATACATGAATATAATAAGCCTTTGTATGACAGAGTGGCACATCTAAGTCTTCCGCAGTCTGATCAGGAAATGTCATATATGATAAGAATGCTGAATACTTATGTTGTAAGGGAAGAGTATCTTATTATGGATGATTACCAGGAGTCTAACAGCCCATGGTTTGATAAGCTTCTTGAGAACATTGCAATAAATGTGCCGAATTTACATATAGTTTTGATTTCAAGAACATACCCGGATATACCATATGAAGAAATGTTTCTAAAAGGATATTGTGCTGTTATAAATCAGCAGAATCTTACACTTACTGTTGATGAGACGAGAGATATTTTCACACTTAATAGCATGAAATTGACGGACGAAGAGCTTGAAGATTTGTATGAGTACACGGACGGATGGATAAGTGCAGTGTATTTATCTCTCTACGAATACAAAAAGAAGGGAAGTTTTGGAAGCTTTCTAGGTGTAAATCATTTGTTAAAGACGGCAATTTATGACAAGCTGTCACCGTTTATGCAGCAATTCTTCATGAGGGTATCATTATTTGACTGGTTCGAGCTTGAAGAAGCAAGGTATGTTACGCAGATGGATATTTCGGAGACGGCACTTTTTGAAAGTCAGGAACGTTTTGGGTTCCTGCATTATGATGTCAGAAGCAGATCATTTCAGATGCATGCACTGCTTAGGACAGTGGCAGAAACTGAACTTAAAAAGTCGGATGTAGACATGCAGGGATTGTATAACAGGGCTGCACAGTGGTGTGAAAAGAAAAATAATCTTATTGAGGCAGTGAAATATTATAAAAAATCAGGAGACAGCAAAAGAATTGCACAGATATATGCGGGTGAATCAGGAAAGAGTATTATTGAGCAGGCACCGGAGCTGTTTGAGGATGTGAAGGAATTTATCTGGAATGATATCTGGGAAGATAATCTGATGGCATGGCTTAATTATCTGTATTTTTGCTCGTTTACATATGGTGCGGAAAAGACTGGACAGCTGTATAGGGAGACGGTTCAAAATATAGAAAAGAATAAGCGATGGAAAACGGATGAAATGATTCATGCCGAGATGCTTGTGTTGAAGTCTATACTTGAATTCAATGACATAGAGTCAATGAACAAACTGCTTGGTGAGGCTGTCAACATGCTTGTACACAGAACGTCAAGGATTCTTGGAAATTCACTTCTGACATATGGTACAACATGCATGACTCTTTTATATTACACAAAGAGCGGGCATTTAGCAGATACCATAAAACAGGAAAAGCAATATGCCAGATATTATATGACTCTCACGAAAGGTGTAAGAGAGGGATGGGATGATTTTTTTGATGCGGAACATGCACTTATAACCGGTGATTTTGAAAAAGCATATATGCTTGCGGAACAGGTATATAAAAAGACTGCGCTGCGCCGTCAGAGCTGCATAATAATAAGCTGCTATTATATCATGTTAAAATGTCTGTTGAATTTTGGAAAAAGAGAGCAGTTCTATGAAAAATTAGACGAGCTTAAGGAACGGTTTGGCACGATAGCCGATCCTGTGCTTATCATAGATATGGAACTTGTTGAGGGATATATGTATGCCTGCCTTGGAATGAGGGAAAAAATGCCGGACTGGCTTAGCAGCTTTCGTCTGGAGAATTGCAGCCGCGCCATAAGGAACATAAGGAGCGGCTGTATGACTTATGGAAGGCTTATGTGTTCAGAAAAAAACTGGGAGCAGCTTGATATTGTAGGCGATGAGATGCTTGTCCCTTATGCAAATACGGTACATGTATTTCCTATTATAGTCGGTTGTATCTATAAAGCGATAGCAAAATATAATATGGGACAGCAGGAGCTTGCTGTCGACTATCTGAAAAAGGCGGTTGAATATGCATATCCTGATAATGTAATCATCCCATTTGTGGAAAACGGATGTGAGTTAAGGCCTATTGTGGATGCGCTTATGCCTGATGAATTTATCGGAAAAATAATTGAGCTTACAGCACAGTGCAGTATTGGAAAGGACAGCATTAATGGCAGCGCTTATGCTATGGCAGAAACGGTAAAACAGCAGACAGCACTTCTTACTAAGCGTGAGAATGAGCTGATGGAATATGTCATGGCAGGGTGTCGTAATGCAGAGATAAGCGGGAAAATGCATATAGCACAGGTGACGGTTGAGAAGAATCTGACAAGCATATACAGAAAGCTTGGTGTTAAGAACAGAACAGCAGCCATAAAAAAGATAAATGAACTGCGGTTTACGCAGTAAATCAGCGGATTCCGAATGTTTTAGAATTGCGGGAGCTGTTTTACGGCAGAGCAGTTCGAGGATATCAAATGAGGGGTAAAATACCTTTTGACCCTTATGTCATTAAATTAAAATATATGGTTTTCCATAATAGCCAAAATGTCCCATATCCGTGTATAATGTATACCCGGAAAGGAAAAGTGGTGGACAGAATGACTAAAATGGAAAAGGTACATTTCCTGGAGGATTACAAAATAGAAATTATTCTCGCAGATGGAAAAAGCTGTATTTTTGATATGAAGCCAAAGCTTAGGACTGTAAGGTTCTATGATTTGGAGAATAGGGAGATATTTTCAGGCGGAATCTTAAAAAATGGTCAGGTTGTATGCTGGAACAATGGAACCGAGTTGTCACTTGATGAGATTTTATCAGCACCACTTCATAGATAAGGAGAACATATATGAATAAGCTTAGGGAAAAAATTAAGAACTATCCAATCAAAAGGAAACTTATTGCTACAGTTGGAAGTATCACAGTACTGGCTGTTGTGGTCGCTGTTATTATCTTAATAGGAATGCAGTATATCACTACGAATGTCAAGGGAATCTTTGAAGGCCCGATGACAAATATGTCAGATGTTAATGATGTCAAGTATGGTCTTACCGATTTGCAGAGAGCAATTAACAGGCTGCTTGCAGAAGGCGGAGAGAATTTGGCAGACAGATATGCCACATTTGAAAAGACGGTTGAGGAAGATGTAAATCTTGTTGTGTCAGCTGTAGCATCTATGGAGAAGCAATTTAAGACCACAGAAGGCAAGAACAAGCTTTCACAGCTTCAGGCTAAGATAAATGAAGGTGAGAATGTAAGACCTCAGGTTATGGAGCTTTTAAAGAGCGGCAAGATTGATGAAGCATATACGTTAAATTATGATACATATCTTCCTATTGTTCAGGAAATAAAGGATCTGACAGCAGAGCTTGAAGATATAGTAAATACCAATGGTCAGACATATTATCACAATTCAAGAACTGTAAGCGTTGTGCTGCTTATAGTTGGTGTTATTCTTATAGGATTGCTGTTTGTCGGTTCAATGTGGTCAACAAAGACTCTTACTGCTGTTTTAAAGGAGCCTATTGAGCAGATTGCAAATGCCACACAGCTTATGTATCAGGGTGATATGTCAGCAGGTGAGCTTATTACATACAGATCGGATGACGAGCTTGGAGACATGGCCCATTCACTTCGAGGAACGATGAAAAATCTCGATGCATATGTGCAGGAGATATCCGTTACATTGAGAGAGATTGCTAAGGGAGATCTTACTAAGGATTCCAATGAGATTACAGATTTCCTCGGAGATTTCGCGAGCATTAAGGAATCATTCGTTTACATATTGAAGCATTTTAATACTACACTTACAAAGATTCAGGATGCGTCTGCACATGTTGAGACAGGTTCAACAGATATTTCAAAGGCTGCATCAGACCTTGCGACAGGTACAACAGAGCAGGCAAGTGCAGTTGAGGAACTCACTGCAACTGTTGAGACAGTAGCCAACCTTGCAGAGAAGAGCGCACAGACAACTCAGGAAGCTTATGACAATGTTATGGCTGCGGTAAATAAGGCTGAAGGAGAGCGTCAGAAGATGGATAACCTCATCGAAGCGATGAAGAATATCGATGATATATCCAAGAAAATTGAAGTTATGGCTACATCTATTGAGAATATCGCTTCACAGACAAGCCTTCTAGCACTCAATGCTTCTATAGAGGCAGCAAGAGCAGGCGATGCCGGCAGAGGCTTTGCAGTTGTTGCAGAGCATATCGGACAGCTTGCAACAGACAGCTCTAAGTCTGCTGTCAATACAAGAGAGCTTATTGCAAAGACTATGGAAGAAATCGGCAAGGGAAGCCAGATTACAGAGTCAGTTGCAGAGGCATTCAAGAATACTATTGACGAGATGCAGAAGTTTGCGGATATCGCCAAGACAACCAATGAGTCTGCTAAGAATCAGGCTGAGGCACTTTCTCAGATTGAGGGTGGAATTGAGCAGATTTCAAGCGTAACACAGAATACAGCAGCAGCTTCAGAGGAAAGCTCAGCTGTAAGCGATGAGCTTGCACAGAGAGCGGAGGAGCTTGATCATCTTGTACAGAACTTCAAGCTGTACGCAGATACAAAATAATAATTGTAGGTATGCCGGTCTTTAAAGGTCAGATTCAGATAGTCTGACTTTTAAAGACCGTTTTTTTGTTATGTAAAGCGGCCATGCCAATATTGACAAAGCACGCTTTAAAGTGATATAGTGATAAAGATATATAACCTGTAGAGGGAGGAAGAATTATGAGCGAAGAAAAGAACATTCCTTATAAGATTTATCTTGAAGAGAGCGAGATGCCTAAGCAGTGGTATAATGTGCGTGCGGATATGAAGATTAAGCCGGCACCGCTTTTAAATCCTGCTACTTTAGAGCCGATGGGATATGAGGATTTAAGGCCTGTATTCTGTGATGAGCTTATAAAGCAGGAGTTGGACAATAACAATGCATATATTGATATTCCGCAGGAGATACTTGACTTTTATAAGATGTACAGACCGGCACCTCTTGTAAGAGCATATTGTCTTGAGAAGGCACTTGGCACTCCGGCGAAGATATATTATAAATTTGAAGGAAACAATACCAGTGGAAGCCATAAGCTCAACTCTGCCATAGCGCAGGCATATTATGCCAAGAAGCAGGGACTTAAGGGTGTCACGACAGAGACAGGAGCAGGTCAGTGGGGAACAGCACTCTCTATGGCGAGTGCATATCTTGGACTTGACTGTAAAGTGTTCATGGTTAAGGTCTCATATGAGCAGAAGCCTTTCAGACGTGAAGTTATGAGAACCTATGGAGCGAGTGTCACTCCTTCACCTTCTGAGACTACGGAAGTCGGAAGAAAGATTCTTGCCGCACATCCAGGTACCACAGGAAGCCTTGGCTGTGCAATATCGGAGGCAGTTGAAGCTGCAACGCATACACCGGGTTACAGATATGTTCTCGGAAGCGTGTTGAATCAGGTACTTCTTCATCAGTCCGTTATAGGACTTGAAGCAAAGGCTGCACTTGAAAAGTACGGTGTTAAGCCGGATATAATCATCGGATGTGCAGGAGGTGGTTCTAATCTTGGCGGACTTATCTCACCTTTTATGGGCGAGAAGTTAAGAGGCGAGAAGGATTACCGCTTTATAGCAGTTGAGCCGGCAAGCTGTCCAAGCCTTACAAGAGGCAGATTTGCCTATGATTTCTGTGACACCGGCATGGTGTGTCCTCTTGCTAAGATGTACACGCTTGGAAGCAATTTCATTCCTTCGGCTAACCATGCGGGAGGTCTTCGCTACCATGGAATGAGTCCTGTTGTATCAGAACTCTATCATCAGGGACTTATGGAAGCTGTATCAGTTGAGCAGACCAGCGTATTTGCTGCAGCTACACAGTTTGCAAGGGTGGAGGGAATACTTCCGGCACCTGAGAGCAGCCATGCGATAAGGGTTGCGATAGATGAGGCTTTAAAGTGCAAGGAGACCGGAGAGGAGAAAACAATCCTTTTCGGGCTTACCGGTACAGGCTATTTCGATATGGTGGCATATCAGAAGTACAATGATGGACTTATGACGGATTATATACCGACAGATGAAGATTTGCAGGCTGGCTTTGCAGGACTTCCTAAGGTGGATAAGTAATCAGCTTTTCGGACTGTAGGTAATGAGCCTTGCAGGTCTGGTTTGCTGATGATATGATAGTCAGATATGTTATTATAAAGAGTATTATGTGACTGGCGGATTCCGGAGACGGCTTCGGGATTCGCCTGTTTCGCCTATAAAAATAATATAAGGAGATTGGTGTTTTGGAGAGAGAACGTTTAGGCAGCCGTCTGGGATTTATATTTCTTAGTGCGGGGTGTGCAATAGGGTGCGGAAATGTATGGAAGTTTCCGTGGATGACAGGAAGCAATGGAGGCGGAGCATTCGTGCTTATCTATATAGTGTGCCTGCTTATTCTTGGGCTTCCTGCCCTTACAATGGAATTTGCAATCGGCAGAGCCGCACAGGCAAGTCCGGTGAAGATGTACCGGAAGCTGGAAAAGAAGGGACAGAAATGGCATATCCACGGATATTTTGCTCTTGTGGGAAATGTATGCCTGATGGCATTTTACACTGTTGTTACAGGCTGGATGGTATATTATTTCTGGAAATTTTTAACAGGTGATATTGAAGGTCTTGGGTTCGTAAATATGATAACCAATCCGGCTGTCAATGTAGGATTCCTTGCGATTACGGTTGCAATAGGCTTCTTTGTACTCACATTTCAGCTTCAGGGAGGCCTTGAGCGCGTCACAAAATACATGATGATGCTTCTGCTTGCGCTCATGCTTGTGCTGGTGGTTGTCAGCGGAATGCAGCCCGGAGCTGTGGAGGGCTACAGCTTTTATTTGGTGCCGGATTTTACTAAGATAGGTGTGGATACCATTGTCGCGGCAATGAATCAGGCATTTTTTACGTTGTCTGTGGGAATGGGGTCCATGGCGATATTCGGCAGCTATATTGATAAAGAAAGAAGCCTGCTCGGTGAAAGTGTGAACGTGATACTGCTCGATTCCTTTGTCGCGATTATGGCGGGGCTTATTATTTTCCCGTCGTGCGCTGCTTACGGAGTTGAGGTAACGGCAGGTCCGGCATTGCTGTTTGACACTATGGCGGCAGTATTTAAGCATATACAGGGTGGAAGAATATGGGGGACATTGTTCTTTATGTTTATGACCTTTGCGGCATTTTCGACTGTCCTTGCGGTGTGTGAGAATATTCTGGCGTGTGTGAGGGAGCTGACAGGCTGGACAAGAAGGAAGGGAAGCCTTGTGTGTGCCGTGGTTGTGTTCGCCCTCGCGATTACAACGGCGTTAGGCTACAGTGTATTTAAGTTTCAGCCATTTGCCGAAGGAACGGCATGGCTTGACTTCTGGGATTTCCTGGTGAGCAACAACATACTCCCGCTGGGCTCACTGACCATTGCAATATTCTGTACCAACGGACGCATCGGCTGGGGATGGGATAATTTTATGGCGGAGGTCAATGAAGGAAAGGGGTTAAAAATAAAGAACTGGATGCGTCCGGTATTCGGGTATGTTGTACCGGTGTGTATTATAATAATATATATACTTGGAATGATTAATTTTAAATGGAAATAAAAGGAATGCTATGCTGAAAGTGATGAAGTAAGGTGTTGAAAAAAGATGGATTCGGTTTTATAATATGATTATGAGGGGAGAGGTACCTTTGCCCCTCATTATTATATTATTTATGTTATCGGGGTAAAGGGATACACATGGAAAGTAAAGAGAAGGGCAGCACCTATAGTGAAAAAATAAATTATCTGCTGGGCATTGAAAGACACAGCAGGAATCTGGACTATGAGAAGATAGAAGGTGCATGCAGGGATATTCTGGATGAGGCGGTGCCGGAGGACAGTACGGCATACGGACTGGCATATTTTTATTTAGGTGCAACATATTATGTAAAGAATGATTTTGATAATATGTTTAATATGATGGTCAATGCTCTTGTTTATCTGAAACGCTCAAAACAGTGGAGGCTGGAGGCGAGGGCATATAATCTTATGGCGATAATATCGGTAACACAGGGAAATACGGTCGCTGCAATGGAATATTACATGCTGGGACTGGGGTGCTGTAATGAGCATAACGTAGGTGATGTTCAACGGAGTATTGAAATTAATATTGGGTATCTGTATCTTGACACCGGAATGTATAAAGAAGCAAGACAGTACTTTCAGAGTGCATACGCAAGATACATGGCGGCTCCTGAGAATGAGCGCGATATAAGCAGACTGACAATGATCTATACAAATCTGGCGGAAAGCTATATGCTTGAAGGAGACATGGATAATACAGCACAGTATATTGACAGGATAAAAGAAGAATGTAAGCCGCATTTTGGAAAGATGGATAATATATATGTTGACAGCCTGTGTGCGCGTTTTTATCATTTCCGGGGTGACACAGAAAAAAGGGATATGTACATAGATGACCTTGAGAGAAGACTTGGCGGCAGAGTGCTTATTATGGACATATTTGATGATCTGTATGAGTTCTGCCTTTTGATGCTTGAGCTTGACAGGGATGATATAGTCGCAGAGATTATAAATAAAATAGAGGAGCCGATAAAGAATACCAGAATAGCCAATATTAAGCGGAAATACCTTGAGCTTAAGATCAGGCTGTACCGAAGGATTAACTGTGAGCAAAAATGTATAGAAGCAATGAGCAGCTTCTTTGACCTGAGCGTTCAGCTGGAGAAGGACAAGCAGAAGATGATAGCAACAATACTGCGCGTAAGGAATTCCCTCGATACGATAAAGGAAAGACAGAAGCAGCTTGAGCTGGAGACACAGAGACTGTCAGAAAAAGCAGAGACAGACCAGCTCACGGGAATTGCCAACAGGTACCGCATGTCGAGATTTACACAGGAAGCACTTGAAAGATGCAGGGCTGAGCATATACCTTTGTCATATGAGATACTGGATATAGATTATTTTAAACAGTATAATGATGAATACGGACATCAGGTGGGTGATGAATGTGTGAAGGCGGTAGCAGGCCTGCTCTCAGGTATAGAGAATGAGAATATTTTCTGTGCGAGATATGGCGGTGACGAGTTTGTAATCGTATATGTGGGTGTGGATGTGAAAGAGGTTGAAGAGACGGCACAGAGGCTGAGACAGCAGGTTTGCGACCTTAATATACAGCACAATGGTTCAAGTGAATATTCTATTGTCACCATTTCACAGGGAATATGCCATGATATACCTTGCGAGGACTGCAAGGACAGGGAATTCCTTCATGCTGCGGATGAATATCTGTATGTGGTTAAGAAAAAAGGCCGGAATGCCGTATGCATAGGTAATCTTAAAGGTGAAGAAATACACTATTGAATTAATCGGGTTTTGATAGTATAATTCAGGTGATTGTTTAATAATTAACAATTAAATAAGCAGTGCTCACGTTCATAAATTGGAAGGACGTTTGCAGAACAGGAGGATAATATGATTAGCTGGAAGAATCTGGATACACTTAACTCTTATGGGGATCTGTCTGATGTGGACAAGGTTAAGCTGTCCGAGGTGATGAGCGCAGACCGCGTGAAGTCATACAGCACACCGATGGCGGAGGGGCTTACATATAATTATGCTGCAAAGCAGGTAGACGATAAGGTGCTTGATGCACTTGAGAAGCTTGCCAGGGAGGCACAGCTTACAGAGAAGTTCGAGGCTCTCTACAATGGAGAAGTTGTAAATACAGGCGAGAAGAGACTTGTTCTTCATCATATGACACGCGGACAGCTTGGGGATGCAGTTGTGGCTGACGGTGTCGATAAGAGAAGCTTCTATGTTGAGCAGCAGAATAGAATTGCTGATTTTGCCAACAAAGTACATAATGGCGAGATTACCAATGCAGCAGGCGAGAAGTTCACAACAGTAGTCCAGATAGGTATCGGCGGAAGCGATTTAGGACCTCGCGCTATGTATCTTGCACTTGAGAACTGGGCTAAGAAAAATGGTACTTTTAAGATGGATGCTAAGTTCATAAGCAATGTTGACCCTGATGATGCTGCGGCAGTTCTAGCTTCAACAGATGTAGCTCATTCAATCTTCGTGCTTGTATCTAAGTCCGGAACAACGCTTGAGACTCTTACTAACGAGTCGTTTGTAAAGGATGCACTAAAGAAGGCAGGGCTTGACGCATCTAAGCATATGATAGCAGTTACAAGTGAGACTTCACCTCTTGCAAAGAGCGATGATTATCTTGCAGCTTTCTTTATGGATGATTATATAGGTGGACGTTTCTCGTCTACATCGGCAGTAGGCGGAGCCGTACTCTCACTTGCATTCGGACCTGATGTGTTCGCACAGTTCCTTGAAGGTGCAGCAGCAGAGGATAAGTTATCAATGAATTCGGATATATTGGAGAATCCTGAGATGCTTGACGCACTTATCGGTGTATATGAGAGAAATGTATTAGGATATCCGAGCACGGCAGTGCTTCCATATTCTCAGGCACTCAGCCGTTTCCCTGCACATTTACAGCAGCTTGATATGGAATCAAACGGTAAGTCGGTCAACAGATTCGGTGAGTCTGTAGACTATGTGACAGGCCCGGTTATCTTCGGTGAGCCGGGAACTAACGGACAGCATTCCTTCTATCAGCTTCTTCATCAGGGAACCGATATCGTTCCGTTACAGTTCATCGGCTTTAAGAACAGCCAGATTGGAACGGATGTTGTTATTCAGGACAGCACAAGCCAGCAGAAGCTCTGTGCAAATGTTGCGGCACAGATTGTAGCCTTTGCCTGCGGCAAGAGTGATGACAACAGAAATAAGAATTTTGAGGGAAATCGTCCTTCAAGCATTATCATCGGTGAGCAGCTCAATCCAAGAGCTCTTGGTGCGCTCCTCGCACACTATGAGAATAAGATTATGTTCCAGGGCTTCTTATGGAATGTCAACAGCTTTGACCAGGAGGGTGTTCAGCTTGGCAAGGTTCTCGCAAAGCGTGTTCTTGCACATGAGACTGACGGAGCACTTAAGGTTTACAGTGATTTGTTAGGTATTTAATGGATAACATATCGGTTTTGCCTATTTTATATAAGCAGGAAGCGAAGGCGGATTGCAAATATAATTGACAGAATTATATATGATATCCATACGGATGGACAGTATATAAAAATGACCGGATATCGTGCAGATGCAGTGCAGGTATCCGGTCATTTTTGTCAATGTGTATTAATCCTCATGTGCACTATCGTAAATCTTCTGTATTTCCTCCGGAAGTCCGTCAGGCAGCATATCCTTTATGTGTTCTTCGTTTCCATCGGTTATTGCCTGTTCATAGTACCAGCACTTGAATTTTAACATGTTAAGTGTATGTTCAAGACGCTTTATCTCATTTTCTACGGATTCACGCTGCTTTTTGAACATCGTAAGGCGTTCGGCGTATGTGTCAGAACCTTTAGAACATAATTCTATGTAACGTCTTATGTCTTTTATTTCCATGCCTGATTTTTTGAGGCATTCTATCAAACGCAGAGTCTCTATCTCGGTTTCACTGAATTTTCTTATATTGGAAGTGCGTTGCATATTCGGGAAAAGTCCTTCCTTGTCGTAGTAGCGGAGAGTTGAAACAGGGATATTGAACATTTCCGATATCTGACCTATTGTATACATAAAAAACCTCATTTCTGATTAATAATAAAAAATTAAAGTGAATTTATTTTAATAATATTAGTTTGTGTTTGTTATAGGTATTATTTTTTGACAACATTTTTTCCAGGTGTTAATATGTTGTTTAGTGATATGTTATTTCAGCCTGAATATAGAGCATATCATATGAATTTTAGCATACCGGAAAATGTGTGTCAAATTGACAGCTTGAATTTCAAGACTGCGTGTTCGCACATAATGAAAGAGGAGGAATGGAAAATGAAGGTTTACGGTACGCCTATTTGTGTGGATTGTAGGAATTATAAGGCAGTTCAGAAGAAGAGAGGCTTTGAAGCAGAGTATGTTGATATCACGGAGAATACAGCAAACCTTAGGGAGTTTTTGGCTTTGAGGGACAAGGAGCCGGTTTTTGATGGAGTCAAGGCGCACAATGGGATTGGCATTCCGCTTTTTGTCAATGATGACGGAGCTATGACATTTGACATGAATGAAGCTCTTTCATGGATTGGACAGGCACCGGTAAAAGATGACGAGATAGAGGAAAAGGTCATGGCTTGCAGTATAAACGGCTGTAAATAGCACATATAAGAGAAAATTACTGCGCAGCAGAATATTTTGACACCCTAATCATAGCTTTTTAGATAAAGTTAATGCACCAGCTGTGGGACAGTGGGGTCTGACACCTGTGTCCCACACTGAATGGAGGATATGATGAGTATGAAATACGATTTTGACAGTATAATTGACAGGAATGGCAAGGATGCGATAGCGGTGGATGTCATTCCATTTGAAGGCGCAAAGGTCAAGCCTGAATTTTCTAAGATTCCGATGTGGGTTGCCGATATGAATTTTGCGGTTGTTCCAACGATACAGGAGGAGATTATCGAGAGAACGAAGCATCCGGCTTTTGGATATTTTCTGCCAAGGGATGAATATTATTCTTCGATTATAGGCTGGCAGAATAAGAGGAATGGCGTTGCCGGGCTTACAAAGGATGATATCGGCTATGAAAATGGCGTGCTTGGCTGCGTTGCATCCGCATTGCAGGCTTTCACTGCTCCGGGTGAGGCTGTGCTTCTTCATTCGCCTACTTATATTGGATTTACACATGCGATTGAGGATAATGGACGCAAAATAGTGCTTTCACCGCTTGTTCAGGATGAGAATGGTGTGTGGAGAATGGATTATGATGATATGGACAGAAAGATTAAGGAGAATAATATACATTTCTGCGTGTTCTGTTCACCTCATAATCCTTGTGGACGAGTATGGGAGTTAGCAGAGATTGAGAAAGCGATGGAAGTATACAAAAATAATCAGTGCATCGTTGTCTCGGATGAAATCTGGTCTGATATAATTCTTGAGGGACATAAGCATATCCCGACACAGAGCGTGTCGGAGGACGCGAAAAACAGAACGATAGCTGTATATGCGCCATCTAAGACATTCAATCTTGCGGGACTCATAGGTTCGTATCAAATAATATACAATAAATATCTGCGTGACAGAGTGAAAAAACAGTCGGAGCTGTCACATTACAACAGCATGAATGTGCTTTCGATGTATGCGCTTATCGGAGCTTACAGACACGAAGGTTATGAGTGGACGGACGAGTTAAGACAGGTTATAACAAGGAATGTCGACTATGCATATGACTTCATCATTAAAAATTTCAAGGGCGTAAGTCTTGCAAAGCCGCAGGGTACATATATGCTCTATCTTGACTGCAAAGGGTGGTGTGAAACTCACAATATGACAATGGACGAGCTTATAAAGGCAGGAATTGCGGTTGGAGTTATATGGCAGGACGGCAGACCGTTCCACAATCCTAATGCAATCAGAATGAATCTTGCTGTGCCATATTCGCTTGTGGTTGAAGCGTTTGACAGACTTGACAGATATGTTTTTAACAAATAAAAGATGTCGAGACCACATATCGTTTTGACTGTTATAAAATATTTTTTGCATTAATGACATCTGAATAATAATTGGATGACGGTAAATAATAAAGATACGGAATGCCTTTAAACATGAAAAAATCATGTGTGAAGAATTTTTGTATCTTTATTATTTTTTGGAGGAAATTTCATCATGGTATTAAAGGAAAAAGAGCGCACAGTAATTGAAGATTTACAGACACAGGAGAAGTGCTGCGTGGAAAAATATACAATGTATGCGGCACAGGCCAAGGATCCGGAGTTAAAAAAGCTTTTTGAGACACTAAAAGATAAGGAGCAGGAGCATTATGATTCACTTACACAGGTATTGTCGGGAACTGTTCCTGAGTGTAATTGCAATGATTCTGATGGACGCGAGTATGAGCCGAAGGCAACTTATACATCGATGAGCGAATCTGAGGATAAGAAGAATGACGCATTTCTTGCAACAGACTGCATCGGAACGGAGAAGCTTGTATCGGGAACTTATAACAATGAAGTGTTTGCTTTCGGAGACAGCAGCCTTAGAAAACTCTTAGCGGATATTCAGATTGAGGAGCAGAACCACGCAGAGATGCTCTACAAGTATAAGGTTGCAAATGCGATGGCATAAGTTCTATATTCAGAGTGATGATATCAGGTTACTATGAATAGCTATGAAGTGATAGTTTAAAAAAATAAAAATACCGGACAGATATTCTGATATAAATTATCAAATATCCGTCCGGTGATGCTCTATAAAATATTATTATTTCTTACATATTCGCCTAATTTTTTGTCACTTGCAAGGATGTGGTTAGAAAGCCATCCGATTAAGAAGTTGATAAGATCAAGCAGATAAGCCTGCTGGTCATTGTCAATCTCATCAAGCGTGTTTAGGTCTATATCGACAAGGCGTTCAATGAATGTAGCATGTGCATGCTTCTGGGCTTCAAGTCCAGGATAGCTGATGCGCTTCATCAGTTCTTCCTCATCGTTAAAATGGAACTCTGTGTAGTCCTTGAGGCTTGCTAAAATTTCCATAATCTTATCATATTTGTCATGCAGAAGCTCTGCATTTATTAAATCGTTGGCTTCTTTTATGATTTCAAATAATCTGCGGTGTTCGTCATCGACAAGCTCTATGCCGGTCTTAAATTTGTCTGTGAAGGCAAAAGGGTCTTTAGTTTCCATTTTTCCAATCATCATATCGCTGCTTAGAATATGTCTGTATAGCCAGCGGACAAGATATTTTAAGAGCTCATTTAGGGATTCCTTTGCGGCCTCCGGCGATGAATTGTCAAGCATAAATGAGTTGATTTTCTCGGCAAATGCAGCATGCTCACGCTTTTGAAGCCTAAGCTCAGGGTCATGTATGCTCTCCATATATGCTTCCTCATGGACAAAGTGGTTAATGGCATAGTCCTTAAGCTTTGCGATAAGGTTCTTATAGATAGCTGTCACATCGGAAACTTCAGAAACCATCGCAATGGATTCGTTAAGAAGTGCGAACAGCTGTCTATGTTCGTTATCTATCTGTTCAATATGTATTAAGCAGTCATCTGTAAATTCGTACATAGAAATTACCCCTTTCGTGAAAAATGAATAATGATTATTGTTTTATTATAGAACCTTTTTGGTTTTTAATCAAGCGGTAATTGTTATATGCGGCAGCAGGATAGAGCAGTGGCATAAGAACAGCTAAGCTTATCCAAAAATCCGTGATATGTATAAATATAACATTCTATACACAATTGAGTTTACAGCACATGTTTTAGTATCCAAATCTTATGTGATGATATCGATGATGATGAGAAACGAGTAAAATGCTAGGAATTACTACTTGAAATTCGCGGCACAAGGAATTATAGTAATCTATACAGAAAAGGGAAGGGATGATTGTTTTGAACGAATTTGAAGAAAAGCTGGAGGAGAAGCTTCAGACCTCAGAGACTTTTTTGTTAAGTTCTATACTCGCATTTTCAGGAGGATTTCAGGATGCATACACCTATAATGTAAGAGATAAGGTCTTTTCCAATGCCCAGACGGGAAATGTAGTGCTGATGAGCCAGCATATCATGATGGGAGATTTTATGTCGGGTATAAAGTATCTGCTTCCTGTGCTCGCGTTTGCTGTAGGAGTGCTTATTGCGGAACAGATTGAGCACAGATATAAGCATTCAAAAAGAATACACTGGAGACAGATTATAGTATTATTTGAAGTAGTGCTTCTTTTGATTGTAGGTTTTATGCCGACATCATTTAATATGGCAGCGACAATAATGGTCTCGCTGGCATGTTCAATGCAGGTTCAGACTTTCAGAAAGGTAAATGGCTACAGCTATGCAAGTACAATGTGTATAGGAGATCTTAGAAGCGGTACGGAGAGCCTTTCCGTATACATAAGGGAGAGACAGCCGGGAGCACTGAAAAAGGCATTGCACTACTACGGAATTATATTGATATTTGCGATTGGAGCAGGCATAGGCGGACTGTGTTCAAGTGCAGCCGGTGTGCATTCGATATGGGTTTCCTGCGCACTTCTTCTCATAGTGTGTGTCATGATGATAAAAGAACATAAATAAATGTAACTGTTCGCTGGTAAGCGTTTTTTATTACATTTAACTGTTAAAGACAATTATTAAAATTTGGAGGTAATATGCTTACACAATTTTCTAGAACTGAGCTTCTGCTTGGCAAGGAAGCGATGGAGAAGCTTAAAAATTCCAGGGTTGCGGTATTCGGAATAGGCGGAGTGGGAGGTTATGTCTGTGAAGCGTTAGTCAGAAGCGGCGTTGGCGCTTTTGACCTGATAGATGACGACAAGGTATGCTTAACTAACCTGAACCGTCAGATTATTGCTACAAGAAAGACTGTCGGAAAGTATAAGACGGATGTCATGATGGAGAGGATTTTAGAGATTAACCCTGATGTAGACGTGAGAGTGCACAAGTGCTTCTTTCTGCCGGAGAATGCAGCGGATTTTCCTTTTGAGGAATATGATTACGTTGTTGATGCTGTCGACACAGTGACAGCTAAGATAAGCCTCGTCATGAAAGCGCAGGAGATGAATATTCCGATTATAAGCTGTATGGGAGCCGGAAATAAGCTTGACGGAAGCCGGTTCCGTGTGGCTGATATATATAAGACGAAGATGTGTCCTCTTGCAAAGGTTATGCGCAGGGAGTTAAAAAAGCGCGGGGTAAAGAAGCTTAAGGTTGTATATTCCGAGGAGCAGCCTACAAGACCAATCGAGGATATGGCGATAAGCTGCAGGACTAACTGCATATGCCCTCCGGGAGCAAAGCACAAATGCACAGAGCGCAGGGATATTCCGGGAAGTGTGGCTTTTGTGCCTTCGGTTGCGGGACTTATAATTGCAGGTGAAGTAGTGAAGGACCTTTGCAGGAAATAAAATTACTTAATAGCTATGCTTTTTACATACGAATTCCGGATTAAAAATGATATTGGGAGCCTTATGTGAAAATACACAAAAGAGTGTTTTTCATTACTATTTTTGCCGTCAACACAAGGCGGCGGAATGGAGATTAATATGAACATAGAAGAAGCTTGGGCATTGCTTAAAGAGTACAATAAGGATGAATTTCATCTTGAACATGCACAGATTGTCGGAAAGACGATGAGATATTTTGCACAGAAGCTTGGTTATGGAGATGAAGCAGACTTTTGGGAGATTGTCGGCATACTTCACGACCTTGATTTTGAAATGTATCCGCAGGAGCATTGTATTAAGAGTCAGGAGATTATGCGTGAGAGAGGAATCGATGAGAAAATAATACATGCAACTGCCAGTCACGGATATGAAATAACGGTCGATATCAAGCCGGAGCATGAGATGGAGAAGGTTCTCTATGCGGTTGATGAGCTTACAGGATTTATCGGAGCTGTGGTTATCATGCGTCCATCTAAGAGCGTTCAGGATCTCGAACTTAAGTCGGTTAAGAAAAAATATAAGAGCAAAGGCTTTGCGGCAGGCTGCTCAAGGGAAGTTATAGAAAGAGGAGCGGATATGTTAGGCTGGAGCCTTGACGAGCTTATAGAACGCACGATAGAGGCGTTGAGAACATTCCGCGATTAGAAAAGGCGTAAACTTTAGGTTCTGTTCTGAGAGTGAAAAGCGCAGGCATAAGCTTGAAATAAGATACAGAGGATTGACAGGATGGAGAATAAAAGTATTCTGATAAAAGATACCACAAAAGAGGAGAGAATTGCTCTGATAAAGCAATGGATACCTGATGATGACGGTCTTATCGACTGTGATATGGATTTGTGGGATATATATGACGATTATATAAAAGGAATACGTGAGGTCGCAGAGATTAATGCCGGAATGAGCGGAATATTTATGACGGAAGAAGACCTGAATAGAAGATAAAAATTGGTTATTTTGTCATTTGACAAAAGTGGTAACATGAGTATAATTTTTGGTAGCATTGAAATTGGTGCTACCAATTTTTATTATTACGAAAGGACAAACACATATGAAATACTTACATCAATTTATGGTGATTATTGGAATTACCTTTGTCGGAGAGCTTTTAAAATACATGCTTCCACTGCCTATTCCGGCGAGCATATACGGAATGGTGATTATGTTTATCGGGCTTATGACAGGCTTTATCAAGCTTGATTCAGTGAAAGATGTCGGTAAGTTCCTTATTGATATTATGCCGGT
>ERZ860590.931-NODE-931-length-18581-cov-5.595433_pt1 | contig 18581 bp, 12 predicted proteins | sample MGYA00509975_ERZ860590 | MGnify/ENA primary metagenome ERZ860590 (study PRJEB30046, sample SAMN00715250) | human gut metagenome | study: EMG produced TPA metagenomics assembly of the A metagenome-wide association study of gut microbiota in type 2... | reverse complement strand
CATTTCTGCGAACATAATATTTCATCAAGGCGGGCGTCCAATGAACGCCCCTACAGAGAAAATTACAAATAATTACAAATGGTTACAATTTACAAAAATGCAATTGGACGGGGTTAATTATTATACACATTTTCCACATAGTTTTCAACAATTGTTGAAAAAGAACGGCAATGCCTGTTGAGCGTTGCCGTGGTTACTGCGAAAAAGGGTAAAATGAAAAATAATCATTGAATAACAGCACGATAATATGTTATACTTTGGTAAACAACAATTTTAACGGAGGACAAAATGAAGAAAATTATAAATAAAAAGTCACTCAAGGGTACGCTTGCTGTTATGTTGTGTGCCGTTATGGCATTTTCTGTTTGTGCCTGTGACTTTGACTCTGACACAGAACCAACCAAAACGGATGCACAAATTCAGTTTGATAAATATTGTGACGATTTGTTTTCGGAAGAACTTGAGGATGACGCTCTTACCGCACATTTTGACATTTCAAATCCGTCGGACTACGGTCTGAAATATGACGAGGAGGACTATACCCTCGGTCATGTGTCCGATGAAGATACAAAAGAATCCTTTGATGAACTGAAAGAGGCAAAAACGGATTTGGAGGAGTTTGACCGTTCGGGACTTACTCCTTCTCAAAAGCAGACATATGACACCCTTGAAAGCTACTTTGAAATTCAGCTTTCATATGAGGGTACAACAGAATTGCAGAGTATATTTGCACCGCAGTCGGGAATTGTTGCAAACCTCTTTACCACCCTGTCCGAGTTTACTTTCTATGAAAAGGATGATACCGACCTTTACCTTGCTGTTTTGAAGGACACAAAACGCTATATGGACGAGTGCATTGAGTTCACAAGGAAACAGGCTGAGGACGGTTACTTTATGGCTGAAGATATTGCACAGCAGTCAATTGACGAGTGCGAAAAGCATATTAAGAATGACAAGTCCGTGCTTGTTGACGAGTTTGAGTCGAGAATAAAGTCACTCGGTCTTAGCGATTCCGAGAAAAAGACTGTTGTCGAAACCAACAAAAAGTATTTTGAAGAATACTACATTCCTGCTTTGAAATCAGCAAATTCAGCACTTGAAAGTCTCAAAAAATCAGGTAAAAACGAAGAAGGTCTTTGCGGTTACGGCAAAATCGGCAAAAAGTATTATTCGGCAATTGTCAAAGACAAAACAAGCAGCAGCATGACTCCCGAGGAGCTTAAGTCATACCTTACAAACAGCTTTACAAAGGTTGGAATGAGTATGAGCAATGTTTCACAGGATGACTTGAGCAAATTTCAGGACTACAAACCCGACTTTAAGGACGCCGATGAGGTGCTTGAATTTTTGATTGAGAATATCGAGGAGGACTTTCCGACTCCCGTTACAACCTCTTACACGGCAGATTATATGAGCGATTCCGCAAAGAGCGACAATGTGGGAGCGTACTATGTTCAGGGACGAATTGACGATACAAGCGTTAATATTATCAAGATAAATCCCGATTTTGCAAATAAGGGTATGACTCAGATGTACACAACCCTTGCCCATGAAGGCTATCCGGGTCATCTTTATCAGTTTACCGCATCAAATGCAAACAAGGATATCCCGAATGTACGCAAGATTTTAAGCTTTATGGGCGCAACCGAGGGTTGGGCGCAGTATGCCTCGAAATGTACGCTTGATTACCTTGATACAAGCGACGGCATTAAGAAGCTTATCTACGCAAACGATATTCTCGGCTATATTCTCTATTCCATGGTCGATGTCGGTGTGAACTACAACGGCTGGGATTATGAAAAAGTCAAGGAGTATATGTCAACGGCACTCGGTTCGGCTGACGATGAGAGCGTTACAGCCGCAACAAAAGAGGCGTATGACCTTGCCCGTTCAAATCCGGGTTATTTTCTCCCCTATACCGTAGGCTACCTCAAGATGATTGATATGCGTGAAACAGCCGAAAGCGAGCTTGGCTCAAGCTTTGACGCAAAGGAGTATCACACATTCATTATGAATCTCGGAATCACAAGCATTGATGTCTACGAAAAAGCCCTTGATATGTGGCTTGAAAGCAAAAAGTAAATTTTTGGTGATAATCTTGAATATTTTTTACAGGTATGATATAATTAACTCATTGATATGATAAATCTAAATTGGTATGGATTTTTCTAAGATGTGATTCTTATTTTCGCCATACACTCATTATGGGTGTATGGCGATTTTTATTTTACGCAAGGGGTGTTAATATGGGCGTTAAAACGGAAAATAAAATGGCTTATGAACCTGTCAACAAACTTATAATTCAAATGTCGGCACCGCCGCTGATTTCAATGTTTTTTCAGTATTCATACAACCTTGTTGACAGTATGTTTGTTGCGGGGATAAATGAACAGGCACTTGCGGCAGTATCGCTTGCATTCCCGATTACAACGCTTATGAATGCGTTGTCCGTGTGGATAGGTGTGGGTGTTAATGTTTTGATTGCAGGTTATTTGGGACAGAAAAATCAGCAAAAGGCAAATTCTGCAGCGGCTCTCGGAGTGGTAATTTCGGTAGTTGTCGGAGTGCTGATAAATTTACTTTCGCTTTTCATAATAAATCCCTATTATTCGGCTTTTACGCAAAACAAAGAGATTTTTGAATACGGAATTGCGTATATGAGCGTCTGCGTTTTTATGCAGATACCAAATATGGTGCATATTGTAATTCAAAAAATACTTCAGGCAACAGGCAATATGATTGCTCCGATGTGGTTTCAAATTGCAGGTGTTGTATTTAATTTTGTGTTTGACCCTTTGCTCATTTTCGGCATAGGTCCGTTTCCGAAAATGGGTGTGGTCGGAGCTGCAGTTGCCACGGTTTTAGGCTATGTTGTTTCAACAATCATTGCGTTGATACAGCTGTTTCTTACAAAACAAAAGGTTAAGCCGTTGTTTAAAAACTGCCTTGAACCGCAGATGATAAAGCTGATATTTTCCTACGGATTGCCATCGTTTGTTATGAATGCGTTGGGAGCATTCACCGTGAATTTTGCAAATATGTTTTTGGTGCGATATTCGGACACGGCGGTTGCATTTTTCGGAGCATATTTCAAGGTTCAGCAGTTGATTTTTATGACGGTTAACGGACTAATTCAGGGCTGTTTGCCTATAATGCGGTTTAATTACAGAGCAAAAGAGTACGGTCGCCTTAAACAAGCAAATAAGAGCGGAACAATTATAGCGACTGTTATGATGATTGTCGGTATGCTATTGGTGCTGATTTTCCCGAAAGAGATATTGTTTTTGTTTTCGGCATCGGAAGAAATGTGTGCTTTTGGAGTGCCGGCAATGAGAATTATGTCACTCGGATTTGTGTTCAGCGGCTTTTCTGCAATGATTGCAACCTATGAACAGGCAACAGACAGTATTATGCCCGGCGTTGTAGTTCAACTGTTGCGACAGGGCGTGCTGTTAGTCCCCGTAATTTGGCTTTTAAACAGCGCTGTTCAAATGACAGGCATATGGCTTGCGTTCCCAATTACAGAATTTGTCACATTTCTTGTTGCTGTTGTATTTGCAAAAATTAAAAATCATTGAATAAATAAAAATAACAACCGCCAAAACCCGATATAATGGATTTTGGCGGTTGTTTGTTATTTAAAATATGTTTAATTTTAAATTGTTTTTGCAAAAACATTATCAGATGATTTTGCTCTGAAAATTGTTTTTACGAGCAAGAATGTTATATAAACATAAAGTGCGGTGTAGATGATTGCCGTAAATTTAAGGTTTATAAGCTCGTAGGAGAACAGATAGTAGCAATAGCCTCTCAGGCTTATAAGCGTTGACACAATCGGAATCCACAAATGCTTTGCACTTACTGCCGCATAGACAATTAAAATAATGTCAAGCAGATAACCGTAGCGTTCGTGCATTGACGAAAGGAACATGATACAGGTGAACACAGTCCACGCTGTTGTCAGAAGAAAAGTTTCAAGGTTTTTCAAATCAACCTTTTTACAGATGATAATGCACATCATAATTCCGAGTACGGCAATTGTCAGAAAGACCGAAAACTGCTTGAACAGATAATAATATGTCATATCGTTTCCGTCACATATGAGTGCGTAAAAGTTCGGGCAGTTCATCTGAATAAGCTTTCCGTAGTCGGTCTGTTCCGCATATATTGTGATAATATCGATAAACGGTCTACCCATAATAATTGCAGGCAGGCACATTATCACATCAAGTGCAGGGATTATAAAGAAATGCAGAATCGAAATTTTCTTTGTCGAAATCCAGTAATAAAGCAGAACGGGAATGATGAATACGGTTTGCAGCTTGAATGCAAACGCAATGCCGATGAACACAAACGATGCAATCGGCTTGTCTTTGTGCAAAAACAGGATTGCAAGGATTATAAACGAGGTGTAAATTGAATCGCACTGCGCCCAAAACGATGAGTTAAAAATCACCGTTGCCGAAAGAAGTACGGCTGAGTAGGTGAGTATCGCTTTGAGCCGTCGGTTATTCTTTGCAAACGAATAAACAAGCATTGCGGTTGAAATTGCAAGTACAAAATCGAATATTATTGATACGATTTTGTACGCATACAGAGCATTTAGCGGCAAAAGAGTCATAAGATAGATTATGACTTGATACGGAATGTTGTAGTTACCCACCTGAGTTGCAAGCCCCGTAAAATCATTCAGCCTGATTATGCTCCACCACGAATTTAAAAAGCTGTTGAAATCATCGCTTTGAAAATCCATTCCGCAGGCTCTGAGGAAAATTGCAATAATCGTTACCGCAACGAGTAAAAATAAAAGAATGTGTTTTTTTATAAAGTCAATGACTTTGCTTTCTGCTTTTGTCATAGAGAAAATTCCTGTTCGGGTTTAAATAAAACCGATTTTCTTCATAACCTTGCCCATTGTGCGGCTGCTGATTTTAAGGGCAATTTCATCGGCTTTTCTGTAACAGCTTTCAAGATATGCCTTGTCTGCAACAAGCTTTTCGTAGCGTTCACGAATCGGTTTGAGTTCTTCAACAACTGCCTCGCCTACCGCTGTCTTGAAATCGCCGTAGCCCTTGCCGTCAAAATCCCTTTCAATCTGCTCATATGAAAGACCTGTAACTGCGCTGTAAATCGCCATAAGGTTATTTACGCCGTCTTTGCCCTCCGCATAGCGAACCTTTGCCTCGCTGTCCGTAACGGCTCTCTTGAACTTCTTCATTATAACCTCGGGTGCATCAAGAAGATGTACACAGCCGTTGACATTTTCATCGGACTTGCTCATCTTTCTTGTCGGGTCCTGAAGGCTCATAACCCTTGCACCGTTCTTTGGGATGAAACCGTCCGGAATCTTGAACACATTGCCGTAAATACCGTTAAAACGCTCTGCAATGTTTCTTGTAATTTCAATGTGCTGTTTCTGGTCTGCGCCGACAGGCACTTTGTCAGCCTGATAGAGTAGAATGTCGGCAGCCATGAGTACGGGATATGTGAAAAGACCTGCGTTGATGTTGTCAGCGTGCTTTGCAGACTTGTCCTTGAACTGCGTCATTCTTGAAAGCTCGCCAAACTGTGTGTAACAGCTGAGCGCCCACGCAAGCTCTGCGTGAGTGTGAACATGACTCTGAATGAAGAAAAGACTTTTTTCAACATCAATACCGCAAGCCATAATTGAAGCATAAGCGTCAATTATATTCTTACGCATAACGGCAGGAGTCTGTCTTACCGTGATTGTGTGCAAATCTGCAAGAGCGTAAATGCAGTTGTATTCGTTCTGCATTGTAACCCAGTTGCGAACCGCACCGAGATAGTTTCCGAGTGTAATTGTTCCGCTGGGCTGTATTGCGCTGAATACAACCTCTTTTTTTGTCTGATTTTCCATTATTCCCCTCCGTGATTAAAGACTGTTTGCATACTCGCCGAGGATTTTGATTCCTCTTTCAAGCTGTTCGTCAGTCGGTGTTGAAAAGTTTATTCTGAAACTGTGACAGGTTTCGTTTTCGTCAGTTAAAAATGCGTTGCCCGGAACTACGCAAACCTTTTTGAGAACGAGTTCTTTGCAGAAATTCGGCATATCAATATCCTCGGGCAAGTCACACCAAATGAAAAGACCGCCGTCAATTTTATGATATGTGATTTTTGGTGCGCAGTATTTGTCAAGAAGCTCCATGCAGAAGTTCGCTTTCTTTGTGTAGATTTCACGAAGCTTTGCAAGGTGAGCGTTGAAGTCATACTTTGTGATGAATTCATCGCATACATATTGTGACCAGATATTTGTATGTACATCGTTGCCCTGTTTGCACACAACAAGCTTTTGAAAAATCGGCTTTGGTGCAATTGTGTAAGCAACACGCATACCCGGCGAAATTACCTTTGAGAATGAACCGGCATAGATTACAATTCCGTCCGTATCAAAGCTTTTTATGTTCGGAACATATTCACCGCTGTAACGCAGGTCGCCGTACGGGTTGTCCTCAATGATGAGAACACCGTATTTTTTGGCAAGCTCATAAACCTTCTTACGCTTTTCAAGGCTCATTGTAACACCCGAAGGATTTTGAAAATTCGGAATTGTGTAAATAAGCTTTGCGTTCGGATTGGCTTTTAAAGCCTCTTCAAGCTTTTCTGTGTTCATACCGTCAGGCTCAACGGGAACACCTGCAAGCTTTGCGTTGTAGCTTCTGAATGTGTTGAGCGAGCCGATGAATGACGGTGCCTCGCAGATTACAACATCGCCCTCGTTTACAAGAGCCTTTGAGCATAAGTCCATAATCTGCTGTGCGCCTGTTGTGATGAGAATGTCGTCATTGTCAGAGCCTGTGTTATGCTCCTTTTTCATATATTCCGTAAGGTGCTTTCTCAGCGGAGTGTAACCCTCCGAAACGCTGTACTGCAAAACCGAAATCGGATCTTCTGCAAAAACCTTTGCCGAGATTTCCGCAATCTCCTTTGAGGGAAATGCATCGGGCGACGGGTTTCCTGCCGAAAGTGACACAACGCTCGGATCGGCGGCATATTTGAAAATTTCTCTGATAGCACTCGGCTTCAGGCTTGAAACCCTGTCGGAAAACCTATATTCCATAAAAATATCTCCTTTTAAGCTGATAAGGATTTTTTAAAATTCCATACCCTGTAATTTTATCACGAATTGCATATATGTTCAAGAAATTTGACTGTTTTTACTGCGATTTTATTCAAAAAATGTGTAATTTATTATTTTGCGTTTGTAAATGTTAATTCACGGAAATTGTATTTTTTGTGCTTTTTGTATTGTTTTTGATGAGTTTCTGTTGTATAATCTAAGTGATAATGTCCTCACGGTCAGAGCAAGGCTTGCTTTGATTCAAACAGGAGTACACTGCGAGTAATTAATACACTTATATAATTCATTGAATTCAAATTGAATTTAAAATTCTTCGGTTTGGGAGAGTAACACTATGAGCAGAAGAAACGATTACGATTATTTTGATCTTGATAATTTCGATGACAGCATTGATTCCCGTGAATATCGTCGCAGACAGCAACAGCGCCGTCCTGCAAGCTATGCCGCAAGACCGTCATCACAGCGTCCCGTCAGAAGACCTGTAAAAAGAAGAAACAAAAGAAGAACCAGAAACAGAATTATTATCGTTGCGAGCGCATTGATAATTCTGTTTGTTATTATTTTTATTATAACTTCAATTTTTAAGGGTTGTTCAAAGGAAGATGCCCTTGCAGGCGTTCCCACGGGAACAGTTGGTACAACGGCATCTCCCGACGAAACCGCAAAATCTCCGACTGCTAACAAAGCAGACGAGCTTTCCCCTGCATACTTTATGACACCGAGCATAAAGGACGACAATAAAAACGGAACTCTTTCATACAGCATTTATGTGTGGAACAAAACAGGCTACGAATTGTTCAGCAGTGATGATGCAAGAGCGCAGAACTATGCTCGGACAATCAACAGCTTTGCAGACAAGTTCGGCAGCTCTGTAAAGGTTTATGATATGATTGTTCCTAACCATACCGAAATGGGACTTCCGCAAAGACTCAAAGACAGCGACGCTCCGTCAACCTCACAGGCTGACAACATCAAGGCGGCTTATGCGGCTCTTTCCGATAAGGTAACTCCGATTAACTGCTACAACCGTCTTGCGGAACATAATACAGATTACATCTACTTTAAGAGCGACCACCATTGGACAGGCCTCGGCGCTTACTATGCTTACACGGCATTTGCCGATACAAAAGATTTGCCCGTTCTTTCACTTGATGATTGCAAGGAACAGAAAATTGACGGCTTTACAGGCTCGTTTACCAACTCGGCAGACGGTCTTGACAGCGATACGGTAAGTTATTGGAAGTTTCCTTATAATGTGACAATGGATATCACACAGGCAGACGGTTCTTCCGCAAGCTATGACAGTCCCTACTATGAAGCCGCAGAGGGCGGTTCAAACACCTACGGTGTGTTTATTATGGGCGATAATGCCCTCACGGTTCTGAAATCAGCTTCGGAAAATGCGGCGGCAGGCAAGAAGATTGCCGTTGTAAAGGAAAGCTACGGCAACGCTTTTGTTCCGTATCTCACCAATAACTACGAAGAAGTTCATGTTATCGACTTCAGATATTTCAAACAGAATCTTGTTGATTACTGCAAAACCAACGGAATTGACGAGGTACTTTTTGTGAACGGTGTAATGAGTGCCAACACTCAGGTTCAGCTTGACAGTATGAGCGGACTTTTTAACTGATATCATATCGGGTAAATTCTTGTAAGGAGGTGTATGCCGATGATAGCAGACAGCGTGAAGGTGAGCGTGTTCGGAAAAATAAGCGATAAGCTGTATTCGGCACAAATTACCTCCGTTTCAGGACGCTGTAAAAGTGCGTATGTGATTTCGCACAAGCCCGTAACAGAATATTTTGAGGGCATTGTGGTTGCCGTTGCCGAATTTGACGGCCTTGACGGCGAGCGTCCCATAATCTCACAATACGGTGAGGTGTTTTATGAGCCGGAAATGCGACAGGTGCTTTCAAAACTGAAAAATATTAAGCTGAAAAGCATTGTGTGCCTTTACGAAAAGTCGTGCGGTGCGGTTATCTTCTACAAAAGCAGACAGAACACGAAAATTCTGCTTGTAAAGAACAGCAACGGCAGATATTGGAGCTTTCCGAAGGGACATATTGAAGACGGTGAAAACGAACATCAGACAGCAATCCGTGAAATTAAAGAGGAAACAGGTCTTGATGTCGTGATTGAAAAGGGCTTTCGTGAAATCAGCGAATACTGTCCTTTCGGTAAAATTCGCAAACGGGTTGTCTTTTTCCTTGCACAGGCATTTACGGATAATGTCAAAATTCAGGAGGAGGAAATTGACAGTTATATTTGGGTTGATTTGCAACAGGCACGAAAAATGTGCTCCTATGATAATGATTTGAGGATTATTGAGAAAGCTGAAACGGCGATTCATCTTCTCAGAAACTAAAAGCCGACAATTTAACACGAAATTTACAGGTACACGGCGGTGTGCCTGTTTTTTTGATTTTATAAAACATTTTCTGTAAATTAAAAATGTTGAAAAACGCAAAAAATACCACTTGACATGTGGATTATACAGAATGTAATCTAATTTCCACGTTACAATCCTGTATCCAAAAATGTGGAAAACCTATTTTTTTAATGTTAAAAGTTACAAGTTTGTAAATTTCGTGTAGTATCGGGATTTTTTAACATCACTTTCAACACTTTCAACATAGTTTTCCACATTGATGTTTAAAATGTTGAGTTATACAGAATGTATAAGTGCAAATTTAGAAAAATAAATCGCAAATTCGTGATTCAAAAAAACATTTTTTTCTGCGATTCAAATTGTGGCAAGGTAATATATGACAATCTATACTCATAAAATACATCGGCGAGGTGTGTTTTATGAAAAAGGAAACCGTGAAAATGAGGCTTTGGGGGCTTGTCATTGTTCCGCTGATGATAATTGTGTTCAAAAATCTTTATTCCCTGACAAACGGTGCGTTGCTCGGCATATTTTTCGGTGCTGTAAACGGCAGTATGTGGGAGCAGACCAAGGTTGTTATGCTTTCCTACCTTGTGTGGAGCCTTGTTGAGGCAATCGGAAAACGCTCGGGATTCCATCGCTTTGCCGTGTCAAGAATAATTTCGCTGTGGTTTGTCGGAATATTCTGTCTTGCGACATATCTGCTGATCTATGCACTCGGCGTTGAAAATGCAGATCTGCCAAGGTTCATTTGTGCAATTGCCGTGTGTTTTTCCGGGTTTGCACTCAGCGCAAGGCTTGAATACGGCGAAAGAAAAATCGAACAGCTTTTTTTGCCCTGCGTGTTTATGATGCTGCTTTTGATTGCCGTGTACTGCAGCTTCACCGTGTTTCCACCGCATATGATACTTTTTGAGGACATACAAACGGGAATGTACGGCATAATTCCCGAATACATCGACTCCGGAGCGATTGCTCTTGATACATTGTACAGAGTTTGAGTTTTTAAAAACAAATGGCTTAAAAGTATTTAATAATTTGAATTGTTATGTTATAATAGATAGCAAAATGAAGCGGTGTGTCCCATGCAGACACAAAAAATAAAAAGGAAACCGAATAAGGCTGATTATGATGAAAAACGAAAGATTTGAAAATACAGAACAAAAGCCCGATGTGATTGCAGGGCGAAATCCTGTAAGTGAGGCTGTTCGCAGTAATCGCCCGATTGACAAAATTCTTGTTGCAAAGGGTGAAAAGAGCGGTGCGATTGTGGGAATCCTCGCAAAAGCCCGTGACAAGAAAATTCCCGTTAAGGAGGTTGACCGCACAAAGCTTGATTATGTGAGCGGCGGTGCAACTCATCAGGGTATTGTCGCATTTGCGGCGGCAAAGGATTATTCAACGGTTGACGATATCCTCGAATATGCCGAAAGCAAGGGCGAAGCTCCGTTTGTTGTTGTGCTTGATGAGGTTGAAGATCCGCATAATCTCGGTGCAATAATCAGAACCGCAGAATGTGCCGGAGTTCACGGAATTATTATTCCGAAACGCAGAAGTGCCGGTTTAAGCTACACGGTTGCCAAAGCGTCTGCAGGCGCAATTGAATATATGCGTGTTGCAAGGGTGACCAATATTGCGGTTACACTTGATGAGCTTAAAGAAAAAGGCGTGTGGGTTTACGGCGCAGATATGGACGGCACGGATTATGACGAGTGTGATTTTTCGGGTGCGTGTGCAATTGTTATCGGCAACGAAGGTAAGGGCATTTCAAGACTTGTCCGTGAAAAGTGCGATGTAATAGCGTCATTGCCCATGAAAGGTCAGATGAATTCCCTTAATGCGTCGGTTGCCGCAGGAATTTTGATGTACAAAGCGATGAAAAACCGCTGATTTTGTAAATTGAAAATTGAAAATGTAAAATTTATGAAAGTACATGTATGTAGGGGTAGCCTTGCGACCGCCGCCGGTGGCGGAAAAAGGGAGCAAAGCGCTGTCTGAAATAACGAGCAAAAGGCAGTGCATTTATGCACAACGCATTGCGACTATATTTCAGACGGGAGGATATCATCCGCCCGCCTTGATGAAATTTTATGTTTAAATAAAATCATTTGATGATATCAAAGTTGTGTGTTTAAATGTCAAAGATTGCAAAAACAGAGAGTACAGCTCGGGCGGAATAGTTTCCGATAAACCTAAACTATCTACTCGAACTAAAATAAAAAGGAGTGAATGCTTTGGCTGATATGGACAAGGACAGGCTTAAAGAGCTTGAAATCGAGAGCATACTCGAAGAAACCCACTATCTTGCCGATCAGGAGCGAATGGAGCAGACGGCACAGAAATACCGTGCAAAGCCGAAGATTGAAGAGATTTTCAGCAATGCCGATAAAAAGCCGAGGTTAAAAAATACAAATCCGCTTGATGAATCCGAACCTGATACTTCAAACTCAATAGTCGGGGATAAGACTGCCGCCACAATGCAGGCAGAGCTTATAATGGACGGAAATGACGATGACCTTGTAACTCCCGAACAGCTTAAAGCAGAGGCTGAAAAAAAGGCTGCTGAAAGAGCCGAAAAAGCCAAGCGTGAGTATGAGGAGGCAAAGAAAAAAGCCGCCGAGGAAGAAAATAAGATAGTTACCCTCACACCCGAGTATGATGAAAATACAGAATTTTCGGGCGAAGTGCTTGGAGAGGTTGACCAGTTTCGTGACGAGGCTGAAATTAAAAGCTACCATACCATAGATATCGACATTCCCGAGGATAAGCCAAAGGAAAAGACCGAAACCAAAGAAAAGAAAGAGGCTTCGCAGACTCCCGTTCATCAGTTTCCGAATACCGAAAAACCGCCTCGCAAGGTGGTTGCAAAGGTTCCCGTGTATCGTCCCGATGAACCGAGAAATATTCTAAATGTCAAGGCAGGCAGATTTTCCGAGGTTGTAGCGAATGAGTATGAGGAGTATGTGCGTTCAAAGAATCCTTCGGTAATCGCTCATGTGCTTCGTCCCGAGCCGACAATCGTTGATGAGGAGATTGCCCCGACCGAGGAAAAGCATAAGGATAACCGCCCTATCAGCGAAAAGGTTATTTCTGCTCTTGTCGGAATCTTTTCAAAGGATGAATCCGACGACAACGATACCGTAAAAGAGGAAAATTCAAAGCCTGTTGAGGATTATACAGGTGAGGAGGACGAAAAAAGTATTCTCTATGAGCTGAATCATAATATAAGAAAGCTCTTTATGAGAAGTCTGTTGTCGGGAATAATTGCCGCAGTTGTGGTTGTTCTCACAATCGTTACAAGAATTTTTCCGAGTGCAATATGTTCGGCAGTTCCTTTTGCACCGGCGGCATACGCAATTTTGCTGTTTGTTCTTATGGCGGCATCGCTTGTGCTGAACCGTGTGGCAATGATGAGCGGACTTTCACCGCTTGTGCATATCAAAGGTAATTCCGATACAGCCGTTGCCGTTGCAGGTGCGGCAGGAATGATTCAGATAATTGTTTCGTTCTTCTGCCTTGGCGATTTGAACGGATTTCATGTGAACTACTACACGGTAATTCCTATGCTTGCGTTCTTTGCAAATAATGTGGGAAAGCTTTATATGGTTCTTCGTGTAAAGGACAATTTTAAGTTTGTTTCGTCAAAGGGACAGAAATATGCGTCAAAAATTTACAACAACGAGTCTGTTGCAATGCAGATGATGAGCGGTACTGCCGCCGACCGTCCGATAATTGCCTATCAGCATAAGACCGAATTTCCGTCAAACTTTCTCAAAATATCTTATGCACCCGATCCGAGCGAGGATTTGGCGTCAAAGCTTGCCCCGATAACAACAATTGCATCAATAATCATTGCGGTAATGTACGGCGTTGTTAAGCTGTCATTTGCAGACGCTTTGAATGCATTTGCACTTATCACTGCGGTGTCTGTGCCTGTGGCAACACTTCTTTCTGTTAATGCCCCCGTGAGAAAGCTCTGCAAAACTCTGCTCTCCTACGGCTCAATGCTTTCGGGTTATCCGTCGGTAAAGCAGTTCTGCGACAGTACGGCTATAATGATAGATGCAAATGAATTGTTCCCTGCCGAGTCAATATCGCTTGAGGGCATCAAAACCTTTGAGGATTACGGCATTGATGAATCTCTTCTCTGCGGAATTGCAATTCTTAAAGAGGCTCAGAATCCGATTGCAAATGCTTTTGATTCGGTAGTTGCAGAAACCGAGGAAACACTTCCCGAGGTTGAAAGCGTTCTTTATGAGGATGAAATCGGACTTGTGGGATGGATTAAGAGCGAAAGAATCCTTGTGGGTTCACGCACGCTTATGGAAAAGTACAGCGTGGAAGTTCCGAATATGGAATATGAAGAGAAATATACTTCTCAGGGCAGACAGGTCACATACCTGTCAAGAGCAGGCAGACTTGTTGCAATGTTTGTTACAAGATACACTCCCGATGCTCAGCTCAAGGCTGAAATGCAGAGAGCCGAAACCAACGGCATAAGCTTTCTCATCAGAACAACCGATTATAATGTTACAAATGACCTTGTTGCAAAACTCTACGATTTGTTCTACCGCAGTATCAAGGTGCTTCCGACAGGACTCGGAAATGTTCTCAGGGAGGCTGAGGATACGGTTGAGGAAACCTCCCGTTCATATCTCATTACAAACGGCAAAGCCGCATCGCTTGCCCGTGCAGTTACGGGTTGCGTAAAAATCAAGCACAATATTTCGCTTTCAATCATAATTCAGCTGATTGCCGTAATTTTCGGATTGCTCGTTGCGTCAACACTTTCGCTTTATGCAGGCGTGCAGGTTATGGGTTCGCTTGAAGTATTGATTTATGCGTTGTTCTGGGGCGCCGCCGCTGTTTTTGCTCCGGCTGTCCAAAAACCGTAGGAAAGGATGTAAAATATGAAAATAGCTCCGTCACTTTTGTCTTGTGACTTTTCAAAAATGGGTGAAGAAATTGAAAGAATGGATCTGGCGGGTGCCGATTGGATGCATCTTGATGTTATGGACGGTCACTTTGTTCCGAACATAACCTTTGGCGCTCCCGTAATCAAGGCGGTAAGAAAGTTCTCAAACCGCCCGTTTGATGTTCACCTTATGATAAGCGATCCGCTTAAATATATTGACGATTTTGCCGATGCAGGTGCGGATATCATCACCTTCCATGTTGAATGCGACTCTGACATTGATGATACAATTGCGAAAATCAAGTCAAGAGGAATCAAACCCGGACTTGTTCTAAAGCCAAACACTCCTGCTTGGACAGTATTTCCATATCTTGAAAAGCTTGACCTTGTACTTGTTATGACGGTTGAACCTGGCTTTGGCGGACAGAGCTTTATGCCCGAGATGATGCCGAAGGTTAAGGAAATCAAGAGGGAATGCCAACGCAGAGGTCTGAACAATATCCTTATTGAGGCTGACGGCGGAATCGGCAGAGATACCATTGAGCAGGCGTCAGAGGCAGGCGTTGATGTGTGCGTTGCGGGAACAGCCGTTTTCAGAGCCGCAGATCCCGCAAAAGCAATTGAGCTTTTTAAATCATTCTGATAAATTCTGATAATAAGTAAGTCCGAATCCGATATTCCTCGAATTCGGATTTTTATTTTATGTGAAACAAATAAGCACAAAATACTGAAAATTCTCATATTGTAGTTGCTAATATGTGTAAAAACGGGCGATAAAAAGTCAATATACACAATAATAGGTATGAAATTTTGTACAAAGCAACAATTTCACCGTTATTTTGCACAGATTTCTAGCTAAAACATTTTCGCTGAAAGAATAACAGATTCATTGCCCGAACAACTTAAATGTGCTATAATTTAATTGTTCTCGGAAATTTTGTACTGTTTAAGTTTCCGAAGCTTAGAAGTATTGCCACAAAACTGTGGCGAACGGTAATTTTATTTTATTAAAGGAGCAGCAAGTATGAAAAAAATTCAGAAAAAGCTTTCTGTGGTTCTTGCGGTAATGATGGTGCTGTGCATGTTCACAGCTCTGCCTTTCTCAGCAAGTGCTGCCGAAACAAGCGAAGAAACAAGTGCAGGCAACAAGATCAATGTTACATCAAATGTGGCAGATCCTGTTTCGTATGATTACAATGCACAGACAAAGCAGGTTGTTGTCACTTACCTTCTCAAGGCAGATCACATGATCGTTAATGCACAGAGCAGTCTTACATACGACAGCAAGGTTCTCAAGCTTGCATCAACAAATACAAGGGAAAAGGTTTTCCCTGTATTCCAGAGAAGCATCGTTTGGAATCCAAGCCTTACAAATAAGGTTCTCTTCACCTGCTCAAGCCTTGATCTTTTCAACTTCAAGTCAGAGAATGTTTATTGCACATTTACATTTGATGTTGTAGGCAGCGGTGACACAACAGTAAATCTCAATGTTGATTATCTTACAGGTACAGAGGCTGATACATATGATGAGCTCTTCGAAAGCGAAAAGAAGGACATCGGTTATATTGACAATAGTGCTAACAAAGTAGCAGGTGCTGCATTTACTGCAAAGGCAGTTCTCGTTCAGGACGAAGAGCCAACAACAGCTCCTCAGCCTACAACAGCAACACAGCCTACAACTGTAACACAGCCCACAACAGCAACACAGCCGGCAACACAGCCGACAACAGCAACACAGCCGGCAACACAGCCGGCAACACAGCCGACAACAGTTGCTCCTTCGGATGTTCCTACTGACGGCTACTATGTATACGGCGACAACATCAAGCTCAAGCTTACATCAATCGGTACAGATAAAGTAAGCGGAAAAATCGCTCTTCAGAAGGGTACATACACATTCAAGCTTGACAACTACGGCACACTTCTCGGTTACTCTAAGACATTTACAGACACAACAAAGGGTCTTACATTCAACAAGAAGTTCAACAGCAGCGCAACACTCGTCGCAACAGGCGGTACATACACATTCCAGGTTAACACAAAGACAAACACACTCGTTGTTAAGTATGACAATAACCTTCCGAATGATTACCTCATCGGCGACCTCAACACAATTCTTTCACCTGTAAAAGGCAGGACTATCGCAGTTGGTTCAACATATCTTGCAGCAGGTACATACAAGTTCAAGCTTTCTTCAGGTGATGTGGTTTACGGTTACAACAAGGTAATCAACAACACAACAAACGGAAATTCACTTTCACTCAACAGCAAGTATTCAAGCTACCTCACACTCAACGCAACAGGCGGTACATACACATTCACACTCAACACAAAAACAAAGAAACTCGTTGTAGGTTATGTTCCTGCAAAGGATGAGAAAGCTGATGATGTTCATGTATCGGGCGACATCAACCTCGTACTTGATGACAAGGGCGGCGAAAGCAATGTTGCAAAGGGTACAGTAAAGCTTAGTGAGGGTACATACTCATTCAAGATTTATAACTACGGTACAGCATACACAATCGGTTCAAAGATTGTTGACAGCGGTGCAAAGACACTCAAGAGCTCTTACTCAGCTAATGTAACACTTATCGCATCAGGCGGTACATATACATTCAGCTTCGACAAGACAACAGGAGCACTTAAAGTATCTAATAAATAATCATTGATTATAATTTAGCGGTGTTCGTCACTTGTTCGTAAGCGAATAATAAGACATAACTGAAATTATTAAAAAATGCATCAGATCCCGAAAAGGTCTGATGCATTTTTGTTTTGTATAAAACCCGTACGGTGACTTGCCGTCGGCAAATTATATTATATACAATATAAATTCGTATCCCATGCCGGAATGTATGGGTGGTGGCGGAGAAAAATTTTGTAGTCGGGATTCACGCTGTGAATGTATAGTGCAAGGCGGAAAATATCTTCAAACCTGTGGTATGCCGAAAAATTCAGCTTTGGTTTGCAATTTTCCATTGTTTTCTGCATACCGATAAGGGTTTCCATATCCGCCCCCTCAACATCGGCTTTAATGTAGCTTGCCGCCATTCCGCAGAGAATCGTATCGACTGTCGCAACCTTTGTTGCAACGCCCTTGTCGGCAATTGCGCTGTTGCGGCCCGCCTTGTTGTTGAATATAAGCTCCGTGTTTTTACTGTATGAGCCGAGTTGCCAAAGCGACACATTCGCCATGCCCTTGCAATGAAGTTTCAACTTTTCAAAATTCTTTGCGTTAGGTTCAAATGCGATTATACGCTTGTAACTGCCGTTTGTGTAGTGCATAAATTCGTCAATCGTGTCGCCGTTGTATGCGCCGAGGTCAACATAGCTTTCGTTTTCACTGAGATTCAGAATATTGCCGAAAGCCTCGTCCTTGTCGGTTGTGACAGGGGGGAGGAGGTCAATTCTGCCTGTGTAGTAGAATTTCAGAATGTTTTCGTAAACCTTTTTTGAAAGGTCATCGGCAAGCAGACTGTATGCACTTTCAATTTGCTCTTTATTTTCGGTAATAAAATCATTGTCAAAAAGTTTGTTTCCAAAAACGGGAACGGAGGGGACAAGCGTTTCGTGTTTTTCGGAAATTTTCGTTATGTGTTCCATAACATCGGGGAGCTGGCTTGCAAAGCAGAGGGCGATTATAATGTCGCCGAATTCGGTTTCAACATCGGAAAGCTTCTTCACCGTGAAATCGTGGAATTTCTGCCCACGCACAAAATCATCACTTGCAATAACGGCAGACGCTTTGATTCCGTATCGGTCAAATGCGGCAAGAACCTTGTCCGCACCGTCACCCATTCCGTAAAGCACAACAGGCTTTCCGCAATTTTTCAGTCGTTCCCATACAGATGTTTCGTTTTTTAAAAGTTCGGTTATATTAAACATAAGGATACTCCAATTAGTGAATATGGCATTGTAATTGTTTGCAATTTTGTAGCACGGCGAGCCGCCGTTCCCAATTCGTGTAGACAGTTTGTAAATGTTAAAAAACATATTATGCCCGAGCGTAGCATTGCAACCGTTTGCACAATTCCGTAGGGGCGTTCATTGGACGCCCGTCTTGATGAAATTTTATGTTCACACACATATGTTTTGATGTGAAGAAAGCGGTGTATTGTTTTGTAGCGGCGAACCTCGTTCTCCCGTCTGAAATATAGTCGCAATGCGTTGCACAT
>ERZ860590.925-NODE-925-length-18668-cov-2.423414_pt1 | contig 18668 bp, 16 predicted proteins | sample MGYA00509975_ERZ860590 | MGnify/ENA primary metagenome ERZ860590 (study PRJEB30046, sample SAMN00715250) | human gut metagenome | study: EMG produced TPA metagenomics assembly of the A metagenome-wide association study of gut microbiota in type 2... | reverse complement strand
CAGAGGGTCACAGGTTCGAGCCCTGTAGGTCCCATTATAACAATTTAATATTGTTGTATGCCGCAGTGGCGGAACTGGCAGACGCCCAGGACTTAAAATCCTGTGGGTAGTGATACCCGTACCGGTTCGATTCCGGTCTGCGGCATTTTTATTTAGAAAAACTTCCAATATGATTATATGTTGGAAGTTTTTTTGGCTTGTTAGAGGATATACCTAATGCAATAATCTCTTCCTGAGATTGTTGCTCTAAAGTTGAAAACTATGCAGACGCCGGCATGTATGGCATCTATAAGCAGGTTTCTTTGTTACCATGAGAATTTGATTGACATATATGCTTCTAAAAAGAAAATGACAATGATGCCGGTAAATATAATGAACTCCAGAAGGCTATTATTGAAGAATTTGCACCAAATTCTGAATGTTTGTATGTTGGAGATACAATAGAAAAAGATCTTGTAAAAAATGTTGATAAATTGAAAGAGCTTGGATTTGAAATTACACTTCATGATAAAATGCCGGATGTAGTGCTATATCGTGAGGACAAGAACTAGATTTATTTTGTTGAGTCAGTAACATCTGTAGGACCGATGGATCCGAAACGCATATTGGAAATTACAGAAATGACGAAAGACGTCACGGCAGGAAAAATATTTGTAACAGCATTTCTGGATTTTAAGACATATAAAAGGTTTGCAGAGGAACTTGCATGGGAAACAGAGGTCTGGATTGCTGAAATGCCAGAGCATATGATACATTTAAATGGTGATCGATTTATGGGACCGAGATAGAATGAAAAATTTATATGGCAAAATCTAAAGTGTGATAAGTATTGGTTAAATTTATGGAGATTAGTATCGTTAAAGATGTTTGCTTCTTGAGAAAATTGTATATAAGTGTTATTATAAATATAAGATACTTAAAATAGTAATACTATAAAGTGATTATTCAACTTCTAATAAAGTATAAAAATGTATTTATGTTAAAAGTATATTGTAATAAATTTATATGAAATTGAAATAAGTCTATTATTCGTGCAGAGAGGGAGAGAAAGAGTGGATTATATATTTTATATAATGGTGCATATGTATGCTGAGGATAAACTTAATGATAGTATATTAGCATTAAATAGTGAAAATTATGGGATTTTTGATAAGGAAATAGTTGAGCCATTAAAAAAAATTAATGGACAACAGTATTGTATTAAGAATATTCAAAAAGACTTCTCTGTAGAAGAATTGTGGAATTGGATTGATTATAAATTGTATGGAGATGCTTTGAAATTTCAAGATAATAACATTTATCATTTAGTTAAAGATAGTATGATGATAGAAAAATATTTGGTTTTTAATGAATTGCGTTATACTATTGAAGATATTAAAAAACCATTGTCATATTATCTTGAAAGGATGGGAGTATCGGAATGTCAAAAAGTAAATATTGAGATTTTGTTAGATTCAAATGCGGGAACGATATATGAAGGTGATGGGATACGTTATTATATGTATTCTAGGGAGTATGGAAAACATAACTTTCCTCATGTTCATGTCGACATTAGGAATGAGGTATCAGGTTCGTTTTCAATTATAGATGGAAAACAGTTATCCGATGGAAAAATTAAAGCAAAAGATAGAAAGAAAATTGAAAATAAAATAAATGAAAAAAGGAATGAGCTTATAAAATATTGGAATGAGCATACGGATGGATTAACTGTAGATTTGAATCAGGCATTTGACTTGATAAAGTATTAGAATTATTTAGGGGATAGAAATGGGTAGAGAAAATAAAGGTATAAGAATTTCATTTAATTCACCGGTTATTTTGATTTTTTCAATAGCGAGTCTTTTGGTATTAGGACTTAGCTATATGACCGGAGGTGTTTCAGACAGGTTATTATTTTGCGTATATAGATCGTCTTTGTCAGATCCTTTGACATATTTCAGATTTTTCGGTCATGTTCTTGGTCATGCAAACTGGGAACATTTTCTTAGTAATATTATGATGATTCTTGTTGTAGGTCCGCTTCTTGAAGAAAAGTATGGCTCGACAGATACACTGTTTGTCATATTGACGACAGCATTTGTCACCGGACTTATTCATTTTATCTTTTTTCCCAATGTTGCTCTTTTAGGGGCGAGTGGTATTGTTTTTGCGTTTATATTGCTTGCAAGTATGACGAGTATAGAAGATGGCAAAATTCCGCTTACTTTTATTCTTGTCGCAGTTATCTATATAGGCGGTCAGATACGGGATGGAATTCTGGTAAAAGATGATGTATCAAATCTGACACATATAATCGGAGGAATTGTCGGTTCTGTATTTGGATTTGCTATGAATAAATACAGGGTGAGGAAATATTGAGATTAGCAAATCATGACATTGATAAATGATTACGGCAAAAATATTGAGATTGCAATTATATCATTAAATAAAAATACAAATACCGACGGATATTGAGGTGGTAAAAGTGTTATTTAAGCATATAAAAATTCAAAGCCTTGACGATTTCTTTGTCCCGCTTAGCGGACGGAGTGAAAAAGGAATTTATTTTTATCGTTTTAACAAAACATCTGATAAAATAGATGAATTTATTTATAAATATTATAATGCGGCGAGAAAATCCGGTGTTGTAATTGACGGGAAGATAGGAAATCCGACTGAAAGTAATCTTTCGTATTATCAGGAGATTATGGGGATGGATTTTCAGATGAGCATGGGATTTATTTCTGATTCTTTGAAAAAATGGCTGCCACGCATGAGGGCGATTCAGCGTGAAAATATTGCAGGGGCGATATATGATGTTCTTGACGGACTGCGAAGAAGCGGTAAGAATGAAAATATGCTTAAAAATGCGTATATTAAATTTATGTGCTGGCTTTATTATAAATTTGAGGGTGTCGTGGAGCAGATGAACGGTGAGAATATCCCAAAGATTTTTTTCGTGGGAGATATTGTCGGCTATGAATTTATGCTTATAAATATACTTGCTGATGCGGGATGCGATGTTGTTTTTGTGCAGCCACACGGAGATGTGTCTTATCTTAAGGTTGATGAAAATTTAGAAAGGTCTTTTGAGTATGTGGGAGAAAACGGTGCGGCAGAGCAAAATATGGTGAGAGAGTTTGCGGCAGATTTTAGTATAAAAAGTATGCTTGAAAACCATGATTTTAAGGCACAGAGAGAAAACGGTCAAGGGACGGTAAATTCGCAGGCAGAAGTACAGAGAGCGAAAAGTCAAGGAACGATAAAGTTGCAGTCAGGAGGACAGGAAACAAAAAGTCATGGAACGGGAGGTTCGCAAGTAGATGTGCAGAACATACAAAGACAAGAAAGTGGAATACCGCAGGCAGAAGAAAAGAGTACGAAATCTTTACAGAACAAAAAAAGTTTAAATATAAAAGTTCAGAGTACAGAAGCAGACAATATAAATAGTATGGCAGACAGAGGTGGTTCACAGCCAAAAATGTCGTATAAGGTTTCTACTCGTAATTGCACTAATGTCTGGATAGAGGGCAATGGGCTTGACGATTTTTTGCAGCCGGCAGGGGTCAGAAAAGACAGATTTAGGAAATTATATGAAAACGAAAGAAGAACAGAAAAAGTAAACAATGTAGAAAATGTACAGAATTTGCATAATATAAGAAATACAGAAAAAGTAAACAATATAGAAAATGCACAGAATTTGCATATAAGAAATGCAGAAAAAGTAAACAATGTAGAAAATGTACAGAATTTGCATAATATAAGAAATATAGAAAATAATCTGGGAAATGGGATGTTTTCTGCTGATAATGCACAGGGTTATGGGGCAGATAAAGATAAAATATTTTTAAACTGTTATGTAAGGATAAACGGTGTCTGGGACAAACTTACATATGAAAATGAACTTTATCAATTTTATCTTTCGCTTAAGGCTATGAAACGAAATGTTGTTGTCATTAGTGAGCTGATACCTAAGCCTGATGTTGATGAGATTGCAAAGATAAGGAGAGGAAATTACCGTGATGTTTTTCAGCTTGTAAAGGGACTTGAATTAAATATCAATTTTACCGAAAATCCGATAGTTAGTGAGTTTCTTATCAATTCTTTTGAGGAGACTGTTTATGGAGAGGCGGACAGGCTTGGGACAGGTGCAAATATAAATAAAATTTTGAATAAAGCCGTATATCTTCTTTGTTTTATTAACAGATATCAGACGCAGTTTTTTAAGAATTTTAGCTATGACAACATACCGTGTTTTATTTATATGGGTGGCTGCAATGATGAAAATGAAGCTATGTTTATGCATTTTCTTGCAAGGACACCGATTGATGTGCTTATTTTATGTCCAAACAGGGCAGAGAGATGCCGACTTGAGGATAATATTCTGTATGATATAAACTATGAGGAACAGCTTGCCATAGATAAATTTCCTATACAAAATTCGGGGCTGCACATAGGTACGGCGGCATACCATGCGGAGAGAGAGCTTGACACTCTTATGTATAACGATGATACCATATTCAGGGATAAACAGTATGATAAAGCACGGACTGTTTCATTGCAGACTATGGACAGGGAAATCAAGATTTTGTGGGAGACTGAGATTAAGTACAGACCGGGATTTTCGACTGTTGACGGTTTTGTAAATATTCCTGTTATCTTTTCTAAGTTTTCGGGTGTAAAAGACGGAAATGTCAGAGAATATATGATAATGTTAAAAAAGCTTATGACACCTGAAACGGTTGTTGTAGACAAAGTTCCTAATATTCTTTCGACAGATGCAAATCCGATTAAAGAATATGCCACAGAATTTTTTAAGAATGGCAGGCTGCACAGGGACAAGATAAAAAAAAGCAGGGCATACCGGTATGGTTTTCTGCGTGATGAGATGCAGGATTATATTCTTGACAAGCTGGAATTTTTGATAGCACAAAAATATATTAAGGGGACTTTTGAAAATGGAACTGAATATACTATAGTTTCAGTGGCTCTTAATCTGCCTAAGGAAGTGACAAGGCTTTTGCAGGCATTTGATTTTACTAAGAAAAATCCAAAACTTTTGTATATAAATACATCAGACGAGCTGATTTCCTTAGAAGATACGATTTATCTTACTTTTTTGCATTTGCTCGGTTTTGATGTTGCTTTATTTGTGCCTACGGGTTACAATATGGAAAAATATTTCAATTTGAAACTTATGGAAGAACATCAGCTCGGTGACTATATATATGATATTCAGATACCGGACTGGGAAAGTATTCCGTTAAGTTTGCACACATCATGGCGTGACAGGTTGTTCAGGCATGGTTGAGAAAATAAAAACAGATATTTATTTCTGAGCAGGCAGTTTGCAGAAGTTTGTGAAAATAGACTGTTAAAAAATAGATATTAACTAAACAAAAGTTCAAGATGAGAACTAAAAGCTGAAAGTGAGGGACGCATCTTGAATGAAAGTCAAGAAGATTGATAGTCAAAAATATTAAGGAGGACAAGTATGGGACTTGATTTTGGAAAAAAAGAACCGGCAGCAGTTCAGCCGGCAGTTCAGAATGAGATTGAAGCGGTCGATGTTTATGATATTGTCGAGGATAGAAAGCAGATGAACAACGAGCTTGTGGGTTCAGATGAGGTTGATGCACTTGTCAGCACTATCGAGGTAAACAACCTTGAAACGATAGTGTCTTTTGGTGCTGAGGCAGCAGATGAGATTTCAAAGGCTTCTGATATAGTTCTTAACAGTATGAGCATGAGCCAGATTGATGAGTCGAGCGAGATGCTCAATGCACTTTCAAAGATAATGTCAAAGTTTGATATTGACGAGATTAGGGAGGACAAGGGACTTTTTAATAAGTTATTTGGAAATCTGAGAAAGCAGCTTGAAAAAATCTTACAGAAATATCATACAATGGGTGATGAGGTCGACAAGATATATGTTCAGCTTAAGCAGTATGAGAGTGAGATAAAACAGTCAAACAGAAATTTAAACCAGATGTTTGATGCAAATGTTGGTTATTATCATGAACTTGTCAAATATATTCTTGCCGGTGAGCAGGGATGCAGGGAACTCGAAAATTATATTGCACAGAGACAGCAGGACTATGAAAATACGGCTGACAATGCCATTCAGCTTGAAATTTCAAGCCTTAATAATGCGTTGATGATGCTTGAGCAGAGAACACAGGATTTAAGGACTGCAGAGAATATTGCCATGCAGTCAATTCCTATGATTAAGACGATGGAGTACAGCAACATGAATCTTGTCAGAAAGATAAATTCTGCATTTATCGTCACATTACCTGTATTTAAGCAGGCACTTGCACAGGCTATTATGTTAAAGAGACAAAAGATACAGGCAGAGGCAATGTCTGAACTTGACAAAAAGACAAATGAGATGCTTATAAAAAATGCAAAGAATACTGTTGAGCAGTCAAAGATGACGGCAAAACTTGCATCGGGCAGTTCAATAAAGATAGATACGCTTGAGAAGACATGGAGAACCATTGTAAACGGTATTGACGAGACAAGAGCTATTCAGGAAAATGCCAGAAAACAGCGTATTGATGATGCAGCAAGACTTGACCAGATTAAGAAAGAGTTTATGGAAACATATGGCGGTGCTGTTAAGCGTTAATAAAAACTTAAGTATTAGATAAATACTTTTAGTGTTATACTTATATTAATGAAATTTTTACATTTAAAAAGAGGAGGAAATGAGTTATGCCAATTAATTTATCAAAAGGACAGAAAGTAGATCTTACAAAAGGAAATCCTGGACTTAAAAATGTTATGGTAGGTCTTGGATGGGATGTTAATGCATTTGATTCGGGGGCTGACTTTGATCTTGATGCAGCCGCATTTATGGTAGATTCAAATGGTAAATGCCCGACAGAAAAAGAGTTTGTATTTTATGGAAATCTTGAACATCCATCAGGTGCTATAAAGCATATGGGTGACAACCGGACAGGTGACGGTGAGGGAGATGATGAGCAGATAGAGGTAAATCTTGCTGATATTCCTGCAAATATTGAAAAAATCGCATTTACGGCAACAATTTATGATGCAGAGACAAGGAGACAGAATTTCGGTCAGGTGTCAAATGCTTATATAAGACTTGTCAATGTTGAGACTAATGAGGAGATTATAAGATACGACCTCGGAGAAGACTTTTCAATCGAGACGGCAGTGGTAGTTGGCGAGATATACAGACACAACGGAGAGTGGAAGTTCAATGCGATAGGAAGCGGTTTCCAGGGGGGGCTTGCTGCACTTTGCGGACACTATGGAATTGAGGTTGCCTAAAAAGGAGGTATGGAATGTCAATAAGCTTAAAAAAAGGGCAGAAGGTAAGCCTTACAAAGGAAAGTGCCGGTCTTTCAAATGTACTTGTAGGTCTTGGCTGGGACGCTGTGGAGAGTAAGAAAGGTTTTCTTGCATCACTATTTGGAACACAGGCAGCCGACATAGATTGTGATGCGACTGCAATCCTTTTAAAGGACGGAAAGTTCTGCGATAAGAATGATGTGGTTTATTTTGGAAATCTCGAACATAAATCAGGGACTGTAAGGCACATGGGTGACAATCTTACAGGTGACGGTGAGGGTGACGATGAGCAGATACTTATAGACCTTTCAAAAGTTCCTGCTGAGTATGACAGGATAGTCATTGTGGTAAATATTTATGACTGTATAAAGAGAAAACAGGAATTTGGTATGATAAAAAATGCATTTATAAGAATAGTTGACGGAAAAACAAACAGGGAAATGTGCAAATACGACCTTTCAGAGGACTATTCGGGAATGACTGCGATGATATTTGGAGAAATCTACAGACATAACGGAGAGTGGAAGTTCAATGCCATAGGTCAGGGGACAAAGGATACAAGTATCAGTGAATTATGCAGACATTATAAGTGACAGGGCATATGCTGAAAGTCAGAAAAAGTTTATTTTAGAAAGAATTGATAGCAGGTAATTCCGTGATGCTTTAAGAAAGTATTGCGTGAATATAAAAAAGAGAGGAAATTTTCTAATCATGATTGAAATAAGGAACAAGGACAGCCTTAAAAAAGGCTTGTCCGGTGAACAGGCAGCTAAGAGTAAAGCGGAGTTTGGAACAAATGAGCTTGCAAAAAAACAACAGGAGTCTTTATTATCAATGTTTATAGGAGCATTTGATGATATATGGATAAAAGTTTTATGTTTTGCACTTCTGCTTAAAATTGTGCTTGCGGTACTTGGTGTTATATTTCCGGCTATTTCAGGCGGAAACGATGCAATAGAAATCGTGAGTATCATTCTTGCAATAGCACTTGCAACGGGCTTTTCAACATTGTCGGAGTACAGAAACAGTTCAAGAAGTGAAGCTTTGCAGGAGGAGTACAGTAAAACTTTTGCAAAAGTAATGAGAGACGGAAAACTTTTAAAGATTTCTACAAATGAAATCGTAAAAGGTGATACGATACTTATACAGGCTGGTGACAAAGTACCGGTTGACGGACTTATTTTTGACGGTCATGTTAAAGTCTCTCAGGCGGCATTAAATGGTGAGTCAAGAGATGAGTCAAAAGTGGCAGCAGACAATATGGATGATGCAGAGTCGACAGATTATTCATCAGAAAATAAAGTGTTTATGGGTTCTGTAGTTACAAGCGGTGAGGCTTATATGGTGGCAACTGTTATAGGCGATGCTTCAGAGCTTGGTAAGATAAATAAGGCACTTACAGATAATGAGGAAGAGGAAAGAAAAGACACTTCAAGCCTTAAACTTGAGGTAGTAGCTGCAGGTATCGGTAAACTCGGTGTCTCAGCAGCAGCCATAGCAGGTGTTTTACAGGTAGTGTTAAATATCGTAAGAGCGAATGAAGCAATTACTCCGGTATTTGTTATTTTGCTTGTTGCGGAGGCAGTGATGCTTATGGCTTCTATCGTTATCATGGCTGTTCCGGAGGGACTTCCGATGATGAACAGTCTTGTGCAGTCAATGAATACTGAGTCAATGTATAAAAAGAATATTTTAGTAAGCCACAAAGCTGCATTTTCAGATTCCGCTTATATGAACCTTTTGTTCAGTGATAAAACAGGTACTATCACAGAGGGAAATCTCTCTTTGGTAGAATTTATCACAGGTGATGGAGAGATTGCTGATAAACTGTTAAATGCTGACTTTATGGATGCGATAACAGTCAATAACCTTGCTAAAGTATCAGAGGGAAAGGCTATCGGAAGTAACAACATGGACAGGGCACTTCTTTCTTATGCTCTTGCCAACAATGCAAAGCCGGATGAGGATGAAATTGAAAAAAGAGTTAAAGAAAATAATGGATTTGACTCTGAAAAGAAATGTGCCATCGTGGAACTTAACGACGGTGTAGTTTACTGGAAAGGTGCAACAGAGCAGATAATTGATGACATTACCCACTATGAGACAGCAGACGGAAGCATAAAAGAGTTTACTGCTGCTGACAAAGAAAAGGTTATAAAACAGATGGAAGCACAGGCTAAGCGTACTATGAAACTTTTATCTGTTGCAAAGATAGCAGATGGAAAGAAAATACTTCTTGCAGTATTGTGTCTCAGGGATAATGTCAGAAAAGATGCAATCGAGACAGTTGAGGTGCTTAACGGTGCCGGAATACAGGTTGTCATGGTGACAGGTGATGCTGAGGAGACAGCAACGGCTATCGCAAAAGAAGCCGGTATTCTCGTGGATGAGAAGAACGATGTTGTTCTCACACATGAAGAACTTGAAAAAATGTCAGATGAGGAGCTTAAGAAAGAACTTCCACATCTTAAAGTTGTAAGCCGTGCAAAGCCGCTTGACAAGAAACGTTTGGTATCTATCGCACAGCAGCTTGATAATGTTTGTGGTATGACTGGTGACGGTGTAAATGATGCACCTGCGTTAAAACAGGCTGATATAGGATTTGCTATGGGTGACGGAACTGCAGTTGCACAGGAAGCCGGTGATGTAGTTATTCTTAATAACAGTCTTACTTCAATAAAAGACTGCGTACTTAACTCAAGAACAATGGCAAAATCAGTCGGCAAGTTCCTTATTTTCCAGCTTACGGTAAATATAAGTACACTTCTTATGAACATCCTTGCACCTATACTTGGCTGGACAGAGCCATTTTCAATCGTGCAGATATTGTGGATAAACCTCATAATGGATACGCTTGCAGCAATGGCATTTGGTGGCGAACCTATTCTTAACAGATATATGGACGAGAAGCCTGCAAAGAGAACTGACAATATCCTCACCGGGTATATCAAGTCAGCAATAGGAGTCAGTGCTATATTTATCACATTAGGTTCAATACTGATACTTGAAAATGTGGGCGGTATAACATCATTTGTAATGCCTGAAGGATGTAAAAATCCTGAACTTTACGAAAAGACATTTATGTTTGCCTTCTTTATCTATTCGATAATATTAAATAGTTTAAATACAAGATCTGAGAGATTTAATCTCTTTGAGCATATAAGCGAGAATAAAAATTTTGGGCTTGTAATGGGAGCAATATTTGTATTGCAAACAATTATCATTCAGATAGGCGGTCCGGTATTTGATACAACGATGCTCAGCGTAAAAGCACTTGTTGTGTCAATGTTGCTTGCTGTGCTTATTATCCCGGTAGATATGATAAGAAAGCTGATAGTACGAAAATAAATAACAGAATGAGTGAAAGAAGGGGTTGTGCTTGACTATTCCTACAATAATCTGCCTTGTTGGGGCGGAATTATGTGCTTTATCACTTATATTCAGACGCAGGAAATAGAGAGAAACAAGTGATGATGTTGAAATAAAGAAAATAGCTTAACAACTTGGCATATTTAGAAGTATGTGGGTGCGGTACCGGATGTGCCGCACCTCAAATTTTTGTCTAACAGATATTTAATTTATGATATACAGGAGAAATTTATGGATAATATATATGTAAACTATCTTTTGACAGCATTGATATTGACTTTTGCAATACCGGGTGCGGGAGTTGTCATAGAGCAGTTTGTAAAACTTCTTTATTCGGTTACAGCAGCCTTTCTTGGCGACAGTTTCACCTATTTTATATTTAACAGACTGACTTTTATAGGAGTATTCCACCATGAACTGTCTCATGCCCTGCTTGCAACGGTTACGGGAGCGAAAGTTACAAAAATAGTATTCTTTCATCCTGACGGTGACAGGCTAGGATATGTCGAGTATGTGACAAGGGGAAATATAATAATGAGGTCAATTCAGCAGGCATTGGCTTCGATAGCACCGGTATTCTGCGGTGCATTGACAAGTGCGGGGATTTATTATTATCTTACTGTTTATGGTGCGGCATTAGCGGTATGGCAGACTGTACTTTTGTGGTATGTATTTATTTCAATCATATTACATATGACTATGAGCAGACAGGACTTTAAAGGACTGTATCGTGGCATACCGGTTGTGTACCTGATAGTATTTGTCATTGTATATATTTGTAAATTTACATTATTTTAATTTTAGTAACAGTTCAGCCCCAAAAATATAATCGGTAATAAATGAGGGGCTGTTACTATTTTTAAGGCTGAACTGTTGCCAATATTGATAATATGGTGATTTTTTGCTATAATAAAAAAGATTGTGCATAGTTAAATGCAGTTACTGTTCCCTTATAGGAGAGGTGACATTATCTTATTTTAAGCATTTGCGAAATGCATATAATGTGTGTAATTAACACAACCTAAAATTAGTTTCGCAATTACTTATTAGCTTATTTTAAAAGGAGGATACAGATAAAATGAAGAAATTAGAGGACTATGTAAGATGTATTCCGGATTTTCCAAGCAAAGGCATAATGTTTCGTGATATTACATCAGTGATACAGGATCCGGACGGGCTTAAACTTGCTATTGATTCCATGATAGAGGCTGTCAGGGATGTTGATTTTGATGTTGTTGTCGGTACTGAATCAAGAGGATTTATTTTCGGTATGCCTATTGCATATGCACTCGGCAAAGGATTTGTTCCGTGCCGCAAAAAGGGCAAACTTCCATGTGAGACAGTTACGGCATCGTATGCCCTTGAATATGGAACGGCTGAGATTGAAATTCATAAGGATGCAATAAAGCCGGGACAGAAAGTTCTTCTTGTGGATGATCTTATCGCAACAGGCGGAACTATTGAAGCCTGTGCAGGGCTTGTCGAGGAACTCGGCGGTGAAGTAGTTAAGATTTTATTCCTGCTCGAACTTGCCGGTCTTAAAGGAAGAGAAAAACTTGCTAAGTATGATGTGACATCATTGATTACATATGAGGGAAAGTAGAATACAAAAAAGGAGACATAATTATTTATGTTAAATAAGTTATTTAAGTTAAAGGAAAATAATACAAATGTAAAGACCGAAGTTATAGCTGGTCTTACTACATTTATGGCTATGGCATATATACTTGCCGTAAACCCAAACATTTTGAGCGGCACGGGAATGAACCGTGATGCGGTACTTCTTGCGACAGCTATTGCATCGTTTATCGGCTGTATGGCTATGGCACTTCTTGCAAATTATCCATTTGCACTTGCACCGGGTATGGGACTTAATGCATATATGGCAGGAACAGTTTGTGCAAATATGGGATATTCATGGAAAGTAGCACTTCTTGCGGTATTTGTAGAAGGTCTTATCGTATCCGATCTTATCATACTCTTTTGCGGGAGTTTCCGAGAAGAAGTAAAGGTCGTCTATATTTAATGCAATTCCGTCTTCACTTAAAAAAGGTGTAAGTGCAGGTATCGGTTTATTCATCGCATTTATCGGACTTCAGGGTGCAAAGATAGTAGTAGCTGATGATTCTACACTTCTTACTTATGTCAGATTTACAAAAAATTTCCATACTGTAGGAATTGGAGCATTACTTGCACTTGTCGGATTGTTTATAACAGTTATTCTCTATGCAAAAAATGTTAAAGGTTCTATTCTTATCGGAATATTGAGTACATGGATACTTGGAATGTTGTGCCAGCTTGTCGGAATTTATGTTCCGAATCCTGACACCGGATTTTATTCATTATATCCTACACTTAAGATGATAGATATTACAGCTATCGGAGATACATTTGGACAGTGCTTTAAAGCAGATTTTTCAAGCATCAGAATCCTTGATTTTATCGTTGTACTTTTTGCATTCCTCTTTGTAGATATTTTTGATACACTTGGAACACTTATCGGCGTATCAACAAAAGCGGGTATGCTCGATGAAAACGAAAAACTTCCAAGAATCAAGCCTGCACTTCTTGCAGATGCTATCGCAACATCAGTCGGAGCTGTTCTTGGAACATCAACAACTACAACATATGTTGAGTCATCAGCCGGTGTACTTGCAGGAGGACGCACCGGACTTTCGGCAGCAGTAACGGGTATTATGTTCCTGCTTGCGATAATTTTCGCACCTATATTTACTGCAATTCCTTCATTTGCTACTGCACCTGCACTTATCTTTGTAGGTTTCCTTATGATTTCATCAATCATAAGTGTAGATTTTACAGACCTTACAGAGTCAGTACCGGCATATCTTGCACTTCTTGCAATGCCGCTTATGTATAGCATTTCAGAGGGAATCGCACTCGGTGTTATATCATATGTAGTTATCAATGTATTTTGTGGAAAAGCAAAGAAAGTTAAACCTTTAATGTATATACTTGCGGTATTGTTTGTATGTAAGTATATATTCCTGTAGAAACAGGGAAAAAGGTGTCGTTGTTAAATAGCATGATGCAAGGGTCAAAAGCAGATAGCAATGTATGTTTACATAAAAATTGCTATCTGTTGGCAGCGTGTCAGATAAAAAACGCAGTTTTGTGAATTGAGTTTCACAAAGCTGCGTTTTTTGTTTTGCCGAAAAAAAAGAACCGCTGGAGAAAGCGGTTCTAACAGTCAAGCTTTCGCTTAACTGTTTGGAGAAGGTATGAAAAAAATTTAAGCACTTATCAAATGATTTTGTTTCATTTGATGGGTTTATATTATCGTGGAAGTGTGAACTTGTAATGTTTTAAATGTGAAATATATGTTAATAAATGTGAACAAATAAAGTTAATTGGGGAGAGTTTGTGGAAACAGGATGAAAATACGGAAAACCCAGCAATTTTAACATTATCAGGCAGCAGAGAGGGGTGCAGATATCTGATTAGCTATGTCAGGGGATTTTTTGGCTGAAATATTATATGCATATAATCATGAAATACCTGAATATCAGGGGATTGCAGTGTGTGAAAACGATTTCAAATATTATTGTTGTCCTAGGGAAAGAGTATGAATATAATGTAAGTGGGAAAATACAAAAGTTGTTCATAGAGTACATCCTTAAGTAAGAAAGGAAAAAATCATGTCAATCAAGAAAATAGCAGAGAGAGCAGGTGTATCGGCTTCGACTGTTTCACGCGTGCTCAACAATCCAAATTATAAATGTTCATCTCCCAAGCTTCGTGACAAAATCTGGAAGATTGCGATAGAGCTTAATTACACCCCAAATACTGCTGCAAGAAATCTAAAGATGGGAGTTAAGGAGAAGGAAGAAAAAGTCTATTATGTCAGTGTTCTTATGACACGAATGGAAAAGGCAACGGCAGATCCGTTTTTTAATGAACTGCTTCGGGTGATAGAAAGTGAGATACATAAACAGGTTGCAATATTGACAAAGGTCTGGTATATGCCTGTTTTTTCAAATGATAAAAAATGCCGCCATGAGGATCTTAATCTGCTGGTAGATAAAATGTATGATGAGCTTGAGCAGAAATGTGACGGTCTTATAATCATTGGTAAATGTAATAAAGACGCATTGAAAAAACTCAATAACAAATTTAAAAATGTCGTTTCGGTAAACCGTAATTCAACAAATTATGAGGTTGATGAGGTTTTGTGTGACGGAAAGAAAGTTGCCATGATGGCAGTAGAATATCTTATATCACTAGGGCATACAAGTATAGGTTATGTTGGTGACTGCTACAATGAAGCGAGGTATCGTGGGTATCTTGAGGCATTGCACAGACATGACATCGACCCGGAGGCAGATTATATAGTACAGACCGGGCAGACAGAAGCGGAGGGGTTTGCGGCAATGCAGAAATTTATGCAGTCGGAGGACAGACCGACAGGAATATATTGTGCAAACGATATAACGGCTATCGGGATGTTAAAATTCCTTGAAACAAATAAAAACAGGTATTATATCCCATCTATAATAGCAAGTGATGATATAGAAGAAGCACAATATACAAGACCTATGCTCACAACAGTAAGACTTCCTAAAGAGGAGATGGGGAAGTTTGCATTATATCTTTTAGTTGACCGTATGCGTGGAGGACATAAAAGTGTTGTCAGGACAGAGCTTGAGGGAAAACTTATGGTACGAAACAGTTGTGTAGGGACTGATGAGGGTGGATGGAGTGATTATTGTATATAGATGTAAAATTAGGTGTTGACAGCTACCTTCTTATGAGATAGAAAATAATGGATATTCTAAAGAAGTTGAGCATTTTACTGATATTATAAGGTCAACAGCTCATTTAATAATAGAGTAAAAAAGAATAAAAAACTACCCCATCTGTATAATGAAAATATTCATAATACAGATGGGGGTTAATTTTTAGAAAACAGTTTTATATCGTAATATCAATATTTGCACCGAGTTCCGGATTGACAGACCTTTCCATAGCAGAACGATTCATCATGTCGATAAGAACGGCTCCGCTTTCTTTCATTGTATCTAGACTTTTTGCAAGAACTGCGGTTTCAACATTATTTATTACATCTGCCTGTGATATGCCCATAGAGAGTGCTGCAATATCCATAGAAATCCCTCCTTTTAATTTTGACCTATTGACCTATTGGTCTGTTTTCAGATTATAACTTTGAAAAATTTCTTTCTAAAATAATTATACCATAGTTTGATGAAAATTAACAGTTCAGTCATAAAAATATAATCGCTAATAGTAACAGTTCAGCCATAAAAAGATAATTGGCAATACAATGAACTTGTTCATTGTATTGTTAAGTACCTTTTTATGGTAGAACTGTTACGATAGAGAAATAAAGGTGCTGTAAACAACTTGCACTAATTATAAACTTAATGTATAATAGCCGATGCGGGGGAGCTTGTGCGTGAAACAGGCTGAGAGTAGATTGCGTATCTTAACCCTTATAACCTGATGGATAATGCCAGCGTAGGAAGTTGTCGGTATAGATTTGCAATGATTTATGTTGAGAATATGCATGGTAGTTATGTATATTCTTTTTTTGTGGCTTTTGATATGATGTAGCACGATTATAGGAAATTGCGAAACTGATATTCTGCGATAGCAGTTAATAGTGTTACGAGCAGGCAGTGGAACGGATTGTCAATATCCGTTTGACTCAGGCAGATTGGTGATAGTTTCGTAGATACCGAGAGTACATAAATAAAAAAAAGGAGGACATAAATTTGAAAACAGCATTAACAATAGCAGGAAGTGATTCAAGCGGTGGAGCAGGAATTCAGGCTGATATAAAAACAATGATAAGCAACGGAGTATATGCGATGAGTGCGATAACTGCACTTACGGCACAGAATACTACGGGTGTGACTGCTATCATGGATGTGACACCTGAATTTTTAGGAGAGCAGATTGACGAGATATTCACGGACATTTACCCTGATGCGGTAAAGATAGGAATGGTATCGGCAAGCGGACTTATAGAAAAAATCGCAGATAAACTCATAGAGTATAAGGCAAAAAATATAGTTGTTGACCCCGTTATGGTTGCGACAAGCGGTGCAAAACTCATAACTGATGATGCGATAAGTACATTAAAGAAAAAACTGCTTCCTATAGCAACAGTTCTCACACCAAACATACCTGAGGGTGAAGTTTTATCAGGAATGAAGATTGAGAATGAAAATGACATGGTAGAAGCGGCAAAGTTTATAAGTGAAAAATTTGACTGTGCAGTGCTTATGAAAGGCGGTCATCAGATAAATGATGCAAATGACCTTTTATATAGAAATGGTGATTACAAGTGGTTTACGGGAAAGAGGATAGACAATCCTAATACTCATGGAACCGGATGTACTTTGTCAAGTGCCATAGCATCAAATCTTGCAAAAGGATATGACCTTGATAAGGCGGTACTCAGGGCAAAGGATTATATATCAGGAGCACTTGCGGCAATGCTTGATCTTGGAAAGGGAAGCGGACCTATGAACCACGCATTTGCGTGTGACAATGAATTTATGAAATAAGGGGCAAAATTGCGTAGCAATGGAGCAATCCGTTATATTTGAAAGACTTTATACTATATTAAATGTCATAAGCTCCTTGTTTATGATATGTAAAGTTGCAAAAACAAAATATAGTTTATTGGGAGTTTCACAAATATTTATATAAGATAACAAGAAAAGAAATAATAAGAAGTAAGAAAGAGGAATTAAATGGAAAACAAGGGAAGAACATCATTATTTGAAAACGGGCTTATATGGTTTGGAGCTGGACTTTCGATAGCCGAGATACTTACGGGAACATCGTTTGCATCGCTCGGTTTTGGTAAAGGAATACTTGCTATCATAATCGGTCATATTATAGGTTGCCTTATGCTTTTTTGTGCAGGAATCATAGGTGGAAAAGAAAGAAAAAGTGCAATGGATACTGTTACTATGAGTTTTGGTGCGGATGGAAGCAAATTTTTTGCATTTTTAAATGTGCTCCAGCTTGTGGGATGGACTTCTATTATGATCTATGATGGAGCACTTGCAGCAAATGGAATATTTAATACAGGAAACTGGGTGTGGTGTCTTGTAATCGGTGCTCTTATTATTCTCTGGGTTGTGATTGGAATAACAAATCTTGGAAAAATAAATACTGTTGCAATGGCTGCATTATTTATTCTTACTATAATAATGTGTAAGGTTATATTCTTTAGCGATACATCAGGAGTAAAAGTATCAGGCGACAGCATGAGCTTTGGAGCAGCAGTAGAGCTTGCGGTAGCTATGCCGTTGTCATGGCTTCCACTTATAAGTGATTATACAAGAGAAGCAAAAGAGCCTGTAAAGGCAACACTTGTAAGCACGATAGTTTATGGAATCGTAAGCTGCTGGATGTATATTATAGGAATGGGTGCAGCTATATTTACGGGAGAAAGTGATGTTGCACAGATAATGGTAAAAGCAGGGCTTGGAATTATCGGACTTTTGATAGTGGTATTTTCAACAGTAACAACAACATTCCTTGATGCATATTCAGCCGGAATATCAAGTGAAACTATTTTATCAAAATTAAACGGAAAATATGTGACAATAGCAGTAACCGTAATAGGAACAGTGGCAGCAATATTATTCCCTATGGATGATATAACAGACTTCATGTACCTTATCGGTTCGGTGTTCGCACCAATGATAGCTATACAGATAGCAGATTACTTTATCTTAAAAGCAGATAAGAGCAGTAAGAAAGTTGATATGATAAATGCAGTTATATGGGTGATAGGATTTGTACTTTACCGTTATCTTATGACTGTTGATATACCTGTAGGAAATACTTTGCCTGATATGGCAGTTACTATTGTGATAGCGGTTATAATAGGAAAGATTATTGGGAAAAAGTAAGTTTGACAAAGGTGAATTGTGCAAATAAACCAGTATTTTTATGAATGAAAAAAGGTCTTGCCATATGGCAGGATCTTTTTTTGTGGCAGG
>ERZ860590.905-NODE-905-length-18983-cov-2.433696_pt1 | contig 18983 bp, 21 predicted proteins | sample MGYA00509975_ERZ860590 | MGnify/ENA primary metagenome ERZ860590 (study PRJEB30046, sample SAMN00715250) | human gut metagenome | study: EMG produced TPA metagenomics assembly of the A metagenome-wide association study of gut microbiota in type 2... | reverse complement strand
TCATCCGTAAAAAAGCCGTGGTGTATGTGGGGCTCGATGCGCTCAGTGACAGTGAAGTGGCGAGCGCGGTCGGTAACTCCATGTTCGCCGATCTGGTGAGTCTGGCCGGTCACATTTATAAACACGGTATCAATGCGGGCCTGCCGGGCGGGAAAGAAGGGAAGTCCCTGATCAACCTGCACTGCGATGAGTTTAACGAGCTGATGGGCGATGAGTTTATCCCTCTCATCAACAAAGGGGGCGGTGCCGGCATGCAGGTGACGGCCTATACCCAGACGTCTTCTGATATTGAGGCCCGCATCGGGAATGCGGCCAAGACGGCCCAGGTACAGGGTAACTTTAACAACCTGATTATGCTGCGTGTCAGGGAAAACCGCACCGCCGAGCTGCTGACCACGCAGCTGCCGCAGGTGGAAATTTATACCAAAACGCTGGTCTCCGGGCACCAGGACACGGCAGATGTCAACGCTGACCAGGCCTTCACCTCCAGCACCCAGGACCGCGTCGGGACGGTAAAAGTCCCGCTGCTGGAGCCGGCCGATATCGTGACGCTGCCGAAAGGGCAGGCGTTTGCCCTGCTGGAGGGGGGGCAGCTGTGGAAAATCCGCATGCCGCTGCCTGCCGGAGATGCTGATGATGTGCTGATGCCGGAAAGCATCGAGAAAATCGCGGAGGAGATGCGGCGCAGCTATCACAGCGGCGAATCCTGGTGGCGGGACGGTCCGGCCCTGAACGTGCCGGTCACAGGAGGGGAGAATGGCTGAGGTAAAACGTCCCCCACAGCAGCAAACGCTGCCGGAGCGCAAACACGGCATTCTGTATAACCTGCTCTGGGGCTGGCCATGGGCTCTGGTGGGCGTGGTGCTGTCCTCCCTGCTGCTGAGCCTGCTGATTGAATATATCGGCATCGCGTTCTTCTGGCCGGAAACCGGGGCGGCGCACAGTGAAGCGGTTATGAACACCGAGCTGGGGTGGCTGTCCACAGAGTTCACCCGCAGCCTGCTGCTGTCTGAGCCATCGGTGACGGTTGTGCGTTGGGTGAGCATCGCGTATCAGTGGGCCTTTGTGGACAGTGGCTTCCTTGACCAGGTCCGGCAGCAGTATGCGCACCAGATGCTCAGTGACAATGCCTTCACCCGGGAAATCAACAGCTGGAGCGGCTGGCTTGCCGGCTACCTGCGTGAATACCTGCTGGCCACGGTATGGATAAGCATTATCACCCTGGTACGCGTCACCATCCTGGTGCTGTCCGTGCCGCTGTTTGTGCTGGTCGTGGTGGTGGCCCTGGTTGAGGGGCTGGGTCGGCGTGATCTGCGGCGTTATGGGGCGGGGTATGAAAGTTCTTTTGTCTATCACCATGCCAGGAAGCTGGTCAAACCGGCAGCCGTGGTGCCCGCCATGCTGTACCTTTCCTGGCCCACTGCGGTCTACCCCAATCTGCTGTTGTTGCCGGCGGCTGTCCTGTTGGGTATCGCCGTGACCGTGACCACTGCCTCATTCAAGAAGTATATATGAGCGCCTCCCGTTTGCCAGGCTTTGTACTTCATGACGGACAGGACGATTGCGGCTATATATCCGGTTTTTGTGCAGCTGCGAAAGCGGCAGCTGCTGACCCTAATGAAATCCGCTGACCCACTCCTCAATTATCTCTGCGAACCCGGAGTTCGGTACTTCTTTCAGACCTGGTGAGTCCCGGTCTGACCTGCTCTGTCATTACATACGCTGCCTGCGCAACCTGCTGACGTTCTGCTTATACACTGTGATTTCGCAAGTAAGTGCTCAGTTAAGAGCCGCTTCCTTCTGGTAGGGCCGGCCGTGCCCCAGCACAGCCCATATAATACGTGCCATTTTGTTGGACAGTGCCACGGAGACAACATTGATCGGTCGCCGTTTTATCATCTCTGTAACCCAGGGCCCCGGCTCACGGGCATTTTGTATGACGCTGTGCGCACCGTTGACCAGCAGCTTCCGCAGGTATTTATCGCCCTGCTTGCTGATCCCCAGCAGCTGTATCCTCCCGCCGGTTCCGGTCTGCCTCGGGACAAGTCCCACCCAGGCGGCAAACTCCCGACCTGAACGGAATGCGTCCGCGCTACCCATTGATGCGACCGCAGCAGTGGCGGTCAGGAAGCCCACGCCGGGAATGGCACTGATGGCTTTTACTCCGGGGTCATCTCTGCTCAGCTCGCGTATCCGCCATTCAATATCTGCAATCCGGCCGTCTGTTCTTTCAACTTCACCCAGTTGTTCACGCAGGCTGTCTATGAGTACTGCCGGTAAGCGTCCGGACAGGCGGGCAAGAATATCGGGGACATTTTTAATGAGGCTGGCATGCCCTGCACGCATCACCTCGCCATATTCAGCAAGTAAACCGTGTAAAGCGTTGGTCTGCATCAGCCGAAATTTCAGTAACTGCGAACGTATACGGTGCAGGGCAAGCATGGCCTGTTGATCCTCCGTCTTCACCGCAACGGCTTTGCCCGGTTGCTGGACGGCTCGCCAGATTGCCTGAGCATCTGCCTTATCATTCTTGTTACGGATATTGAAGGCTTTGATGAATTCGCCCGGCATCAGTTTCACCTGATGGCCGAGCCTGCTTAACTACCGGGTCCAGTGATGTGCGCCGCCACAGGCTTCCATGCCAATTAGGCAGGGTGAACGATTGGTGAAAAACTCAATAAACTTCGCGCGCTTGATTGCCTTGTTAAAAATTTCGCCTGTATCTGTATTAACGAAGTGCACCTGCATCACGTTTTTGGCAATATCGACATCGACTGGCATAAGTTTCATTTTGGATTACTCCATATGAATTAGCGAGTAGGAAAATGTCTTATAAACAGCAACATAACAGGGAGCAGATAAATATTTCACTGCTTGTAGTACGCTAGTGCATTACCTAAATAACATCTGTATTTTTCGCCCACTCATTCATCTCTCGTTGCGTAATGTTACCGCCACAAATGATGAGTCCAATGACTGCATTATCAGGCATTCCGGGTATAACTGAGATCACTGCAGGAATAAGTGTCCCGGCGGCCGGTTCGACCCACAGGCATGCTTTCTCGCCAAAAGAAAGCATGCCTTGTATGGCGTCGCTATCCGACACGGTGATGACCTTTTCAGTGTAGCGCTGCGCGTGTGCCAGCATGAGGCGGTCAATCACAGGGACGCCAAGGGTTGAAATGGCTGAGGTTATGTCCACATTCACGGGTTTTCCTGCCTTCAATGCCTGGTACATAGAATTAGCCCCCTCGGTTTCCACCCCCCATATACGAATATGTGGGTTACGGGATTTTAGTACTGTCGCGATGCCTGCCAGCATTGCACCGCCGCCCACTGCAACAAATACATCAGTCAATGAAGGGCAATCTTCAATAAGTTCCAGTGCCAGGGTTCCATATCCTTCGGCGACAAGTGTATCGCTACAGTCATCAATTATGTGGTATCCCTGCTCAGCAAGCGTGTTTGCCCGTTCAAACGCGGAACTGACATCTTTGTCAAGAATAACTGTGCTACCGGAATGGCGTATTTTCTCAATGGATGAGGCCGGGGCATTTTTTGGCATAATCACGGTCACGTTTAGATCTAGCGCTTTGGCTGCTTCTGCCACTGCGATACCAAAGTTACCGCCACTGACGGCAACGAAACGGTAATCTTTCAGATTACCGGAAAAAGCGGAAAGCAGATTCAGGACTCCCCTGGCTTTAAAAGAGCCGCCAGCCTGCAAATTCTCCAGTTTGAGAAACACCTTTCTTCCCAGCAGATCCGACAATCCAGGAGAACTAACTGTGGGGGTCCTGATAACTGAATTTTCAATCCTTTCGGCAGCTTTGATAATTGAAGACAAAGTAATGTAATTGGTCATCAGTATGTCTCTTATAGAAGTGGCTTGGTTCAAAGGGTTTGAGCAAAGAGCGGGACGATGTTACCCCATTGGCCTGAGTAAGGAGGCGCTCATTTCATTATCTTTAAATCAGGGCTGGACGGAGGCGTGCAAAACTTGTTTTGCGCGCCTGCCGTCAGCAGACAAGCCATGAAACGACCGTTACTGGCGCGTCAGTGTCAGTTATTAAATACCGTCAGTTCTGTCACTTTGAAGCTGTCTGGCTTGTTGGTTATGCTGTCGTAGGGTGCCTGTAGCTTCCATTGCTGACCCGGCTCCAGATTTTGAGCCATCGATGCCGTATTTCCTATTACTGCCCCATTCTGAAGCAAGTTGAATTTGACAATTACAGTCTTCACAGGCCCACCTGACACGTTTGTTCCCGTGCCTTCAATTTGCTGCAAACCATTTGCTGCTGTGGCGAAATGCAGGTCTGAAAGTTGGACTTTGCCAGTACCGTCGGCCGCAAGAACAGGGCCGGTAATCAGTGCAGTGATTAACGTGGCCTTCTGAACAGTATTCATCATTTTCATTTTCCCTCTGTTTACCGTTGAGTTTTTCTTAATATCACAATGAACCTTTATTTACAGCTAAACCTGCCACCGGCACTGACCCGCAATTAATTTTGAAATTCCTGTTTAGGGTTTATCGCTGACCCGACGTTCCCTCTTCCGCATCCTGTCCGCACCCCTTAATCCTTCTGGAGGTGCGTATGAACTCAAATCGTCCGGCCATGCGGCGCAACAGCCGTGTCCCGGGCATCACCGGCCTGGTATTGCTGACCTTTCTGGCATCAGCTGCTGCACAGGCATCTGAGAAAGATGAGCTTGCGTCTGTTCAGCGTCAGCTGGACCAGGTTCAGGCGTCGCTCGAACGGGCCCGCGTGGCGGCTGCACAGGCCGACCCGGCTGACCGTGGCCGCTTTTTCTTTGATTACCGTCAGGCCACATCCGATCTCAATACCATCCGCAGCGGCATTGACCGCTATCTGGAGCCCTCCCGCGCGCAACCGCGCAACCCGTCTTTTGTGGCCGGTAACTACCGGCGGGAGCGGCCCTGATGCCCATGACATCCGAACAAACGAACGCGTTTAAAGCCGGCTCCGGCAGTCTTGATGTGAACATCCTTCATCTGCTCTGCATCGGGGCACTGCTGGCGTTTCTTTTTCTGTGGGCCGCGTGGGCGCTGTCGGATGTCTGGACCGGCTGGAGTAACACAAAAGTGCGGGATGCGGCCCTGGGGCGTTTTGCCGTCCGCACCGTGCTGCTGCTGCTTGTGTGTATCTGGATGTTTGCCAGTTAACCCGATCATGAACGTTAAGTCAGGAGATGAATCCCATGCACCATTCTGAGTCTGTTGTTGCCCGCCTGCGCCGTCTTGGCAGCCGTGCGCTGACCCGCGCCGGTACGCTTGCCATTCTGGGCTGGCTCACCTGCAAACCGGCTTTTGCGGATTTGCCAAGCGTTGAAGCGCCGGAGTCCGGAGGCGGAAGCGGGCTGATGGGTCAGATCAAGGGCTACCTGCAGGACGGTGTGGTCATTGGTGGTCTGGTTGTGGCAGCCATCGCCTTCATCAACGTCGCGATTGCTGCTGTCCATACCTTCACTGAAGTACGCAATGAGCGGGCAACCTGGACCAAATTTGGCTCCATCATCGTGGTGGGTGTGGTTCTGCTGGTTGCGGTTATCTGGCTGCTGGGCAAGTCCGCAGAAATCATTCTGTAGGAGTTCACGACGATGCAGACCATTCGTTTTTTACCTGACCGTCTCAACAGTGAGCCCACGGTGTTTCGCGGATTCACCACCCATGAGATGGGGCTGGCTGCCCTTGCCGGCGCGGGTGCGGGTCTGCTCCTGTCACTGCCGTTTATACCGCTTGCCGGCTGGGTTGTCGTTCCCACCGGCCTGCTGGTCATGCCGCTGCTGCTCGTCTGGTTCGGCGGTCGCTGGATGGCCAGGCTCAAGCGCGGTAAGCCCGAGAACTGGCTCTGGCAGCGACTGGAGACGAAAAAACGCCGGCTGGGGATGGGCAATCCGAAACTGATTGTGGATGCCCGGGGCTGGTCAGTGAAACGTAACAGGAGAGCCTCATGAGCCGTTTTCGCCATGCGGTAAAAGACCGTGACCAGCATATTCAGACACTGCGCATCGCCTGCGCCGTGCTCGCCTTTTTCCTTTTATTCACCTGTGCCGGATGGATGCTGGCACCCAGCAAGCTGACCGTACATAACCCGCCGGATTTACGTACCGGCAGCACGCGCCCCTGGTGGGAAGTGCCGCCCCCGACAGTCTACTCCTTCGCGTTCTACATCTTTCAGCAGCTCAATGCCTGGCCGAAAAATGGCGAGGTGGACTATTCCGCCAAAATCAATGCGCTGTCGCCGTATCTGACGCCGTCCTGTCAGGATTTCCTGAAAGCGGATGCGAAGAAACGCGGTGACGCCGGGGAGCTCACCGACCGCGTGCGCGTGGTGTATGAAGTGCCCGGTCGCGGTTACCAGTCACAGAGCGTGACCGTACAGGATCGCGATCACTGGATTGCCCGCCTGGACGTGGTGGCTGATGAATATTTCCATGCCGAGCCGGTCAAACGCGCCCTGGTGCGTTACCCGCTGAAAGTGGTGCGCTGGGAAGGTGATGCGGAGCGCAACCCGTTTGGTCTGGCGCTGGACTGCTATGCCGGTGTGCCCCAGCGTCTGGAGGCGGCACCGCCTGCACCTAAACCGGAGAAGTCAGGAGTGTTTCAGTGATGAGTAAAAACCCCCACTACCGTGCCGGGCTGATGGCGCTGTCCTTCGCCCTGCTGCCCCTGGCAACACTGGTATCACGTCCTGCCGGCGCAGATGAGCTGATGAAATGGGAGCGTATTCCGCTGCAGATCCCCCTGAAGGTGGGGCAGGAGCGGGTGGTCTTTGTGGACAAAAACGTCCGCGTTGGTTTTCCGCCGGCGCTTAACGGCAAACTCCGTGTGCAGAGCACCGGGGGGGCCGTCTACCTGAAAGCCGACAGCGCCTTTCCGCAGACGCGGGTGCAGCTGCAGGATGTGGAAAGCGGCGAGGTTCTGCTGTTTGATATCGCCGCCGGTGAAAAAGGGCCGACTGAGCCGGTCCGGCTGGTCTACAGCGGTGATGTCAGTACGCTGAGTCACACCGGCGATGCGGCCGGTCAGCCTGGTGGTGCAGACCGGGCTGCTTCCGGATCAGGCTCATCGGTTCCCACCGGCAGCAATGATGGTGCCCAGGCCAGGCGTAAAAAATTCCGCTACAGCGCTCCCATTCCGGTGCTGCTGACCCGCTATGCCGCCCAAAGCCTTTATGCTCCGGCACGTACGGTCGAGGCGCTCCCGGGTATTCATCCGGTCAATCCTCATCTGTCCCGACGTGTCAGCACGCTGTATCCCTCTGAACCATTAACGGTCACGCCGCTGGCTGGCTGGGGCGTGGCAAACCGCAGCGTGGTGGCACTCAGGCTCACGAACACCGGCAGTCGTAAAGTCGTTCTGGATCCGCGTGCGCTGCAGGGACAGTTTGTGTCAGCCACCTTCCAGCACCGCTGGGTCGGTCCGGCCGGCACGCCGGAAGACACCACCACGGTGTATGTGGTGACCGCCGGTCGTCCGGAGAGCGCATTCATCGCTGAGCCGTCTGCACTGCGTAAAGCGGCCCGCACGGTAAAACAGGAGGCCCGCCATGCAGATTAAATCCAATGCCCTGGTGAAGTTTATCGTGCCGGCCGTGGTGATTGCCGGGCTGGCCGTGGGGCTCAAAAGCTGCAAAAACGAACCGGCAGAACAACCCCAGGCAAAACAAAGTGGCTCCCTGAAAAACCTCTCGCCGGATGAACTGAAGGCGCTGGGGGTGGAAGGCGACACGCCGGAGGACACCCTGCGCACGCTCATTGGCCGGCTGAATGATGTGCGTGACCGCCAGAAAACGCTGGATAAGCAGAACGCGGATTTGGTGAAAGAAAACGAGCGGTTGCGCCGGCGCAATCAGGACGTTTCAGGGCAGGTGAATGAGGCCGTTAATGGTCTGCGCGAGCAGTACGACAAACGGCAGGCTCAGCTTCAGAACGAACAACTGAGCCTGACGGCGAAAATCCAGGAGCTGACCGACAAACTCAAAAAACCTGACAGCGAGAAAAAAACGGCGGACAGCGATATCCCGCTGGGGCTGGGCCTGGACGGCATGGGCAGCAGCACCGGGGGGAGCGCTTCTCAGGGTAGCGACGGCATGATGTGGGTCGCGCCGACGGATCAGAAAGAGACGGACCCGAGGGATGCGGCCAGCGGCAAAGCCTCACCTCAGTTCCCGACCTCTTTTCTGGGGGAAAATGAGCTGACCCGCCAGAAAGCCGCTTATGAGGAGAAAGTGAAGGGACGTACGAATGAAAAAGGGGCGGAAGAAAGCGCCGAGCCGGTTTACACGCTGCCGGAAAATTCCACGCTGGTCGGCAGCCGCGCCATGACGGCACTGCTTGGCCGTGTGCCCATCAACGGCACCGTGACCGATCCTTATCCGTTCAAGGTGCTTATCGGTAAGGATAACCTGACGGCAAACGGCATCGAGCTGCCGGACGTCGAAGGGGCGATTGTTTCGGGGACGGCCAGCGGTGACTGGACGCTGTCCTGCGTGCGCGGGCAGGTTAACAGCGTCACCTTTGTCTTTTCCGACGGTACGGTGCGCACCCTCCCCAGACCAGACACCAGTAACAACGCCGGCGGGCAGAATAATAACGCACAGACTAAACAGGATACCGGCACCAGTGGCGGTATCGGCTGGATTTCGGATGAAAACGGGATCCCGTGCATTGGCGGCGAACGTAAGTCCAACGCCTCCACCTACCTGCCCACTATCTTTGGCCTGTCGGCTGCCGGTGCGGCGGGTGAAGCGATGAGCCAGGGGCAGTACACCACGCAGAATAACGTGAATGGCATTTCCGCCACCATGACCGGCGACGCCGGACAGGCGGCGCTGGGGAAAGCCATTTCCGGCGGCATGTCTGAAACCACGGACTGGATCAAACAACGCTACGGGATGACGTTTGATGCTATTTATGTACCGCCGGGTGCCCGTCTCGCCGTCCATATCACCCGTCAGCTGGCCATTGATTATGAAGATAAGGGCCGTAAGGTGCGCTACGACTTCACCCTGCCGGGTGGCGTCAGCGACAACGGCGGGCTGGACTGAGTACACGGCCATGGCGGGACAGATAACGTTTTTCCCTCTTTCATCCGTGTGCCGGACGTTCAGCGACGGGGCAGGCTGGCTGATGTGATCCCTGCGTCTTCTGCGGTTCTGTTGCTGCGGCCCGTTGCGCTGTTGGCTGCCGGTGCACCTTTGACTGCGCTGGCGCGATGGCCAGCTTTTACTGGATATCGGCAGGTTCTCCCTGCCGCTCAGTGCCCGGGACTGTGCCGTTTCGTGGCGTACCCCGAAAATTCCGCGCCGGCTTTACTGCCCGCGTATGACATTACAGGAGCCGGGGCACCTGCTGAATGTCAGTGCGTTCGTTTTTATCTGCGGCGGTTACGATCCGGCCGCCTCACAAAGGAGATACCGGTAATGTACAGAACGGTTTTGATTCTGGCCCTGAGCTGTGTGATGCTCAGCGGCTGCTCAACCTCCAAAGAGGAAATGCTGCCGGCGGGCGATAACACCATGCTGGAACTGTGGAACGGGGCGGACGGGGGCGGCAGTACTTCCCGCCAGTCTGCGGCGGCCCGCGAAACACAGGCGGACGCGCAGGCCGACCGCAGCTACAGCCGTACTCAGGAAAGCGAAATCACCCAGCAGTTTCCCCGGCTGCCCAACCCCGACATGGTGATGTACCTGTATCCCCATCTGGCAGACGGTAACACGCCGGTGCCCGGTTACAGCACCGTGTTTCCGTTCTACAGCCAGACGCAGTATGCCATGCCTGGCGAGCGCACGGAGGCCCTGTAATGCTTTCACTGTTTACGCGTAATAAATCCACCGATCGGCAGACGCCGGTTGATGACGGCCAGTCCGTTCAGTCAGATGAAACCCTGACCGCGGCCGTGAAGGGCCGGCAACCCCTGAAGCGCCCCGGGAAAATGTCCCGCCAGGATGAGGCGAAGGTGTATCACGCCAACCCGTCCATCATTGACTTTTTGCCCTGGGCAGAATTTCTCGATGAAGAGCAGTGTCTTCTGCTTGATGACGGCGTGTCGGTGGGGGCCGTTTATGATGTGACACCGGTGGCGACCGAAGGGCGGACCGAAGAGCGCCTGGGGCAGATCCGTGACTCGGTTGAGGATGCACTTCAGGACAGCTTTGATGAACATGACGTGAATCCCTGGGTCGTGCAGTTCTTCTGCCAGGACGAGGACGACACTGACGCGTACCTGGACAGGTTGCGCGGGTATGTCAAACCGCATGCACAGCGCACGGCGTTTACCGACGCCTGGCTGGGTGAAATGGAGCGCCATATTCGCAGTATCTCCCGGCCTGAGGGACTTTTTACTGACTCGCTGATTACCGGCCAGCCGTGGCGCGGGCAGCAGCGCCGCACCCGGATGGTTGTTTATCGCTGGCTGGGGAAAAGCCGGGATCCGATGCCGCCGGTGGCGATGCTCAACCAGGTGTGTGACCGGGTCGTTAATGCCCTGGGCGGGGCGGGGATCCGCTGCACCCGACAGAATGGCCTGCAGGTGCATGGCTGGCTGCTGCGGCTGTTCAATCCGTCACCGGACTGGGTGGAGAAAACCACGCTCTATCGGCAGGCTGCTTACGCAGACCCACGCGGGACGCCTGAAGGCACCGTGCCGGTCAGCAATGATTTTGCCGAAACCCTGTGGTTCACGCCGCCGGTCTCCGACCCGGAAAACGGCGTGTGGTGGATTGACAACAAGCCGCACTGCGCGGTGGCGGTGGAAAAACTGCGTACACCGCCGGAGCCGGGCACCCTGACCGGCGAGAAAAGCCGGGGTGAAAAGAAAATTAATGCCCTGATGGATATGTTTCCGGAAGGGACCATGGTGTGCATAACCGTGGTGGTACAGCCCCAGGACCGGCTTGAGGAGCAGTTTAACCGGCTGTCGAAAAATGCGGTCGGTGAGAATACCGAGTCGGGCCGCGTCCGCCAGGATGTGAAGACGGTAAAAGAGTATCTGGGCAACCGGCACAAGCTGTACCGGGCGGGGATCACCTTCCTGCTGCGCGGCGATGACATGACCAGCCTGAAGCGCAAGCGGCTGGAGCTGTCCACCGTATTGCTCGGGGCCGGTCTGCAGCCGGTACGTCCGGAATTTGAAGAAGGTCCGCTGAACAGCTGGCTGCGGGCACTGCCGATGTGCTTTGACCCTGACAGTGACAAAAAACACTGGTACACCCGTCTGACCTGGGTTCAGCACCTGGCAGGTCTTCTGCCGGTAACCGGGCGGGAAACCGGCACGGGGCACCCCGGCTTCAGCTTTTTCAACCGCGGCGGGGATACCCTGACATTCGATCCGTTCAATAAGCTCGACCGTACCCAGAACGCGCATCTGCTGCTGTTCGGCCCGACCGGGGCGGGGAAATCGGCCACCCTTTGTGCCGCGCTCTCCCAGCTGATGGCCGTCCACCGTCCGCGGCTGTTTATTGCGGAGGCCGGGAACTCGTTCGGCCTGCTGGCCGACTTTTTTGACAGCCTCGGACTGACGGTGAATAAAATCAGCGTTAAGCCCGGGAGCGGCATCAGTCTGCCGCCGTTTGCCGATGCTCACAAACTGGTGGAAGAAGGCCTGGCCGCCCAGGCCGTGGATGAGAGCGACCTGCCTGATATCGACACGGACGACGATGGCGAGGATGACAAGCGTGACGTTCTTGGTGAAATGGAAATCTCCGCGCGCATGATGATCACCGGCGGCGACCCGAAAGAAGAGGCCGATCTGAAGCGCGCCGACAGGGCGATGATACGTGAGGCGCTGCTGATGGCGGCGCATGCCACGTATAAAGAAGGGCGGCAGATGCTGCCGTCTGACCTGCAGCAGGCGTTATATGCCATTGCCTCTGACAACGATGAGGGCGTCATCAATGTCCGCAATGCCCAGCGCAAGGCGAAAGCGGCGGAAATGGCGGAATCCCTGGGCATGTTTACCCAGGCCGGCAGCTTTGAGGCGGAGCTGTTCAACCGCGAAGGGGAGCTGTGGCCGGAAGCGGACGTGACGCTGGTCGACCTGGGGCATCTGGCGCGTGAAGGCTACGAGGCGCAGATGGCCCTGACCATGGTCTCGATGACCAACATGATTAACAACATCGCGGAGCGTGACCAGTTTCTGGGCCGGGATATTGTCTTCACGGTGGATGAGGCGCATATCGTGACGGTCAACCCGCTGCTGTCGCCCTACATGACGAAGGTGGTCAAGATGTGGCGTAAGCTCGGTGCCTGGCTGTGGCTGGCCACCCAGAACCTTAAAGATTACCCGGATATTGCCGAAAAAATGCTGAACATGGCGGAATGGTGGATTTGTCTGACCATGCCTCCGGAAGAGGTCAAAGATATCAGCCGCTTCCGCGCGCTCACGCCGGAGCAGGAATCGGTGCTGCTTTCCGCCAGTAAACTGTCGGGTTGTTATACGGAAGGCGTGGTGCTGGCGAAACGGATCGAAGCGCTGTTTCGTGCCGTGCCGCCCAGTCTCTTCCTGGCACTGGGCATGACGGAAAAAGAAGAGAAAGCCGAACGCCGGGCGCTGATGAATGAATTTCACTGCAGCGAACTCGAAGCGGCAAAACGCGTCGCGCAGAATCTGGACCGGCTGCGTGGTCTGACGGAGAAACATCAGGAGCATGCCACGGTATGATGACACTGAAGTACCCTGAACCCGCCATTCATGAGCACAGTGGCGGTGCGCTTTTCACCCTGTCGCCCCAGGGGGAGCCCGGCGTGCTCCCGGCGACACATCAGCACCTGGTGAGGCTGCGGGCAATGCTCAGGCAGCGTCTGACCGGGCCGGTCAAAATGACCTGTCACCCGCACCGGGTGGGACTCAGCAGCAGCGTGGCCATCTATCTTGAGGGAAAGATGAAGCAGGCGGTAAACATCCTCATCACTGTGACGGGGCAGACAAGCTGGCCGCAGGAAGAGGAGTATGCGCATCCGCGCTGGTATATTACAGTGCCGGATTCGGCCGATCTGGTGTATCTGATGCTGTGGATTAACGGGCTAGAAGTGTAACTCCAGACTTGCCTTCACCAGGGGCATGATAATAAAAATTACTTAATGCTTTTTTGATACCGGCCGCCAGGGCCGGTTTTTTTTATGAGCGCTTAACCAATTTCAATGCTAAATATATTATAACTTCCAAAGTGCTTTTTAAGAGCGAGTAGTTGCTATGGCGGGGACTTCCGAAAAAGATATCAAGTTACTGTGGGGCCGCGCAGCAGGGCGCTGTTCTTACTGCCAATGTGACCTTACACATATCATGGATGGTTTAGGCAATTATCATGTAGGTGAAATGGCTCATGTTATCGGTAAGAAAAAAGGTGCAGCCAGGACAACTGAGGGTACAGGACCTGATACTTATGACAATTTGATCCTTTTATGCCCAACCCATCATAGGATGATCGATAAGGCTCCAGAAGGGTCCTATCCGAATGAAATGCTTTTTCAGTGGAAAGAGAAACACGAATCTTCTGTTGCAAATGCTTTTAAGGGGACTGTTTTTGAGAGTGTTGAGCAACTTAAAGAAGATATTGCGTTAATGCTTTATGAAAATAATAAATGCTTTACTCATTATGGACCATACTCTGAAGCTGCAAAAGATATGGGTTCTAATACACAAGAATTATGGGAACTAAAAAAATTAAGTGTGATGGTGCCGAATAATCGTAAAATAATAAATGTTATTGAAGGTAATATGGGTTTATTAAGCGCCAGGCAAAAACGGTTATATATTGACTTTAGAGATCATGCCGAAGCTTGGGAATACAATCAGTATAATAGATTGGATACCTATCCTTTATTTCCTGAAGAGTTCCAAAAGGAGTTCGGTTATGAATAATAATTCATGGGGTGTCAGTTTTTCATCGATTTCATGGTTTGATGATTTTTTGAAAGCGCATAAAAATGTCAAGGCTTTTATTCGCGAAAAAGATATAATCTTTCGTATTGAAAGGAAAATCCAAAATGATAAGTTGACGATCATTCTTCTGAATGAATACACAATGAGTGTGACAAAAATACTCAAAACTATCAAAGAGTTTGGTGGTGTGGATATAATCGTTGTTGGCGGTCACTGGAATAGCTACACATCTGGTGCCAAAGAGCATGCTATACAGCAAGAACTTGGATTGTTTAATTCGGCAGAAATCGGCGCGGCTTTATACAAAAATGATTACTGGAATTTCCATAGAAAAGATAGAAACGGCAGTCCGCAATATCATATTAGAGAGGAGCAGTAACGTAGTGGGGATATATGGATTTGGGTCTTTTTTTAGAGCTCAAGCTCACAATGACATCGATATAATGATAGTGGTAGATTGCCCTTTTGAAGAGCTTCTAGGCCTTTATGAGGAGTGTGTGGAAGCTTTAAGTTTGTTAGGTACGGAAACTGGAGAAGAGTTTCATTTGCTTTTTCTTACTTATCAAGAATTTAAAGAGAAACCATTGATTGAGTCTGGTTCTTTAACCCCAATTTTTACTGGTTCATAGAAATTCCTCACGATAACCCATAAGGCAGTTGAGCCGTTATTATATAACTGATATTTTCACAAATTTACTCTGTACTCCTAACATTCATTAATTTGTAGAAAAACTTCTTAGTAAGAGATTTTAGTTTATTGCGGCTTTTCTGAACGGCCACGGGCACGCTGACAGACGATTCAGTCTGACGGAGCCCCGATTCATGAAACTGACCTCTCTTGTTTTCCTGCCGGCTCTGCTACCGGCATCCGTACTGGCCGGCACGGTCGTCTTCACCGACAGTCAGCATCTGCCGGCAAATCTGCCGCCGGACGTGCCGGTGGTCCTTCTTGATGGTCCTGACCGGATGCAGGCCGACATGTTCGGGGTACTGCCTGCAGACCCGCAGCAGGCCGAAGCACAGGTCAGGCAGGTTATGGCATCATCTGCCTGGCAACAAAAACAGCTGCAACTAAACGATTCTTATCGGCAGGTGGTCCGGGCCTGGGAGCTGGGCATTAAAAAAGTGCCGGCGGTGGTGTTTGATGACCGCGATGTGGTGTACGGCACCACGGATGTTGACGTGGCCACTTCCCTGCGTAACCGGGGAGGTGGTCAGTGAATACAAAGCCTTCCCGCATCAGAACCACGGTGTGCTCGCTGGCGGTTACCACGGTACTGGGTACGGCAACCGCGCCGGCAGCTGTTGCAGCACTTAACACCGCGCAGATTATTGCAAGCGCCGTGTCGCAAAACTGTATCAGCTGGCGTGTGAGTGGCATCTGTTACTGGCTGTTCTGCACCCCCTTTGGCTGCAAGGTGCGCACGTCGGTCAAAGTCACCCACTTCATTCCTCAGACAGTCGTTTCGACCTATGTCGCGCCGGGCGGCAACCCGTGGCAGGAAATGGCGTTTGTCAGCCAGACCGCCGGCGGGCTGGAGAGTGCCGTAACCAGCGGGGTTTCCGGTGTTTCTGCCGGAGGAGCCAATCCGGCCGACATGAAAAATCCCGGCCAGCGCAAGTCCGCTGTTCGTTTCAAGTATGCCGATGCGATTGGCCACCCGGCCACCTCCCTGATTGGCGGCAGTATTCCGGGCTATTCCTGTGATACCGCAGCCACCCCGTTAATGCCTTACTTCCTGAGTACGCTGGATTCGGCGGCCTGGCGCACGGGCGTACCGGAGTCCCTCTATCCGGAAGCGCTTGTGCCCGGCCAGCGGGAAATCGGCAGTCAGGCCGCAGCCAGTATGTGGGGCAACATCTATCCCCGTTCGGGGTTTATCAGCCAGACCGATGATGACAAAGCCTCTGCCGTGGTGGCGCAGCGTGTGGCAGACATTATCACCCGTGCCGGGCAGCCCCATGTTTATCAGGTGCTTAAAGGCAACCGCCATGACGGGTACTGGCCACCGGGTGAGGTCACGGAAAACACCGGCACGCGCAATCACAAATGGCAGCGGCTGGCTCCCCACATGACACAGTCATGTGCCGTCTTCCCGGACGGGAGCTATACCGCAGCGAGCGATAACAACGAAGCCTTTGCGCTCTGGCAGCCCTACAGCTGCTGCAAAAAGCGCGGGCAGAAATTTCTGGGCAGCACTGATATCTGATGAGGAAAACCGTGAAAAAAACACCTTCATTTTCAGCCGTTCGCGTAAGCCTGCTGCTGACCGGCTCACTGCTGACTGTCCTCCCGGGCGCGCACGCGGCCGATGATGACAATACCATCCTCGGCATGTCCCTGCCGCAGGTGAACAACAGCGCCATCGGTTACGGCAAGTCCGTCGATGGTGCGGTGTCGGACAAACTGTTCTACACCCTCGGGGGCGGGTCGGTCATTTCCCAGCCGGCCACGCGCGGCAATATGCAGAAGCTGGGGCTGAATACCGGCTGGAGCAGTGACCTGATGTGCGGCAATTTTGACCTGAAAACCACCGTCGGCAACCAGCTCAACGGCGTCACATCCGGCTTTAAAAACCTGATGGGCGACGTGATTCAGGGGGCCACCGGCGCGGTGGCCAGTCTGCCGGCGATGGTCATTCAGCGGGCCAACCCCGGTCTGTATGACATGCTTACCAACGGCGTTCTTCAGGCCAATGTGTCATTCGACAAGGCGCAGCTCAACTGCCAGAACATGGCGAAAAAGATGATGGACTTCAGCGACAGCAGTAACTGGACACAGCAGGCCATGATGGATGAATACAAATCCATCGTAAACAGCGGTGATGCTGACGCAGTTCGTGTTGATGACGCAGGTCGCAAGGCCAGCGGCGCTTCAGGCAGTAACTGGGTTGGCGGCCAAAAACGTGGGGGAGCAGGGCAGCCCGCGATACGTGTCACCCATGACCTTGTCGCTGCCGGCTACAACATGATGAATGGTCTGCCCGTCACGTCTGATTCGACCGTAGGCGAAAGCAGCTGTAACGGTGGCGCGTGCTCTAAATTCGGCAGCGCGGAAGAGGCGGCGGCCATGACCGTGAAGGTGCTGGGCGATCGCTCGATGCGCACCTGTGCCAACGCGAGTGAATGTACCAGCGGTGATGCGGATGACCAGCCCGGTACGACCGTTGCCGGCACCGGCTTTGCCCCACTGATGGAAGAGGCAACCAAAGCCAACGCTGAGCAGCTGGTCAGGCTCGTCAACGGTACGGAAAAGCCCACGGCCGCGAATCTGGCGAAGCTGAAAACCGGCGGACTGCCGGTGACGGCCGGCGTGATTAAAGCCCTGCAGCGTGATCCGGATAACGCGGCCCTGACCGCCCGTCTTGCCGGCGAGCTGGCCATGTCTGACACGGTGGAAACGGCGCTGCTGATGCGTCGCATGATGGTTACCGGTATGTCGGAGCCGAATGCCGCTGCCCAGCCAAAGGCCATTGATACCGCCGGTCAGCGTATCGAGGCGCTGGATCGGGAAATCGCGGCGCTGAAAAACGAGATGGAGATGAAGCGTGAACTGTCACGTAATTCAGTGCTGACCATTATCGACAGGGAAAATCAGCGCGTCGAAACCAACCCACAGACCCAGTCTGATGACAATACTGACAGTCGCTTCAACCAGATGGCAGCGCCGCAGTCGGCTGAATGAGGGAATAAGGATGCGTAATAAAATGACTGTCAGGAAAGTCCTTACCCGTGCCGGCATCTTCCTCGCCTGCATGGCACTGTTCATGGTGGTCTCACTGATGGTGGCTGACACCGCCATGAAACATCCGACTGAAGCTACTGCATTCCGGAGCTGGATGCAGTCGACGCGCTACGGCTGGCTGATATGGCGGCTGGCGCTGTATGCGCTGGTTGCCTGGGGCCTCTGGAAAATCCGGCATGCGCCGGGTTTCCAGGAGTCGTACAGGCGGCCGCTGCTGCGCATCAGTGTGGTCAGTGTGCTTTTCATCGCGTTATGTGAGTACGCGATGTTTACCGGTCCGGGAGTCTGAGGATGACGACAAACAGCTATCTTGAGTATTTTCTCACGCTGCTCGGCTGGGTAATCAATAACGGCCTGTGGAATGTCCTGCTGAGCACCGGCCTTTTTGTTCTGCCGCTGGCGTTTAAGGTGGTGGGTATCTGGCTCAGGGTCCGTGAAGAAGGGGAAGATGAAGGCAACAAGGGGATGCTGTCGCTGCCCCGTATTGAGAACGCGCTGTATGCCGGATTTCTGGTGATGATTGCCTGCTGCGTACCGCTGATTAATGTCAGCCTCAGTACGATGCAGTACGACACAACCCGGGCAAAGAACTGTGGTGTGTGGACGCCAAAAGCGCCGGATGAAAGCGGCTATGCCGGCGTGGTCACCAGCCTCAACGACCAGACGGCTGCAGCACCGGTATGGTGGGTGCTGATCCATAAACTCTCGAAAGGGATAACCCAGGCGGCCGTGGCGACCATTCCCTGCCGCCCTGACATGCGGCAGATCCGCTTTGAAGTGCAGCATACGCGTATCGACAACAAAGCGCTGGCGCAGGAACTGCAGGACTTCACCAACGACTGCTATTCGGTTGCGCTGTATCTGTGGAAGCAACAGGATCAGGGCCAGACAAAGGACAAAACCACGCTGCGTGATATCGAATGGATTGGCAGCAGTACATTCCTGAGCCGGTACTATCCTTCGTTGCAGTCCAAACTGCCCCGGGCTGCGTTCCCATGGTCTGACAGCCGGGACAGTGGCCGGCCCAATACCGGAAGAGGAGGCTATCCCACCTGCAGCGAATGGTGGAGCAGTACGGACACAGGACTGAAAGCACGGGTGAAGGGCCAGGCCGACCCCGATATGTGGCTGCGTATCTCGGCCGCAATGAAAATGTCAGGCTTTAACGACAGTGACTATCAGGAAGCCGTCATCCGTCGTCTGGTAAGCCCGGAAAGCCTGACGGTCTCACAGAATGGTCACGTGTATGCCGGCTATGGCGGCAACGCCGATTTTACCCTGGATAATGCCGCGGCACGCGTGGCGGCCATTGGCGGGACATCTCTCGGCAGT
>ERZ860590.877-NODE-877-length-19515-cov-5.235663_pt1 | contig 19515 bp, 13 predicted proteins | sample MGYA00509975_ERZ860590 | MGnify/ENA primary metagenome ERZ860590 (study PRJEB30046, sample SAMN00715250) | human gut metagenome | study: EMG produced TPA metagenomics assembly of the A metagenome-wide association study of gut microbiota in type 2... | reverse complement strand
CCAGCCGGGTCGCCTCGGCCTCGGCGCTGCCGATCTGGGCTTCGGCGGTCTTTTTACGGTTGTTGTAACCAATAAAATAGCCCGCAGCCACACCGACAACAGCAACGATCAAGGCCACGATCACTCCGATCGCGGTCATTGCGTTCACTCTCCTTTGTTTCAATTCAATGCAAAATTAAAAGCAGGAGACGCTGCGCAGCAGGACACGGGCAATGATATAGAAAGAGCTTTCAATGCAAAAAGTGACACCAAAACCATACGCACCACCCAAAACCGGCGGCACGGGCAAAAGCATACGGCTTTTCTCTTTACGGTTCCATTTTATATCAAACAGGCACGCTTTGCCTGAAACGGGTACAGGGTCACACTGAAACCTGCGTACAGCGTCTTTGATTCCATACTACTAAATATAGTACGAAACATTTGCCCGCTTGTCAAGAGGAAAACCCTGCCCGCAGAACATTTTGTGCAGAAAAACAAAAATAAGATGGCTGCGGCAGGCACCCCCTCAGTCATCGCTGCGCGATGACTGAGGGGGTTCTCTCCTTCAAACCAAAAGGGCTGCCCCGGAGAACGGAGCAGCCCTTCTGGTTTATGATGAAAAGAAGAAAATGAAGGAGAATGTCTTATTATTTGGCGGCTTTTTCGCCCTCCGGGAAGATGATCTTATTCACAAAGAAGAAGATCACCATGGAGATGCCGCCGTTGAGCACGGTGGTGCCGATGTTGTAAATGAAGTCCGGTACCAGCAGCCCTGCCACCGCCACCCAGATGCAGTTGATGGAGTTGACGATGCAGGTAATGACGCAGAAGGCCAGTACATACCAGCCGATCTGTTTTGCCAGATTGCCCTTGCTGCGGAACACAAAATTGCGCTGGATGGGGAAGTTGATGCACTCGCCGATGACCATGGCGATCATGTAGGCGCAGAAGTAGGGCAGACCGCCGTGGGCGGCATCGTAGCCGAGGATGTTCCACTTGAAGGTCTCGCCGAACAGGGTGATGTCGATGCCCGGCCAGCCGAAATCCACCACCGGCAGGCTTGCAAAGGCCTTGGGCAGAAATTGCAGCAGCAGGTACTTGAACACCGTGATGAGGTTGGACACGATGACGAACAGGCCGCCCTCGCGCACCCACTTGGCAGCGGCGGGGTGCTTTGCCGCAAAGTTATTCCAGAAATTCATAGCCTGCTTCCTTTCAGCTGTTTTTCAAGCGCTCTTCCATGCGGCTGTTCAGCACGAGGTTCTTCACGGCCTCAAAAATCACCCGCACAAGGCCGATGATCCAGAAGCCCTGCAGCTCCATCACGATGCCGTCCACCATGCCCATGCTGATAGCGCCGTTGGTCATTTTGGCCAGCGCCCGCAGGGGCATATTGTACTGGAACAGGATGTTCAGGTCGGGTTTGCCCTTTTTGATGCTACGGCGCAGCAGGGTGCCCAGCACGGCAGCCGCCAGCCAGCCGATGGGGCTGCGTCCGTGTCCCATCTCGCCCAGCGTCATGTTGCGGTCGATGTGCACCTTGTTCTCCGGAATGGGACGGCCCAGCAGCGCCTCAAACTCCGCGTCCGGCACATTCTGCACCTGTGCGGTGCGGTAATGTGCAAGGTCTTTGCCTGCGTAGGGGTCGGGTGCGTCGGTGCCCGCCACCGTGACGGCGGCAGTCAAGCGGATATCGACGCTGGAAGCGCCCACCAGCAGCTGATAGCTGCCGCCCTCCACCTCCCAGCGGTCGGTCTTGACGTTCCAGTAGCGGAACGCCTTATCGTCCAGCGGGATGGTGACGGTCTTGCTCTCTCCGGCTTCCAGCTGCACCTTGGCAAAGCCCTTCAGCTCCTTGACAGGGCGGAAAACTTTTGCATCCGGCTTTGCCACATACAGCTGCACCACCTCGGCACCGGCACAGCTGCCGGTGTTGGTGACAGTCAGGGTCACGCCGGTTTCGTCTGCTTTCAGGTCACTGTACGCAAAGCTGGTGTAGCTCAGGCCGTAGCCGAAGGGGAAGGCGGTGGGCACACCGGCGGTGTCGTAGTAGCGGTAGCCCACATACAGACCCTCGCGGTACTCCACAGTGGGGCCGTCGCCGCCGAAATGCGCCTTTGCGGGGGTGTCGGCGTAGCTGCGCGCCCAAGTCTCAGCCAGCTTACCGCAGGGGTTCTGCGCACCGGTGAGCACCTCGACCAGTGCGCCCGCACCGGCCTGACCGCCCAAGCAGCCGTAGACCAGCGCCTTGCAGTCCTTGACCCAATCGCTTTCCAGCGAGGAGCCTGCACTCAGCAGCAGCACCACGTTGGGGTTTGCCGCCGCCACAGCGGTCAGCAGTTCCAGCTGGTTTTCGGCCAGCTTCATGTCGGCGCGGTCGATGCCCTCGCTCTCCTTGATCTCGTCCAGACCCATGCACAGCAGCACCACGTCGGCGTTCTTTGCCAGCAGCACCGCCTCGGCTTTCAGTGCCTCATCGGGCTTGCCCTGCCGGTCAAAGCCCTTGGCGTAGCCGACGCTGTTCAGGCCGCTCTCGGCAAGGCAGTCCAAGAAGGAATCCACCTTGATGGAGTTGACGGCGCTGGAGCCTGCACCCTGATAGCGGGGCGTCTGGGCAAAGTCGCCGATGACCGCCACCTTTTCCCCCTTTGCAAGGGGCAGCAGGCTGTTTTCGTTCTTCAGCAGCACGATGCTCTGGGCAGCAGCCCGGCGTGCCAGCGCGTGGTGGGCATCGGCATCGAACTTGCCGGGTGCGGCGTCCACCGCCGCCTTGGTGGTAAACACCAGTTCCAGCAGTTCCTCCAGCCGGGCGTCCACGTCTGCCTCGGTGATCTTGCCGGTCTGCACCGCCTTCATCAGCTCCCGGATGGCGTCCCCACCGGGGGCGGGCATTTCCAGCGTAGAGCCGTTCTTTACGCCGAGGGCGTGGTCGTTGCTGCCGCCCCAGTCGGTGACCACCGCGCCGTCAAACCCCCAGTCCCTGCGCAGGATATCCATGAGCAGGTGGGCGTTCTCGTTGGCGTAGGTGCCGTTGACAAGGTTATAGGCGGACATGATGGTCTTGGGCTGCGCCTCCTTGACCACCATCTCGAAGCCGGTCAGGTAAATTTCCCGCAGGGTGCGCTCGTCCACGATGGAATCCGAGGCCATGCGGCGCAGCTCCTGACTGTTCACGGCAAAGTGCTTGGGGCAGGCGGCAATGCCGTTTTTCTGGATGCCGCGGACGTAGGCCGCCGCCATCTTACCGGCAAGGTAGGGGTCCTCCGAGAAATACTCGAAGTTGCGGCCGCACAGCGGGCTGCGCTTGATGTTCAGGCCGGGGCCCAGCAGCACCGACACGCCCTGTGCCGCTGCTTCTTCGCCCATGGCTGCGCCCACAGCCTCGCCCAGTGCCGGGTCCCAGCTGTTGGCAACAGTGGCCGAGGTGGGGAAGCAGGTGGCGGGCACACTGGGGTTCAGGCCCAGATGGTCAGCCGCACCCGCCTGCTTGCGCACGCCGTTGGGGCCGTCCGACAGGGTAATGGCCGGGATGCCCTTGCCCGGCAGCGCCCGGGTGGTGAACACCGTGCCGCCGCTCAGCAGGGCGCATTTCTGTTCCAGACTCAGGCTGTTGATGATATCTGTGTGTTTCATGGCATTTTCCTCTTTGCCTTTTCAAATCCAGAAAAGGCCCGCTGTTTTTACGCAGCGGGCCTTTGGTCTGGTTTCAGTTCAGGTGCTGCAAACGTTCAGAGCGTCTTGCCTAAAATCAGGCGTTGACTTCCTCTTCCTTGCGCTTTTTGTAGCCCTTGAGGGTCTTGACCTCCAGTGTCACGAACAGCAGAGCCACCAGAACATCGGCACCGATCAGGATGATCTGCCACTTTGCCATACCGGGGTTCAGGTTCTCCGCTGTGTATGCGCGGCTGTTGACCACGGTGTAGAGGATGTTCTTTGCGGACTCGCGCAGTGCCTGCTTGCTGCTGTTGGTCAGCACGGTGACCTCGTTGAAGTCGTTGCCGGTGGTGCAGAGCATCAGGTCGCTGCCGTTGCGCACGCCCTGATCTGCGGTCATGTAGCCGTAGACGCCGAAGTAGTCGGTCTCCACAAAGCCCACGAAGCCCCACTCGCCGCGCAGGACGTTCTTCAGCAGCTCGGAGCAGCCGCCCGCCCAGCGGGTACCGATGTAGTTGAAGGAGGACATGACAGCGTGGCAGTCAGCATCCTTCACAGAGATCTCGAAGGGTTTGAGGTAGATCTCGCGGATGGCCTGCTCGTTGGACCAAGTGGCCACCATGGAGGTACGGTTGCCCTCCTGATCGTTCAGGGCAAAGTGCTTCATGTAAGCATAGACACCGTGCTCCTGTGCGCCCTTGATGGCGTTGGAAGCCATCACGCCGGACAGCACGCCGTCCTCAGAGTAGTACTCGAAGTTACGGCCTGCAAAAGCAGTGCGGTGGATGTTCATAGCGGGACCGTACCAGCCGGAGGTATCCATCTCGTCAGCCATCTCACCGATGCTGTCGCCGAAGGCGTAGGCCAGATCCTTGCTCCAAGTCATACCGATGAGGGTAGCAGCCGGGAAGCCGACAGAGCCGACACCGGTGAAGTTGTTGTTGATGGAAGCAGGGCCGTCACAGTCGTTGGTGCGAACCTTTTCGATGCTGGAAACGGAAGCGGTCTGGTAGCCGCCGAAGCCGATGATCTGCTGCAGATCGTCGATGGACATCTGATCCAGCAGGGCATCCCACTGGGCATCGTTGTAATCCACGCCGCGCAGGTCAGCCAGCTTCAGGCCGTTCTTGGCGCCGGTGGTAATGTCGGCAGCGTTTGCGTCGTCATCCTGCTGATAGCCAGCTTCGACGTAGGTGTGTGCGTTGTCGAACGCAGCCTTCTGCTCTGCGGTCATCTCGTAGGTAGCGGGAGCAGCGGTAGTCTCAGCGTAGTTGGCAAAGCCATCGGCACGGGACAGGTAGCTGATCTCGCCTGCGGCGAAGTCGAACTCGTTGGTCGCAGCCACAGCATCGCTGTCGCGCTTGTTGGACTCGTTGTACAGGATCTCGGAGGCCACGGTGTAGGTCTTGGAATCTGCAACGGTGTGGGAGTCATCGTTGGCGCTGATGACGTAGTTACCAGCTTCCAGCACATAGCAGCCGTTGTTCATGTAATCGTAGGAAGCCAGCTGTTCCACCGGGATGGAGAACTCGATGGTCTCGGATGCGCCGGGTGCCAGCTCAGAGGTCTTGGCGAAGTCCAGCAGGTTTGCGGAAGCCTTTTCGATGCCGCCGTTGGTGTAGGGAGGATTGCTGTAAATTTCCACAACATCCTTGCCCGCCACAGCGCCGGTGTTGGTAACGGTAACGCTGAAGTTCAGGTTGGTGCCGTCGGAGGTGATGTCGCTCATCTCCTTGGTAAAGGTGGTGTAGCTCAGGCCGTAGCCGAAGGGATAGACCACTTCTTTGTCGTAGTCGATGAGACCCTCGGCAGCAGCGGTTTCGTAGAACTTGTAGCCCACATAGATGCCTTCCACATAGTTGACGAAGGAGGGAGTGGTGCCCTCGGGGTCAAAGAAGCTGGAATCAGAGTTCAGGTCGGTGGTGTTGGTGTACTTGAAGTCGCCGAAGTTGTTCCACCAGGGAGCGGCGGTCAGGTCGGAGACGTAGGTATCAGCGGTGCGGCCGGAGGGGTTCACCTCGCCGGAGACCACCTTGCCGAAGCCCTCAAAGCCGGACTGACCGGTGCCGGGGCAGAGCAGCACGCCCTTGATCTGGGGATACTTGCTGACAAAGTCCATCTGGAAGGCGTTTGCGCCGTTGTAGACCACGATGACCTTATCAAAGTTTGCAGTGACCAGATCCAGCAGTTCCTCCTCGCGGTTGGACAGCTGCAGGAAGTGGTCGCCCTTGTCCCAGTCGTTGCCCTCGTTCAGGGTATCGTCGTAGGTGCCGTTGTAGTAAGCGGTGCCGCGCTCAGAACCGTAAGCCTGTGCCACACGGCGGACCCAGCTGCCGTCTACCACAGAAGCCATATCGGTGGGAAGGTCGGCACCCTCACCGCCCACGCGGGTGATGACCACCATTGCGGTATCCGAGAATGCTTTTGCGTTCTCCATCATCTCGTCGGTGTACAGGTTGACATTGGGTTCCGGCAGAGTCCAGTCCTGTGCCACCATGCCCACGCTGGGACGGTCGGCCTTGTAGTCGGTGTAGAACTTGCTCAGTTCCTCGTTGGTCTGGATGCCGGCATTGTGCAGGCCGGTCAGCAGATCGGTAACGGGGTAGGCGGTGTTCAGTGCACCGGAACCGGTGCCGCCGTAGCAGGGGTTGGTAGAGGACCAGCCAAAGACGTTCAGCTTGGAACCGGAAGCCACCGGCAGGATGTTATCCTCGTCCTTTGCCAGAACCACGCCCTCTGCGGTGATCTCATTCACCAGCTGGGTGGCCTTTGCAGAGGTTTCCTCGCTGATGGTGCCGCTGCCGGACACCAGATCCAGCATGGTGGACATGGGGCCGGTGCAGATCAGGTTGACAACGATGGTCAGTGCCAGCAGAATAGCAAGGCCAGACTGTGCACGGATCATCTTTTTCTTTGCTTTGGGCAGTTTGCGCACCGCGATCATCACAACGACCGCCAGCGCAAGCACTACGCCAAACGCGATGAGGTACCCACGAACATTCGTAAGGACCTGCATCACATCATCCAAATTGATGGACAACATAGTTTTCTCCTCCTTGTTTCGTCGAATCGGACAACGGCAGGGGACGCCCCCGCCAGCTTGGCTTTATGATACCAGAAGCTGACAGGGAATTTTCATTTTGTTCACAATCTGTCGTTTTGAACGCATAATTTGCAAAAGTTACAATAAGGTTTCAATTTTTATTGTGCTAATACACAAATATTGCAACATTGTATTTGTGCACCCTGCCAGACAACAAAAAACGGCAGGGGATACCTGCCGTAAAAATTATTTGTTTTTGGGCAGCGGAAATAAGATCCGCAGGGTGCACCAGTTGTTTTCCCAGTGCAGCGTCATGCTGCCGCCGTGCTGCCCGACGGTGGTGCGGACGCTTTTCAGGTCCGACCCCTGCTGCGGCAGACCGTCCGCATCCAGTGCGGGGGCGGCTTCTGTATAATGCTCGAACCGCAGCATGGCAAAACCGCCCTGACTGTACACCGCCACCTTGATGAGCCGCTTTTCGGGGTCCGGCTCGGCGCGCACGGCGGCAATGGCGTTGTCCAGCGCCACGCCCACGATGGTGCACAGCTCCCGGATGGTGAGAAAGCCCAGCATCCTGCCGTCCGCTACACTGGTGATGGTAATGTTCTCCTGCTGGCATTCCATGGTCTTGGCGGTGAGCAGGGTATCCAGCACCGGGTTGCCGGTCTTGTTCTCGGCCTCGTACTGGCGGATGTTCTGCTCCATGGCAGCAATGGCGGCGTTCTGCTTGGTCTGGTCCTGCTCCTCCCGGATGCGGGCAAGCTGGACTTTCAGTTCATGGTACCGCCGGTTGATGAGGTTGATGCCCTCCTTGCTGCGCTTGTACTGCTCGTACTGGCGGTGCAACACCTCGTCCATGGCGGCAAGCTCGCTGTGCAAAGCGTTCTCCTGCAGCTGCTCGTGCTGCACAGATAAGATCAGCACGCCGGAAAAATCCACCAGTGTGCGGATGGAAAAAATGCTCATGTTGATCTCGCTGCCGGGCAGAAAGCCCAGATTGCTCACCGCAAAGGCAGTCAGCGCCAACATGACCGCCGTCAGGGCGGCGCTGCCGCCGATCTGTAAGTGCCCGGCGGGCTGGGGACGGCGGTGCTGCAGATAGCACATAATGCCGAACAGCGTCCCATACACCAGCGCCAGCAGCAGCAAAGACAGCGGCTCCCATGGGCCGCGGGCGGGCCAGAGGGCGCAGTGCAGCTGCCACTCCACGCTGGCGGCAAGCTCTGCCAGAATAAACGCCCGGGCGCAGTGATACCCGGCTTCCAGCAGGGTGATGCTCCACACACCCCATAAATATAAGTAGGAAAGCCCGATGGCCGTTACCATGCAGGGGATCCAGAGCCCGCCGGGCACGTTGCCCGTCAGCCCCAGAAAGGCCGACAGCACCGCCGCCCACAGCAGGGTGATGCCCCCGGTGACCGCCCTGGAAAAGCGGGGCGCAAGCGCCGGGGTGAACAGCAGCACCGCCAGACACTCGGCAAGGGCGGTGTACAGCCGGGGGATATCCGGCAGCGCGGTCATGAGCCTTCACCTCCGATGTAGTCGGTCAGTGCGGCAAGAAAAGCCTTACGCTTGGGGCGGCTGACCTGCAGCTCGCAGGGGCCCACCTGCACGGTGCTCTGCCGCAGCTCCCGCACCTGTGCCAGATTGACAAGGTAGCCGCTGTTGCAGCGGGCAAAGGGGCAGTCTGCCAGCTTTTCCTCAAAGGCCTTGAGGGCGCCGGGGGCGGAAAAATCGCCCTCGTCGGTGTAAAAGTGCACCCGGTGACCCTCGCTTTCCAGATAATAGATGCTTGCGGTGTCCAGCCGGCGCAGCCCGCCCTCCACCGGCACGGTCAGGTAGTGCTTTGCCCGCTTTTCCAGCCGGGCAACCGCCTTGAGCAGCTGCTGCGAAAAGGCAAAGTAGGGCACCGGCTTCAGCACATAGTCCAGCGCTCCCACCGAGTAGCCCCGGATGGCGTACTGCGCCATATTGGTAATGAAGATCAGGATGACGTCTGCATCCATCTGCCGGATGCGCTCTGCCGTGGTCATGCCATCCAGATGCTTCATCTCCACATCCAGAAAAATAATATCGTAGACCGCGCGGTAATCCTCCAGAATATCCACCCCGTCCGCAAAGACCGTCACTTCAAACTCTGTCCCGTACTGCCGGGTATACCGCCGGACATACTCCTGCAATACCCCCTGTACCTCCGCGTCGTCCTCTACGATCGCCACCCGGATCATGACCGCACCTCCCTTACCACACCTTTGTGGAACTGTTACGGCTCTATTATAGCGCAATCCCGCCGGGTTTGCCAAGGGGGCACTCCGCAACAAAGGGCAGGGCAGCCCACAGGCCGCCCTGCCCTTTGTATTGCGTTCTCTTATGGACATGCCCAGTTCTTCCGGCCGTAGCGGGTGGTCAGCTGGCAGATCTCTTTCTGGAGTTTCTTGGTCAGCTGGGTCTTTTTCAGCCGCCAGCGCCAGTTCTGGCCTACGGTGGAGGGCTTATTGATGCGGGCGGCGTTATCCAGCCCCAGCCAGTCCTGCATGGGGATGGTCAGCATGTGATGCAGACCGAAGGGCAGCAGCAGACGCTCCAGCGTACCATAGATGAACGGAGCCAGAATGGGAGAAGTCTCGGAAGAGTTGGCGATCCAGATGCCGAAGTTATTGATGCCGGTCTGCACCACAGGCCAGAACAGCGACAGCACGATGGAAATGACCACCGAGTAGACAGCGTAAAAAACGCTGCATCCTCCGGGGGTATTTTTATGCCCCAAAAGGCACAAAAGAATGCCCGCCCACCTGTGGAAAACCACGGTGGGCGGGCATTTTATGGTTTATCGTTTGCGTGCTGTAAAAGCATTCAGAGGGCGGCGGTCTGGGGTACCAGCCGGAAGAGCATTACGGGCAGCTCGCTGTTTGCAAAATCCAGCGTATAGATGAGCTTTCCGCGCTCTGTTTCAAACGGCATCTCCGTCTGTGTGCCGTCCGGGGCAATGCGCACAAGCGTTTTGCCTTCCAGCAATCCGGCGGGCAGCGCAAGCCTTACCCGGCCGGTGGGCTGCGTCAGGCTGCCTGCGGTTTCAAAGGCCACGCTCAGGTATTCCCCATTCGTCCGTGCAGTCACATCCTCCGCAGAAAGGCTGCCGCTGAGCGGCCATGCCGTTGCGGCTTCGATCATTTCCAGCTGCGCGGCGTTTTCTGCCTGCCCGCACACGGGGCAGAAGGTCAGCGTTTCGCCTTCCGCAGTGCGGAAAGTAAACTTCCGGCAATCCGTGCTGCCAGTGTGCGCGCAGCCCTGCCGCAGACAATCGGCGCTCTGAGAGCCGGTTCCGTTCGGGGACCATGCACCGAACTGGTGTCCCAGCTTATCGGTCGGGTCTGCGGTGTAGCTGTCTTTGCAGCGGGAGCAGGTAAAAACAGTATAGCCGTCTGCTTCACAGGTAGGCTCTACGGTAACAGCCTGATAATCGTGGTTCAGCGCGGGCAGTTCCGCATAGGTGGTATAGTCACAACGAGAGCAGGTTTTGTAAGCATCCCAGCCCTTTTCCGTACAGGTGGGGGCTTTTGCTTCGTGATGCACCAGATCATGGTTCAGTGCGGACAGCTCCACATAGGTGGTATAGTCGCAGCGGGAGCAGGTTTCGTAGGCATCCCAGCCGATTTCCGTACAGGTGGGGGCTTTTGCTGCGTGCTGCTCCAAATCATGATTCAGTGCGGGCAGTTCCGCGTAGGTGGTATAGTCGCAGCGGGAGCAGGTTTCGTAGGCATCCCAGCCCTTTTCCGTACAGGTGGGAGCTTGCGCGTCGTGCTGCACCAGAGCATGGTTCAGCGCGGGCCGCTCCACATAGGTGGTATAGTCGCAGTTGTTGCAGGTGTCGTAAGCGTTCCAGCCGGGTTCCGTACAGGTGGGAGCTTGCGCATCGTGATGCACCAGAGCATGGTTCAGCGCGGGCAGCTCCTGATAGGTGGTATAGTCGCAGCGGTAGCAGGTTTCGTAAGCGTTCCAGCCCTTTTCCGTACAGGTAGGGGCTTTTGCTGCGTGCTGCTTCAAATCATGGTTCAGTGCGGGCAGCAACGGAGTGGCGAAATAGTCGCAGCGGTAGCAGGTTTCGTAAGCCCAGCCCATTTCCGTACAGGTGGGGGCTTTTATCACGCGCTGCCTCAGATAATGTTTCAGCGCGGGCCGCTCCACATAGGTGGTATAGTCGCAGCGGGAGCAGGTATCGTAAGCATCCCAGCCGATTTCCGTGCAGGTGGGGGCTTGCGCATCGTGATGCACCGGAGCATGATTCAGCGCGGGCAGTTCCGTGCGGGTGGTATAGTCGCAGCGGGAACAGGTGTCGTAAGCATCCCAGCCGATTTCCGTGCAGGTGGGGGCTTGCGCATCATTGTGCACTAAATCATGGTTCAGCGCGGGCAGCTCCTGATAGGTGGTGGTATAGTCACAACGGGAGCAGGTTTCGTAAGCATCCCAGCCCTTTTCCGTACAGGTGGGGGCTTTTGCTGCGTGCTGCTCCAGAGCATGGTTGTTTGAGTCTTTTTCGCCGTATTCTGCACCACACGTCACACAGACCGCTTTGGCGCTGCAGGTTGCTGTGCCACCGGTACAGCTTGCAGTATCAACCGCGTCGCAGTTGCTGCGCGTGCAGCTGCGGATGTGTGTGCCGTTGCCGGCGGATGACCACTCGCCCCATGCGTGACCGAGAATGCCATATTCCGACCAGCATAAGCGACAGATTTTGCCTGTGGTGCAGGTGGGGGTTTCGGTGCCGCCGGTATGATACGAAAACGGTTTATAAATGATCTCGTTCTCCGTGCGGCAGGTCCTGCATTTTATACGGATCTTATGATAGATTGGATCAGCATTTGATTGCCATACGTATCCGAGGATATCACAGGTTTTATCAGCCTTACATTGGATGCAGTACGTGAAGGCATTAGCTACTGCTTTAGCGTTTAACGCGATCCCCGGTATCAGGCACACCATTGCCAGCACCGTCAAACACCGGATCAGCCATTTTTTCATGTTGCTCCCTCCTTATCATCAAACCTTGTTATCCTTTCAGATCAAACTGCACGGACAGCGATGCAAGCACGGCATCTACCACCTTCCGCGCCTCGGCAAGCATATCGATCTCCGCCACAAAAGCGATGACCTGCTCGCGCTCCTGCGCGGGGACCTGCAGCGCACTCAGGCTCATGCTCAGATAGCGCCGTATTTTGCGCTCCAGCGTAAAGTAGGGGTCGCACCGCCGTGCCATGTAGCCGCGCATCATGCCAGCCGTGCCCAGCTCCATCTCGTAGAAATCGCACTCGGCGCACCCGGGCAGATACGCGCTGAACGCCGCCTGCAGCTCGGCCGTGGTGCTGCGGTGGATGATCTCCGCCGTGGCGGGGAAGGTGTACGCTTCCACATAGATATCCCGCAGATTCTCGCTCAGCTCGGTCAGCGCCAGCTGCAAAGCCGTTTCCACCGCGTAGAGGTACACCGGCGAGGGGGCGTTTGCCGCCAGCGGCCTTACCGCGCCGAACTGCCTGCTGAACATCATGCCGATCAGCTCGGTCAGCACACCGTCCTTTGTGCGGAAAATATTCTGGAACGACCCGGCGGAAACATCTGCTTCCTTTAAAATTTCTGCAACCTTGGTGTTCGTGTAGCCTTTTTCCAGAAAAAGCCGGACACAGGCGGTCAGTATCCGCCGTTTTGCTTCTTTGCTGTCGTATCTGCGCGCCATTGGAAATCATCCTTTTCTATGATTGGTTTCTGACCCAATTATATATTGATTTGAGAATTGCGTCAAGTAAACTTTTAAGGGCGTATTTTGGGCAGTTTGACGAGGGAGAGCTTTCTGCGGGTGCGCATCCGGGCAAAACAAAGCGCAATGGACATTGCTGTTATCCGCTGCCGCAGCCAGACAGTTCGCGGCAGCAAAAAAGAGGCCACCGATCGGGGTGACCTCTTTTCAGCATATTTTCAGCGTAAATCCCGCAGCAGGCGAACCCACCATCTCCATGACGGCTCTTTTGGAGTTGCTCTTTGCGTAAGATAGCAAGATAAATCTTATTTCTGACAGAAAGAGCCGAACCCGTGCAACGAGTCCGGCCCTTTCTGTGCTTTGGTTGGATCTTAAGCAAAGTTATGGTAAATGAAGAAGTTGGCTTTGGGAGTTTACAGCAGGCTCAGTGCTTCCTCGTCTGCCACAAGGATGCAGTCCGGATGCAGCTGCAGGATGCTGCCGGGGCAGGCAGGGGTCACAGGGCCGGTCACGGCGTCCTTGACGGCCTGTGCCTTGGCTTTACCGTTGGCTACCACCAGCACCTTGCGTGCCTGCATGATGGTCTTGATGCCCATGGTGTATGCCTGTTTGGGGACAAGGGCCTCGTTGCCGTCAAAGAAGCGCTTGTTGGCTTCGATGGTAGTGGGTGCAAGGTCGATGCAGTGGGTCTCCAGCTCAAAGGCTTCGCCCGGCTCATTGAAGCCGATATGACCATTGGGGCCGATGCCCAGCAGCTGCAGGTCGATGCCGCCCAGCTTGTGGATGATACCGTTGTAACGGGCACACTCGGCGGCGGTGTCCAGATTGGTGCCGTCCGGCAGGTTGGTCTTGGCCGGGTCGATATTCACCTTGCTGAACAGGTTCTCATTCATGAAATACCAGTAGCTCTGGGGGTGCTCCTTGGGCAGGCCGCGGTACTCATCCAGATTGACAGTAGTGACCTCGGAGAAATCCAAATCGCCTTTGTTGTACCAGTCCACCAGTTGGGCATAAGTGCCCACCGGGGTGCCGCCGGTGGCAAGACCCAGTACACAGTCCGGCTTCATGATGACCTGTGCGGAGATGATGTTGGCCGCTTTGCGGGACATATCCTGATAATCTTTTGCGCGGATGATCTTCATAATAATACTCCTTTTATAGTACCGTTACGCCTGCGTTCCGGCAGGCCTGTAAAAATTCTACGGGCAGCTTTCCGTCCGAGATCACAATATCAATATCGGACAGCTCGCAGATGTGGAACGTGCTTTTCAGTCCGATCTTGGAGGAATCCAGCAGCACGGCTTTCTGCTCACAGCGGCGGAGCACGGTCTGCTTGAGCCGTGCTTCATCCTCCACGCCGCAGGTAAAACCGGTTTCCGGGCTGTAACTGGTCACGCCCAGCAGCAGCAAATCAAAGTTGATGCCCTCCATCGTCTGGATGCTCTGTGCACCGCAGACGCTCATGCTGAACCGGTTCAGGCTGCCGCCCGGCAGGGACACATGGGGCTTTTCCAGCTTTGCCAGCTCCATGGCGCAGCTCAGGCCGCTGGTGTAGATGAGCATGGGCTGATCCGGGATGCACCGGGCCACTGCTGTGGCGGTGCTGCCGGAATCCAGAAACAGGGTGGTGTTGGGGCGCAGCAGAGCAGCGGCTTTTTCGGCAATGATCTGCTTTGCTTCGGCATTGCGGGCGGAACGGCGGCTCAGCAGGTCGTCTGTACCTACCACCTGCTCCACCGACTTGACACCGCCATGCACCCGCACCACACGGCGGGCTTCATCCAGTGCTTTCAGGTCGGTGCGCAGGGTCATTTCCGAAACGGAAGGGAAAGCTTCCTTGAGCTGGGCAAAGCTAATGCTGCCTTTGCGGTTCACCAGCTCCACGATTTGATTGCGGCGTTGTTCCATGGGGGATTCCTCCTGTCTGCGTTTGTCCTGTCCCATGGCACGTTCCGCTTAGTCCTCCGGGTTGAAGTTTGCCAGCAGATATTCCTCTGCTTCCGGGCACCACAGGCCGTTGTGGGCATCCACGATGTCAGCCAGTGCGGTATAGCGGGGGTCGTTGTCCTGTTCGCCCTTGGCACGCAGATCGGTCAGGGCGATGAGGGGCATGGTCAGGTGGGTGTAGATCAGCTTTTTGCCGCCGGGGATCTTGGGCAGGTTGAGGGTGGTCTCGGCAGCGGCGTTCAGACCGCCGATGTGGGTGACCATCACAGCCGGATCGATGCGCTTAGCGGCGGTCAGTTCCAGCGACTCGATCATGTCGGCGGTATTACCGCCGGTGGTGCCCATGACATGGGTAGAATTGTAGTGCACATCGTAGAAGTTCATCTTGGCGCTGAACTGCTTGTCGGTGGGGCCTGCAAAGAAGTTCAGGCAGCCGTCACGACCCAGCACAGCACTGGACAGCTCCACCACCGGCGCGATGGGGGCGTAGCAGAACACATCATCAAAGCCGGTACCGCCGGTCAGCTCCCGCAGCTCGGCAGCGGGGTCTGCCATGTTGGCGGTATTGACGAAGTACAGGTCGATGCCGTCCTTCTCCTTGACCTCCTTCGGGGGGAAGAGGGACTCCGCACGGGCCAGACGATCCTCGTTGATATCGGTGACCACCACCATGCCGGGGCGCACATCACGGTGCAGTGCGTAGGTCAGAGCACCCAGACCCATGGGGCCTGCACCGGCCAGAATCGCCAGCTTGCCACCCTTCTTGATGCCCATATCGTGATGGTATACCCCCATCTTGGTGTGGTAGGCGGCGTTGAAAGCACCGATGGAGCAGCTCATAGGCTCGGCCAGAGAAGCCTCGTAGTAAGCACGGCCCTTGTACTCCAGCAGGCAGCCCAGTTCCATGACCTCGGCAGGGATGATGCAGTAGGTGGCGTCGCCGCCGAAGAACTCGTAGGAGTAGCCGGGGCTCCACATGGTGCCCTTGTAGTTCAGGGCGGGCTGCAGGGTGAACTTCATGCCGGGCTTGAACTTGTCCTGATGCGCCTTGCCCACCTTGACGATATCACCGGCGAACTCGTGACCCATGATGGCGGGGTGCTCGGCTACATCCGGATGCACACGCTTGTGAGCAGTGCCGAGGATGGCGCACTTGTAAGTAGACATGCAGATGCTATCGGAAACGACCTTGACCAAGATCTCATCGTCCTTGATCTCCGGCAGTTCAAAAGTATCCAGACGCAGATCGTTGGCGGCGTGCAGACGAACAGCTTTGACTTTCATAATGAAACTCTCCTTTTATTATAACAGTTACCGTTGTGTTTTCAAGAAGTTTTACAGATGCTGGAAGGTGACCAGCGGCAGCAGTTCTTCGATCTGGCTGCGCTCTGCGGCCTGTGTGCCGCTGCACATCACATTGGCGGCTCCTGTGGCGATGGACAAGCGAACGGTGTTTTCTTCGCTAAGCCCTTCCGCTTCGGCGTAGGCGAGAGCGGCGACCACGCTGTCGCCGGCACCCACCGTGCTGCCCACTTTGACCTTCAGTGCCGGAGCGTAGATCACGCTGTCCTTGCGGAGATACAGCGCACCCCGACCGCCCATGGACACCACCACATGTTCGATGCCCCTGCGGATGAGCGCCTGACCGGCATCGGCCAGTTCATCCAGCGTTTTCAGCTCCCGGCCCATCATGCGGGAAAGCTCGTCGTTGTTGGGTTTGACCAGATAGGGAGCAGCCTTCAGCCCCTCTGCCAGCAGCTCGCCGTCTGCATCCAGAAAGACCTTTGCCCCTGCCTTTTTGCAGGATTCCACCCATGTGTAGTAGGTGTCCTTGGGGGCACCCTTCGGCAGGCTGCCTGCCAGCACCACGATATCCCCCTGTTTCAGTTCCTTCAGCAGGTCGTACAGCAGGGCGGTCAGCTCCGGGGCATCTACCTCGATGCCCGGCTCGTTGATGTCGGTGTTGGTGTGGTTTTCCGGGTCGATGACCTTCAGGTTCGTGCGGGTCTCGCCGGGCACGAAACGGAAGTTGTGGGCAAGCCCTTCACTGTCCAGTGCGTCCTGAATGGCTTTGCCGCTGTTACCGGCCAGAATGCCGATAGCCTTGCTGGTCCCACCCAGCTTTGCGATCACCTTGCTGACGTTGATGCCCTTGCCACCGGGATCGGTACGCATCTTAGTGATCCGGTTTACGGTGTCCAGCGCAAGGTTCGGGATCTCAACGGTCTTGTCCAGCGCCGGATTCAATGTTACGGTGTAGATCATGGGAACAACAGCCTCCTTCATGATTGTTGTTATGAAACTCGAAACTGTTGAAACGAAAGCTCTGGCATTATAATACCAACAGTTCTCGCCCCTGTCAAGCTGTTGTTTCAACAAATTGCACTGCGTGTTTTTGGTGCTTTTCGCCAACTTTCTGGGATACATGATTTTTAGTTCAAAAGTTCTCTAATAGGTATCTTGTTACAACAACAAAAAACTCCCGGCTCTGCCCAAAAGGCAAAAGCCGGGAGTGCGTTTTCAGTTCATTTTGTATGCGGCGGTTTGCAGTCTGCAAAAAAGGTGCGATCAAAGCCCTGTTCCAACAGGTCTGCAGCTTCCTGCTGCTGGCCGGTGCGCAGTGCCTCCATCAGCCGGGGCGTTTCGACCAGCTGCCCGCTGACATTCTGCATGACCTCCACCGGGACGCCGTTCCCGTCGTCCGGAGCCAGCAGCACCAGTGCCCCCAGCACGATGCGCCCCGGCTCATAGACCGGCGGCTGTGCCTGCAGATAGCCCAAGCGGCAGTCCTTTACCGCACTTGTCCTGCAATGGAGCAGCAGGGCATACAGGGGTTTGATGTAGGTATCGCCCAGCGTTTCACGGCGGCGAAGCTGCTGCTCCACCAGCCGGGCGTCCGCTTCCTGCGGGCAGAACAGCTGCGCCGCTGCATGGATGAGGGCAGCGCGGCTGCCGGGAGCCTCGACGGGCTGGATAGTCAGATGTTCCAGCAGCCCGGTCATGGACCGGGTCAAGCGTGCATAATACTGCAGCTTGGAGCCTGCACAGGCTGTATCCTGCACGGGCTGCACCGCCGGTTCCGGTTCTGCGCGGTTCTGGCTGTACCGCGTAATAGCGTCCTTTAGCACGGCACGGTCTGGCTCCAGCAGGGAAGGGCTGATGCACACCGCCGGGTAATCCAGTTCCAGCGGCACGGTGGAGATAATGAAGTCGATTTTTCTCCGACGCAGGTCGGCAGTGTTCAGCTCCCGCACCGAGCAGCACCCCTCTACCTGCAAAGAGGGAAACTCGTTTCCCAGCCGGGAAGCCAGAAAGCGGCTGGAACCCATGCCCAGCGGACAGGCCACTACCACCCGCAGCCGCAGCCGGAACATGGCATTCTGTTCCAGCACTGCGCCAAAGTGCATGGCAAGGTAGGCCGCTTCGTCGTCCGAGATGGCGGGCAGAACGAATTGCTGCTGCACCGCATCACAGGCGGCGCGGGTGGCTTTCCACAGGCCGGGGTAGTCGGTGCGGATGGTGTCCAGCTGGGGGTTTTCGGTACGAATGTTCTGCTCCACCCGCAGCAGCATGGGGCGCAGGTGGCAGTACAGGTCATCCCGCAGGGAGGTGTAACCGGAAAGGTCTGTGTGCAGCGCCTTTTCCATTTCCCGGATAAGGGCGGCTTCCAGATTCCGCAACTCCATCTCCTGTGCGCTGCCCCAAGGGTCCTCTGCGCCCAGATAGGCGGAGAGATACAGTTCCAGATACTGCGCTTCCTCAGACGGCAGGGTCAGCCCGAAGGCGCGGTTCAGCGCCGCCACCAGCCGGGCAGCATGATTGCCCGCCGGGCGCAGCCCTCTGGGGGCGCTGCCCTTGTCGCCGCCCTGCCGCAGCTGCTGAATGGTCAGGGTGCAATGGATCGCCAGCGCCAGAAAGCCTGCATCCGGCAGATGGAGCTGCTCTTCCTGTTCAAACTGCTGCAAAGCCGCCCAGACCTTTTCGGCCGTTTTTGTATCCAGCAGGGTCGAGAAGATCTCGTTTTCCGGCATCCGTCCGCAGAGCACCTCTGCCAGTTCCTTTTCCGGCATACTGCTACGCAGCAGGGCAGACACCACCCTCCGGTAGGAAGAAGCATCCCCCTGCAGCCAGACCCCCACGCCGGGGCGGCGGAACATCTCCACCCGGTAGGGGTGTAGCTTGGTCTCAAGTTCATCCAAGTCCGCAGACAGCGTGCTTTCCGAAACGCCAAGCGCCCGTGCCAGTACCGCTGTTTTGCAGGGCTCCTGCTCGCTGAGCAGCCTTGTCAAAAGCTGCTGCCGCCGCTCTGCGCGGGAAAGTTCTTTCCTGTCGCCGCTGTTCAGCTGGGTGCGCAGTGCGTCTCGCCGCTCCGGCGCTTCATCCAGCAGCAGACCCTTGCCGGGATTCCGCACAAAATGCGCCCCGGCAGCCTGCATCCACTGCTCCACAGCGGGCAGCTCCCGCAGCACGGTGCGGCGGCTGACCCCGATGCTTTCAGCCAGCGCCGCCGCCGTCACCCAGCCCTGCGGAAGGCTGAGCAGCTGCCCGATCAGCTTCCGTGCATTTGCCGACAGTTCCTCACGATACACCGCACCCATGTTGCTTTTCTCCTTTTCCCAAAAGTTACCCATTGCTTCTATTGTAGCATAGTGCCACCCCGTCTGCCAGCCCCCAACGCAGAAAAGAAGTTGTGTGTTTTTTGTCACCATTGCCCGGTGACAAAAGCTTCCTTGTTCCCGTCTTGTATCCCGGCGCATCAGCAAATATGCACAAATCACCCGCGCATCCATTGGAAATGTTGCCGTATCAGCCCACTGGTGTCACCATCCTCCGGTGACAACCCCACCGCTTGTCACCATTGAAATCCGGCGCAGTATCGGCTAGAATAGTGCCAGAACGAAACGAAAGCTCCTCCGAACAACCGTCCGCAGGCCGCAGCTCCCATGCCACAGGAGCTGCACCGCCTGCCTTTCAAGTGAAAAAGGAGAGCTACAAATGAAAAACGCTGTTTCCCGCTTTGGCAAGTTCCTCAGCGGCATGGTCATGCCGAATATCGGCGCATTCATCGCGTGGGGCTTCCTCACTGCTCTGTTCATTGAAGCGGGCTGGTTCCCCAACGAAAAGCTGGCCAGCATGGTCT
>ERZ860590.869-NODE-869-length-19681-cov-9.992000_pt1 | contig 19681 bp, 19 predicted proteins | sample MGYA00509975_ERZ860590 | MGnify/ENA primary metagenome ERZ860590 (study PRJEB30046, sample SAMN00715250) | human gut metagenome | study: EMG produced TPA metagenomics assembly of the A metagenome-wide association study of gut microbiota in type 2... | reverse complement strand
TTAAAATCCTGCGGGACTTATACTCCCATACGGGTTCGATTCCCGTTGCCGGCATTGATGTGTTTACATCTAAGTACGTGTAGCTCAGCTGGATAGAGCGTCTGGCTACGGACCAGAAGGCCGCGAGTTCGAATCTTGTCACGTACATATACCTTGCATAGTTATTATGCAAGGTTTTTTTGTACACTTATACAATATTTAATATATATATAATACAGTAATATTATAACTAATTGTTTATAGATTTGAAGTATATAGCATTACTACAACTATCAAATAAAATATATCTACATGATAATTTCTGATATCTTTGTTTATCCCGATGAATAAAATGCAGTCCATTATTCCATACTATCTATTGTAATAAATAATAAGGAGGACATAGTTATGTCATATAATTCATCAAAAAACGAATCAAACAGTTACAACGAATCAGATAAGGCTTCAAAGAACTCATACAATTCATACAACTCATCAAAGAACAGCTCTAAGAATTCATCAAAGAACTCATCAAAGAATAGTTCAAAGAATTCTTATGACAAGTCTTCTGACAGCACAGACTGCTATTAGTTGACAGGCTGCGTAAGCAGCCTACATAAAATATACTATATATTTACAGCAAATCTATTATATTTATCAGTCACACGTCATAAGATATAATAAAGTAATGGGCAAGAAATGCGAAATATGAGATGTGAATTGATAGGACCAGGAAGACTGGATTATTATATATATAATCCATATGCTGTGCTGATAGATGTAAGACCAAGGGAAATGTATAACAGGGCACATATTACAGGGGCTTTGAACTGGCCATTTTCGGAGATAAATACATTTGAGGGATATAGAAAGTTTTGCAAACATTTTGAAGACAAAAGAGGCATATATGTTATATACTGTGATATGGGTGTAAATAGTATGATAGTGGGAAATAATCTTGCAACGATGGGTTACAGAACCAAGTCGCTGGTAGGAGGAATATCAGGATATAAAGGTTCAGGAATAACCAGCTTGCAATAATGTTAATAAGATAATAAATATAATATAAGAATGGAGAAAAGAATGATAGATACTTATGAATTAATAGCACCGTGTCATTTTGGACTGGAGTCTGTATTGAAAAGGGAAATATATGACTTAGGTTATGATATTGTAAAGGTTGAAGATGGAAAAGTTACATTTATAGGTGATGCAGATGCCATTGCAAGGGCTAACATATTCCTTAGGACAGCAGAGAGAGTGCTGCTGAAGGTAGGAGAATTTAGGGCAACTACATTTACAGAGCTATTTGATAATGTAAATGCGCTTGAATGGGAACATTACATTCCTAAGAATGGAAAGTTCTGGGTAACAAAGGCTAATTCTATTAATAGTAAGCTTTTTAGTTCATCAGACATACAGTCAATTGTGAAAAAAGCGATAGTTGAAAGGCTTAAAAAGAAGTACGCTGTAAGCTGGTTCGATGAGGATGGCGACAGTTATCCTATAAGAGTAAGCATTATGAAGGACATTGTTACTGTGTCACTTGATACATCCGGAGATTCGCTTCATAAGAGAGGATACAGGCCAGCAGCGGGAAAAGCTCCTATTTCAGAAACGCTTGCCGCGGCTCTTATTATGCTCACGCCATGGAAGCCGGACAGGATACTTATTGACCCATTCTGTGGAAGTGGAACATTTCCTATTGAAGCTGCTATGATAGCTGCAAATATTGCTCCGGGAATGAATAGACGCTTTACATCTTTGCGCTGGACTAATATAATAAATAGTGAACTATGGGATGATGCTGTAGAAGAGGCAGAAGACTTAATTAACTTAAGTGTCGACACGGACATACAGGGATTTGATATTGATGAAAATGTTATAAAGATAGCAAGAAGTAACGCTGCCAATGCAGGAGTTGAAAAGCTTATACATTTTCAGGCAAGAAGCGTGGCAGAATTAAGCCATCATAAGAAGTATGGCTTTATAATAACCAATCCCCCATATGGCGAAAGACTGGAGGACAAGGAAACACTTCCTGCTATATATTCTGCGTTTGGAAAGCAGTTTGCAAAGCTTGATTCATGGTCAGCATATATGATTACCTCATATGATGATGCTGTGAAGTATTTTGGACGTAAAGCAGACAAGAACCGTAAGATATATAATGGAATGTTAAAGACCTATTTCTACTCATTTATGGGACCTAAGCCACCTAAGAGAGGCTGATGTATTATTTATATGGCGTATGTATAAGTATGATGAGAAAAGAGATATCTTAGTTGTGTATAGGCATGATGAGAAATAGAAGGATATGTTGTGTATGCTATGTAAGCAGGATAAGAAGCAGACAGATAAGATGTTGAAGATTACTATAGAAGTCTGGCTTAACCATATAAGTATTATAGGAAATGGTGATATGTTATGCTATGAATATGAGCACAATGAAAGTAGTGATATGGTTAAGCGTTATAGGAAGCTGCTAATTGATTTGTGCATATGAATGAAATAATTGTGTCACGCAGACAGATAATCGAACATAATAGAAGTATCAGATACGAATTAAACATTTGTATTATGCAGACAGATAAATTGAATTTAATATCGGTATCAGATATTAATGAAGCATTTGTATTAGGTGGACTATATTTGGCTGGGCATCAAGGCACTAAGGAAAGGTTAATTATGAAAAGGATTATACTTGCATCAAATAATAAAGATAAGATTAAGGAAGTTAAAGAAATACTTACCGGATACGACATCATTTCAATAAAAGAAGCTGGAATCAATGTTGATGTTGAGGAAAATGGTACGACATTTGAAGAAAATGCGCTTATAAAGGCGAGAGCTATTATGAAACTGACAGGAGAGGTCACAATGGCTGATGACTCAGGGCTTGAGATAGATTATCTTAACAAAGAGCCGGGGGTGTATTCAGCAAGATATATGGGACATGATACCTCATATGATATAAAGAATGCAGCGTTGCTTAAAAGGCTTGAGGGCGTTGAAGGAGATGACAGAAGTGGACGTTTCGTATGTGCTATAGCAGTATGTTTTCCTGACGGAAGGGAAATCGTAAAAAGAGGCACGATGGAGGGGCTTATAGCAAAGGAAATCAAAGGAAACAATGGATTTGGCTATGACCCTATTGTATATCTGCCAGAATACGGAAAAACTTCGGCAGAACTTGATCCAGAGGAAAAAAACAGGATTAGTCACAGAGGCAAAGCACTGGCTCTGATAAAGGATGAACTGGATAAGTCGGAGGAAATGTATGCAGAGGATAATGATAGTAAGTGATACTCATAGAAGACATGGTAATCTTTCGGAGGCACTTTATAATGAAGGCGATATAGATATGCTTATTCACCTTGGAGATGTTGAAGGTGAGGAGGATATCATAAGCGGAATGGCAGGCTGCCAGTGTATATTTATTGCCGGAAATAATGACTTCTTCTCAGGACTGGACAGAGAGAAGGAGATTGAGATAGCAGGAAAGAAGATATGGCTGACACATGGACATAATTATTATGTTTCGCTTGACCTTAAAGTTATTAAAGAAGAAGCGATAGCAAGAGGAATGGATATTGTTATGTTTGGACATACACACAGGCCTGTTATAGAGGTTGAGGATAATATAACGCTCATTAATCCGGGCAGTATATCATATCCAAGGCAGGCTGACGGAATTCCTACATATATTATGTTAGAGATTGATGATAATAATGAATTCAGCTTTATGCTTAAAAATGTGTAAAGAGGATATATTAAGAGCAGACGTGCCGTTTTTTCGTATTAGGTGTTATGTTTTAACTGAATATTTGCATTTATGATAATTGCCCATTTATAGCCGGTTTAAGTTTAAGGCTATAGATGGGCTGATTTAGTATGTAATAATTTTGCAAATGTTTAGAGGTTTCGTTAACTGGAGTGGAAATGTACAAAATAAGTTGTTTTTTATTTGGCTTGAGATATATTTCAATAGATTATGCAAAATATGTTTTTCTAGCGAGGACATAATTGTATAATATTTTAAATTCACTCATTTATAGCTGATATTTTAAATATAACAATTTACTTTTTAGTATGCTGGATTATATTTTTTACTTGTTCATGTCAAAGACAAAAAGACTTATATGTGTGAGTCTTTTAATATTTGCTTGTTTATTGTTAAAAATATAAAAGTTTATAAAATTTTAATAATTTAAAATGGCATATTTAAAGTTATTACAAAGTGTTATTTAGATAGCAGTTATGTCTAATGATGATTAGATTTGGGATGATTTTGAATTGTATTATTATTTTTTGCAATTTTTGAGGAGAAAATAGCAAAAAATTTCTATGAAAATTGGAGAGTGTAAACTCATTTTTTTAAAGAAAAATGAAAAATATTTGATAAAACCTCTAAAAATGTAAAAAATGGACAACCTGCAAAACCAGTAAAATAGCGGCTTCACAGAATGTTGATAAAAAACTTAAAAAAAATTCAATTTTTTTTAAAAAAAGTGTTGACAGATTACACTTCTTAGCATATAATCTATCTTGTTGTTGCGGTACACGAGTTAAGAACTTAAGAAAACAACAACAAAATAAAACCTTTCGGGGTGTGGCTCAGCTTGGCTAGAGCGCTTGATTTGGGATCAAGAGGTCGCAGGTTCGAATCCTGTCACCCCGATTTACAACTTAATAATTATGCGGGTGTAGTTCAATGGTAGAACACTAGCCTTCCAAGCTAGATACGTGGGTTCGATTCCCATCACCCGCTTTGTGTGTTCGTAGCTCAGCTGGATAGAGCAACGGCCTTCTAAGCCGTGGGTCGGGGGTTCGAATCCCTTCGGGCACACTTTTTTTATGTTATGGTGGGTATAGCACAGCTGGTTAGCGCGTCAGATTGTGGCTCTGAAGGTCCAGGGTTCGAATCCCTGTATCCACCCTTTTTTAACTAATGGGCTATCGCCAAGCGGTAAGGCACAGGGTTTTGATCCCTGCATTACGCTGGTTCGAATCCAGCTAGCCCAGCTGGGTTGAATGATAGAATCCGGTTATTATATGTCTTATAGACATTATATATGGGCTCATAGCTCAGTTGGTAGAGCACTAGACTTTTAATCTAGGTGTCCCGGGTTCGAACCCCGGTGGGCTCATTAAGATGGGAATGGTTGAAAAACCATTCCCTTTTTTCTTTCCGTGCCTAGTGACTAGGAGGGGAACGGGCGTCTTGTGAAGAAATTCATTCTTTATTATTTCCATGCATTAATTATTGTGATTTTGAAAACCCGCATAAACACTGGGAATGTTTGTAGGCAAGTTGGGCACTTTTGTGGCACTTGGTGTCAGGGGGAGTAGAATGATTGATAATTATAGTTTTAACTTGGGTGAGTTTTATGTTAAAATGGGTAAAACAAATCGGAATTTATTAAGGAGGATATGGATGAAACTGTTTTTATGTTCGCACTTTTCAAGTGTAGGAAGTTTGATAAAAGAAGAATTTGATAACAAAAAAGTCGCATTTATTCCAACAGCATCGCTGCGTGAAGGCTATACCGGTTATGTCGGCTCGGCTCGAAAGCTATTCAATAAACTGGGAGCAGCCGTAACGGAAATTGATATTTCAACGGAGGCTTATTTAACGATACAGTCCGTTTTTGAAGATGCGGATGTGATATATTTTACTGGTGGAAATTCTTTCTTCCTTATGGACCAGCTCCGTAAAACGGGAACGGATGAGCTATTGAAGAAGGAATTGGCAAAGGGAAAACTGATGATTGGTGAATCGGCGGGTGCGATTATATGCGCTCCAACTATCCAATATATTGAACAAATGGATGAAAAGCCGGAGGACTACTCACAAGAAGATGATGCAGGGCTTGATTTGATTGATTTCTATGTTCTTCCGCATTATCTTACAGCACCATTTAAGAAAGTTACCGAGAAAATAATGACTGAGTTTTCGGATTTGAATCTATGCCCAATTAACAACCGTCAGGGAATTGTAATTGATGGTGAAGGTTCAAAGGTTATTTGCAAAGACTAATTTGAAAATTCCAGTTTATCAAGCCCTTTGAGAAATCTTTTCTCAAAGGGCTTTTTAATTTAGTATCGGATTTTTTGAATAATAACTTTGTTTGACAAGGGAAATGACAAATTGAAAAATGTTAAAATAAAATCGTGCCGAAATGGGAACAAAAATCCAAAAACAAGGAATAGTGTTCCGAAATGGGAACACAAGGCTTGAATTTAGGAAAAGTGTTCCGAAATGGGAACACTTTACAATTACATATTAAACCACAATCTGACCGTTATAACACTCATGATAGCGGCGGTTAGGTCGGCGGTTATGGCGGCAAAGAGGGTGTGGCGAATTTTTTTGACACGAATACAGCCAAAGTACATTGCGATTGCGTAGAAGGTTGTTTCGCTTGAACCTGCGAGTACGGATGCTGTTCTGCCCGCAAAGCTGTCGGGACCGCAGGTTTTGTAAAGGGCTGTGAGGAGTGCGGTTGAACCGCTTCCCGAAACGGGGCGGAGGAGTACGAGCGGAACAATTTCTTTCGGAAATCCTAAAAATTTTGCTGTCGGCTGAATCAGTGCGCATATTGCGTCAATTGCTCCGCTTGACTGCAAAAGGTCAACGGCAAACACAAGTCCCATAATTGTAGGGGCAATGTTGTACAGAAGTTTTACTCCCTCTTTTGCTCCCGAGATGAACACATCGAATACGGGGACTTTTTTTATCAGCCCGAACACCACAACAATACACGCAAATGCCGGCATTACAAATTCCATTTGCTCACCACATTTCTCAAATTTTACCTTGCCTGATATTCAGCGTACAGGCAATCAGCAACGCCACCGCCAACGCACACGCAGAGCTTATCCAGACGGGAACGATAATTTCAAAAGGCGCAGAGCTTCCGTAGGATTGGCGGAGTGCGGCAAGCGTTGTTGGTAACAGCTGGAGTGACGCTGTGTTCATAACTACAAAAACAACCATTTCGTTGCTCGCAATGTCACGGCGGTCATTGAGCGTGTGCAGCTGTTCCATTGCTTTTAGTCCGAAAGGTGTTGCGGCATTGCCGAGTCCGAGCAGATTTGCACTGATATTCATGGTGATGCTTTGAAAGGCGTCGCTTTTTTTATCAAGCCTCGGAAAAAGCGGACGGAGCAACGGTGCAAAGATTTTTGCAAAAATGTTTGTCAAACCGCTTTCGACTGCGATTTTCATAATTCCCGACCAAAGGCAGATTATGCCTGCCATTGTGAGAATAAGCTGTATTGATGACGCTCCGCTTTCGATGAGTGCGTTTGAAATGTCGGCGGTGTTGCCCATAAACAACGCACACAATACGCTCACGGCAATGAGTCCGCTCCAGATATAATTCAGCATTTTTACTCCTTTTGCTGCAATTAACGACAAAATATACAATATTGTCATTTTTGTAATCAAATTATTTAATAAAATCGTTGACAAAAATCCCGAAAAATGGTAGTATAGGTAAAAATAGGGATTATGGTGAATTAAAAAATAGGGATTATGGTGAATTAAAATGATTTATACAAACTTTAGGGAAATTGATAAAGCAGGCAGAATTGTAATATCAAAGGATATCCGCAACCACCTCAACATTAAGCCGGGTGACATTCTTCACATTGAGGCTGACGATGAGTGCGTTACGATTAAAAAGGCAGAGAGCAAGTGCGTTTTTTGCAATACTCTTGATAATCTGATTGCATTCGGCGGAAAATATGTATGCAGAGATTGTGTTGAAAAGCTCAAAGGCTGATACTGCTTTCGACTACTCTAAAATATACTTGACCGAATTTGAAATTATGATAACGGACGGTGTTTTTATGGACAGAATTGACAAAATTAATTATTATCTTGACATTGCCGAAACTGTGCTTGAAAGGGGAACTTGCCTGCGCAGAAATTTTGGTGCAATTATCGTGAACAACGACCAGATTGTTTCAACAGGCTATACAGGCGCTCCGAGAGGCAGAAAAAATTGCTGCGATTTGGGATTTTGTATCCGTCAGGAACGCAACATTCCCCGTGGCGAGCGTTATGAACTTTGCAGAAGCGTTCACGCCGAGGCGAACGCTATTATTCATGCCTCAAGAGAACAGATGATTGGTGCAACGCTTTATCTTGTCGGCAAGGAGATGTCAAACGGCGAGTATGTTCAGAACACATCTTCGTGTGCAATGTGCAAGCGTATGGTTATCAACGCAGGTATTGACAAGGTTATTGTCAGAAACGATAAAACCGATTTTACGGAAATTGATGTGAACGATTGGATTATGTCCGATGATTCGCTTGACGCACTCCGTGGCTATTGATATGAAAACACGGCTTTTTATAACCGATATCCGCAAAATTTCTTTTGACAGAGTCGGTGAGCTTTCTCCCGAAAGGGCGGAGCGTGTTCAAAGATGCCGCAGAGCTGACGATAAACTGCGTTGCATTGCAGGCGGCTTGTTTATGAACAAATTTCTTGGCGGTGCAAAAATCGCCGTGAATGAATTCGGCAAGCCCGAATGTGACAACGGGCTTTGTTTCAATATTTCGCACAGCGGAAGCTATGTACTTTTTGCGTTGTCGGGATCCGAGGTCGGGTGTGATATTGAAGAAATTCAATTTCTCAAGGGCATAAGGCTCGGCAAAATTGTTTTCTGCGACAACGAAATGAAATTGCTCGGCAACGCTTTTGACAGGCTCGGCACATTTTTTGAATTGTGGACTAAAAAAGAGGCACTCCTAAAATGTATGGGTGACGGATTTCACCGTGGCGCAAAAAGTGTTGATGTCAGCAACGGAAAATTCTCTGAAAATCAAACCGAATATTATATGAAACAATACAAATTTTCGGACTACGAAATCAGCCTTTGCAGTGTGCAAAATGATTTTCCGAAAGATATTGAATTTATCACTTTATAAAAAGAAAAGCGTGGCTTTTGTGCCACGCTTTTTTGGTGCAAAATAAGTATTATACAGAAATGTGTTTTGCCCAAAAGACTACAATAATTTCTTCATAAAATATCTGCAATGATTTTCAGGACAGTCGTCTAATTTTCCGAACACAACATATCCTTGCTTTTTATAGAATTCCTTTGCCTGAAAATCAAATGTATCCAAATGAATTAATTTTGCTCCGTTTGATTTAGCTTCTGTTTCTACATTTTTCAAGAGTGATTTACCGATTTTTCTTTCTCTGTAATTTGGGTCAACCCATAAAGTGTCAACATAAACGACATTCCAGCAATACATTCTCGCTATAATGCCGGCTATTATCTTGCCGTTCTCAACAATTTTTCTGCTTAAATCTATAAAGTTTTCTTTTTGTGTGGTTTCAACTTGAGCCAAATTATATTCAACCAATCTGTCAACAAGGTAATCCTGTTCTTCTTTGGTGCAGGTTTCTATGTTCATTGCTAAATTCCCCTTTGCTGAATATTATTTTCCGAACAAGTCGCTGTGTGTTCCTGTTCGTGATAATGTTAATACAAGAACATCATCTTCTATGCGGTACACAAGTAACCAGTCGGGCTGAATATGACATTCTCTGTGTCCAACCCAATCTCCCGTCAACGCATGGTCTTTATTTTTCTCGGGCAAAGTTTCACCACGAGATAAACTTCTAATGATATTATCAAGCAGTTCAATATCCATATGCCTTTTAAGTGCTAATTTATAGTCTTTTTTGAACTGCGTTGTCCATACGATATCTCGGTTCATCTTTTAAGCTCCTGAAGAGCTTCTTCAACATCGGAATAATGTTTTACTTCGGGATCTTTTGCAATTCTTTCTGCTTCAAGCATTGCGGCAATGGTTTCTTTGTTTGGCTGGTCAATCCTAACTTCAAAAGGGAAACCGCCGACACGCAAAGATTGACGCAGAAAAACATTGATTGCTGTTGTAAGATTCATACCGAGTTCTTTGTAAAGAGATTCACATTGCTTTTTTATATCGCTGTCCATACGGACACTAAAATTTGTACTTGCCATTATAATCACTCCGTTGCAATTTATTGTACTTATATTATATGCTGTTTGCATTGCAAAGTCAACTTAATAGATGTAAATTTATTGCAAAATAGGGGTTTTGTATGATTTTGTGTGCAAATTCAGGATAAGGTCACAATATGTGACAAACCCCTGATTTTGTTAATATGCTTGTTATTGCTATTTTTAAATAATTGTGATACAATTTACTTTGATTAGTGTAGCAATCGGCTGCATATATTGTGTATGAAAAAATTCGGAACGGAAATATCCGTCTGCACACGGATGTTTTGCAATTTTCAGGGGGGACACTATGCCGACATTTACCAAGGCGGCTATCAAGGCGACATTTATTTCGCTCTTGAATAAAAAGCCGTTGAATAAAATTACAGTCAAGGAAATTGTTGAAGAATGCGGAATTAACCGTAATTCTTTCTACTACCATTTTGACGACATTCCGTCGCTTCTTGAGGAAATTCTCGTTGAAGAGGCTGACAGATTTGTTGCGACCGAAACCGACAACAATACCTCTGTTTATGAAAGTCTGATTTCTGTAATTGACTATGCTTTTTCTAACAAGTCGGTGATTCAGCACATTTACAATTCTGCGAACAGAACTACATTTGATGTGTATCTCAACAGGATTTGTACTCACGCTATAAAAAGCTATTTTGACAAGCTTGAAATTACAAAAAATATTGCCGAAGATGACCTTGACGCAATGATTATGTACTACAAGTGTCAGCTTGTCGGTTTTATTATCGACTGGCTCGGCGGAGGTATGAAATATGACCTCAAAATTAAGATGAAACGCATTTGTGAGCTGTTTGAGGGTTCAATGGAGTCTGCATTGGACAGATGTGCCAAAATCAATGCCTGATTGCTGTTTTATTGGTTAAAAGTGAATATTTGCGTTTATTTGCGTGTCTGAAATGCAGACGAATTTAACAAAATGTCTGATTTCTGTACAAATTTATTGCCGTGTCTAAATTCCTGACACGGCATTTTTTGTGTCTGTTTAAATTTTAACAAAGCCGTAATAGAATATATTACGGACAAAGGAAATACGGTTCACCTCTCGGATCGTTCCTTTGAATGCAGAGTGCAGTCTGCAAATCATATATGAAGGAGTATGAAATATGAAGTTAGGGAAAGCGGTTGTTAAAAGCCGTTTCGTAATCCTTATACTTGCCGTTGCGCTGATGATTCCGTCAGCCTTGGGAATGGCATTTACAAGGGTTAATTACGACATTCTTAGTTATCTTCCCGATAACCTCGACACAATCAAGGGTCAGGATTATCTGCTTGATGACTTTGGAAAGGGTGCTTTTTCATTCCTCATCTTTGAGAATATGGATGATAAGGATGTTGCGGCAACAGAGGAAAAAATCAAAGAAATCGACCATGTTGATACGGTTCTTTGGTATGACGATTTTGCCGACATCTCAATTCCAAAGGAAATGTTGCCCGACAAAATTTATGATGCGTTCAATTCGGGAAATGCAACAATGATGGCGGTATTCTTCGACACCTCAACATCAGCTGATGAAACAATGAACGCTATCGAAGAAATCCGTTCGGTTGCCGGTAAGCAATGCTTTGTTTCGGGTATGTCGGCAATGATTACGGATATGAAGAATATGTTTGAGGAACAGGAAATGACTTATGTTGCAATCGCTGTTGTCCTTGCGGTAATTGCAATGATGATCTTTATGGATAACTGGATTATCCCGTTTGTGTTCCTTGCAAGTATAGCGGTTGCTATCCTCGTAAATATGGGCAGCAACTACTTTATGGGTGAGGTTTCATTCATTACCAAAGCGTTGGCGGCAGTCCTTCAGCTTGCGGTAACGATGGACTACTCAATCTTCCTGTGGCACAGCTACGAAGAACAAAAGGGCATTTGTGAAAACCACAAGCAGGCAATGGCTGTTGCAATTCACGAAACCGTCCGTTCCGTAATCGGAAGTTCAATCACAACGGTTGCAGGCTTTATCGCACTTTGCTTTATGACATTCACACTCGGTCTTGACCTCGGTATTGTAATGGCAAAGGGTGTTATCCTCGGTGTTATCTCCTGTGTAACGGTTCTTCCGTCACTCATTCTTGTTCTTGACAAGCCTCTTGAAAAGACAATGCACAAGTCGCTTATTCCGTCAACAAAGAAGCTCGCAACAGGACTTGTTAAAATTTTCCCCGTATTTCTCGTAATGTTTGCGGCTCTTATTTATCCGTTCTATTCGGCATACAGCCAGACGAACAATGAGATTTACTACGATTTGTCGGAAAGTCTTCCCGAAGATATGGCAAATGTAATTGCCAACACAAAGCTTAAAGATGAATTCGGTGTCGGTACAACACATATGGTTCTTGTTGATTCTTCGCTTTCTGCAAAGGACGCAAGAAATATGACAAACGAGCTTGAAAAGGTTGACGGCGTAAAATATGTTCTCGGTCTTGAAAGCGTTGTAGGTTCGCTTGTTCCGGAAGAGGTTCTCCCCGATTCAATCACAAGCGTTCTCAAAAATGATAAATGGGAGCTTATGATTATCAACTCTGAGTACAAAACAGCCACAGATCCTATGGCAAAGCAGATTGACGAGTTGAATAAAATCATTACAAAGTATGATAAAAACGGACTTCTCATCGGTGAAGCCGCTTGTACAAACGACCTTGTAAACATCACGACAGTTGACTTTCAGGTTGTAAATGCAATTTCTATTGTTGCAATCTTTATTATCATTGCGATTGTTGAAAAGAGTATCACACTTCCGATTATTCTTGTTGCGGTTATTGAGCTTGCAATCTTTATCAACCTCGGTATTCCGCATCTTATGGGCGAGTCGCTCCCGTTCATCACACCTATCTGTATAAGTACAATTCAGCTTGGTGCAACTGTTGACTACGCAATTTTGATGACGACACGATATAAGAAGGAAAGGTATCTCGGAAACGATAAACGCACCTCGGTTATTACGGCTCTTGAAACTTCAATTCCGTCAATTATCGTTAGTGCAATGGGACTCTTTGCCGCTACAATCGGCGTCGCATTCTACTCGGATGTTGACCTTATTTCATCAATCTGTAAGCTCCTTGCAAGAGGTGCTGTCATCAGTATGTTCTGCGTAACGCTTATTTTGCCGGCAATGTTTATGCTGTTCGACAAGGTAATTGCAAAGACAACTCTCGGTTTTAAGCCGAAAAAAACATCAATTTCGGAGGCTGCTGTATAATGAAAAAGACTAACAAAAATAATAATCATAAATTTTTAAGCAAAAACTATATCAAGGGTGCTATTTCGGGTGCGCTTGCACTCACAATTCTTTGCAGCGGAGTAGGCGTTGCCGCTTATTCTGCCGGTGCAGACAATACTGCACAGGCTCTCGGTGTTCAGACAGAAAGTACGGTTGAGGCTGTTAAGAAGGCAAGCACAACTAAAGAGGCTCTCAAAAAGCTCAGCAAAAATGAAACCGTTTATGTTATTGCCGACGCAAGCGGTGCGGCTAAGAAAATCATTGTAAGCGACTGGCTCAAGGGTGTAGATACAAAAGGCAAGGTAAAGGATGTTTCAAACCTCAAGGATGTTAAAAATGTTAAGGGTGACGAAACATACACGGTAAACGAAGACAACGCTTATGAGTGGGCTGCAAAGGGTGATGACATCTATTATCAGGGAACAGGCACAACCGAACTTCCCGTAAAGCTCAAATTAAGCTACAAGCTCAACGGCAAAACTGTTTCTGCAGATGAAATTGCCGGCAAGAGCGGTAAGGTTACAATCCGCATTGACTATGAAAACACACAGAAGGAAAAGGTTAAGATTAACGGCAAGACAAAAGAAGTTAATGTTCCGTTCCTTATGCTTTCGGGTATGATTCTTGACGATGACAAATTCAAAAATGTTGAGGTTTCAAACGGCAAGGCTATCAATGACGGTACAAGAACAATCGTTGCCGGTTTTGCTCTTCCGGGTATGCAGGACAGCCTTGATATTGACAAGGATGAAATGGAAATCCCTGATTATGTTGAAATCACAGCAGACACAACCGATTTTGAACTTTCAACAACAATGACAGTTGCAATGAACGATATTTTCAACGATGTTGATTTTTCAAAGGTTGACGATAAGGTTGACGAGCTTAAGGATTCTCTTGATGAACTCGAAGACGCCGCAGAACAGCTTGTTGACGGTTCTTCACAGCTTTATGACGGTATCGGCACACTTCTTGACAAGTCAGGCACACTCATTGAAGGTATTGACAAGCTTTATGACGGTGCGGAACAGGTAAACAGCGGTGCAAAAAAACTTGACAGCGGTGCAGACGGTCTTTCAAGCGGTGCAAAAACGCTTGATGACGGTGCGGCAAAGCTCAAAAGCGGTGCGTCAAAGCTTGACAGCGGTGCATCACAGCTTGACAGCGGTCTTGCAACACTTGCAGGCGGTGCGTCACAGGTTGACAACGGTGCGGCAAGTCTCAGCAGTTATGTTGCAACACTTGCGGGCGGTCTCGGTAAGCTTTCATCCAACAGCGCAACTCTAAACGGCGGTGCAGAACAGGTGTTTAACACACTTCTTTCAACTGCCGACACTCTGATTGCCACCTCAGGTCTTACAGCCGACAAGCTTACAATTAAAAACTATGACAGCGTTCTTGAAGGACTTATTTCATCACTCAGCGATGAAAATGCTCAGAAGCTCGCTTACAATACAGCGATTGAAACAGTAACGGCAACTGTAAACAGTCAGAAGGATGTTATCAGAACTGCCGTTGAGGCAACAGTAAGAAAGTCTGTTACGGAACAGGTTCTCGCAGCCGCAGGTCTTGGTATGACGGCAGATCAGTATGATGCCGCTGTTGCCGCAGGTCAGGTAAGCGAAGAGGTTCAGGCTCAGGTTTCTACTGCAGTTTCTACACAGATGAGTTCATCTGCGGTTCAGGCTGCAATTGACAGCAACACAGCGTCACAGATTCAGAGCCTTATCGAAACAAATATGAACAGTGAAGAGGTTCAGAGTCAGATTCAGGCAGGTGTTGCAAAAGCTCAGGCAGGCAGAAAGTTACTCCAGGCTCTCAAAACTCAGCTTGACAGCTACAACACATTCTATCAGGGTCTGCTTTCATACACAGCAGGTGTTGATCAGGCTAACGAGGGCGCTCAGCAGATTCTCGCCGGCACATACACACTCAAGGACGGCACAGGTTCACTTGTAAGCGGTGCCGGTCAGCTCAAGAACGGTTCTTCAAGTCTTAAGAGCGGTACAAGCGAACTCAAGAGCGGTACTTCAACCCTCAAGGACGGTACATCAAGCCTTAAAAGCGGTGTAAAGACTCTCAAAAACGGCACAAGCTCACTTTCGGACGGTACAAAGAGCCTCTTCGAGGGCGTTGGTACTCTCAAGGACGGCAGTGCAGCACTTGTTGACGGTGTTAAACAGCTCAATGACGGTGCAATGACATTGTCCAAGGGTATGAAGAAGTTCAAAGAGGAGGGCATTGACAGCATTGTTGATGCCGCAAACGGTGATGTCCAGAATATCATCGACCGTTTCAAGGCTGTTCAGAAAGCATCAAAGAAGTACAACAACTACAGCGGTATTTCCGATGATATGGACGGTAAGGTTGACTTCATCTACAAGACCGATTCAATCGAGAAAAAGTAACTCAATATATTTTAACAGCAAGACGAAAGGCTTATTTCCCTAACCCTTTCATACACAATATAAAAAGCAGTTATGTCGTTTGGCATAGCTGCTTTTTGCTTTGTATGATGTTTTTTGTGAATTTCAAAACTTGAAAAAATTACAAATAATAAAACGAATTTCACCGCAAACAATACTATTGCGGCGATGAAAACGGGATGCCGAAACGCCGCTTTATTAATAAATTTAACGAGATTTAAAAGTTTTGAAAAGGAGAAAACAAATTATGTCAAGCAATAACAATCAGATTAATGTACCTCAGGCAAAGGAAGCCATGGAACGCTTTAAGATGGAATGTGCCAACGAAGTAGGCGTAAACCTCAAACAGGGATATAACGGCGACATTTCTGCAAGAGAAGCAGGTTCTGTAGGCGGTCAGATGGTTAAAAAGATGATTGAGTCTTACGAAAACAGCATGAAATAAGCTTTAAAACCGATTTTCAGGGGTATATAGCTATGTGTTAGCTGTATGCCCCTATTTTTCGCCCACAGGCTTATTATGGGCAATTTAAGGACAAATAAAGGCGGTGTAACATTATTCTTAAAAATATTCAATCATTTGTAACGAAATTCTTGATTTTTAAAGGCGATTTGTAACGTTTTTCTGAAAGCGGTATTTGAATTTTACATTAAACAAAAAATTGCATCCGACTTTACGCAAAAAATCGGTCGGACAATTTTAATAAATTATCCGACCGATAAATAGGTTGTATAAGAAATAAGAGTAATTATTTAAGTGTTAATTAGTGCTTTACCATAAATCTTTGTAGTTCCAAGTGTGTCCTTCGTCATCCCAAGCGTTGCCTTCATCATCAAAATAAGTAGACCCATTTTCATTTTCATGTTTAGTAGTCCAATTTCCGTTAGATGAACTAGAACCTGATGATGAATTGCCTGAATCATAGTTATAATTATTTCCACCGCTGTAGTTACTATCGTTAGAACTGTAATTATTGTTTCCACTGTCGTAGCTGTTTCCGCTGTCGCTGTAACTGTTGGTATTATCACTGTAGGATTTATCGTTGTTGTTTGTGTTACTGCTCTCGGTTTGCTTCTTCTTTTCCTGTTTAGCTTTTTCTTCGGCTTTCTTTTTTGCCTCGGCTTCTTTCTTAGCCTTTGCTTCAGCTTCGGCTTTTTCAATGGCAGTTATTCTGTCATTATAAGAACTAATCAATTCGTTAGGCTTTTTATCGTAGTTGCCAATATCGTTTTTATAGAATACATTGCTTTTTTCGAAATCAATTGTTTTCTTTAAAGCCTCAAGATTATCAATACAAGACTGCAACTTCTTTTTATCGTTAGTTTTTTCAAGAGTTTTGCTGTCAATAGTGTTATCTTTTATTGTCTTATCATAATCATCTGTGAAAAACTTTTGCATTTTTGCAAGTGTTTCATTGTACTTTGGCTCAACAGAGTTTAACACTTCAACCTTGATTTCATCACTTGTTGATGGCTTGTTCTTAATGAAATCGGATAATATAACTAACTTTTTGGTTCTGTCGGTTTCCTTTGTAAATTTTGAGTATGTATCGTCAATATTTTTGTCTTGCTGTTCTGTCTGTTGCTGTATGGTGTAATTGTTGTAAGCATTTACGCCGAAGATTGTACCGACAACGGCAATAATCGCTACACAAACCACTGCAATAATTATAATTACTTTCTTTTTCATTTTAACCCCTACAATTTCTATTTGCGATTATATGTTTACATTATATATGTCTGCGTTTCAAAAGTCAATTATTTACATTTTGTTTCATAAAAAACAGGACTGCACATATGTACAGCCCTGAAAATTGAATTGTTAAATTGATTAAGCCTCGGCTCTGTTGATTGCGTTGAGAACACCGAGTACCGATGCAACATTGACATTTGAGTCAATGCCGATGCCGAAGATATTCTTTCCGTCAGGCTTTTTGAGTTCAATGTATGAAACAGCCTTTGAGTCGGAACCCTGAGAAATTGCGTGCTGGCTGTATGAGATGAATTCGTACTTGTCAAGACCGACCTTTTTGATTGCATTGAAGAATGCGTCAATAGGACCGTTGCCGACACCGCTGAGAGAAACCTCTTCGTTGCCGTTAATCTTCATCTTGCCCTTGAAGTGAACATAATCATTGCCGTTTTCGCTCTCTTCATAAATCTTTCTGCTTGAGAGAACATATTTCTGCTTATGCTCAAGATAATTCTTCTCGAACACCTCAAACAGCTCTTTCGGAATAAGCTCTCTGCCAAGCTCCTCACATTTTGCCTGAACAAGCTTTGAAAATTCGGGATGCATTCTCTTCGGAAGGTCATAACCGAAGTTGTTGTTCATAACAAAAGCCGCACCGCCCTTACCGGACTGTGAGTTGATTCTGATAATCGGCTCATACTCTCTGCCGACATCGGCAGGATCAATCGGAAGATACGGAATTTCCCAGTAATCAGTTCCGCTTTCCTTCATATACTTCATACCCTTGTTGATAGCGTCCTGATGTGAGCCCGAGAATGCAGTAAATACAAGCTCGCCGATATATGGCTGACGAGGATCAATCTTCATATTTGTGCAACGCTCATAGATTTCACGGAGCTTAGGAAGATTTGAAAAGTCAAGCTTAGGATCAACGCCCTGTGTGAACATATTAAGTCCCATTGTAACGATATCCATATTACCTGTACGCTCACCGTTGCCGAAGAGTGTACCCTCAACTCTTTCTGCACCAGCAAGCAATGCAAGTTCGCCTGCGGCAACACCGCAACCACGGTCATTGTGTGGGTGGATACTGATAATAGCGGCGTCACGGTGTTTAAGATTTCTTGCAAAGTATTCAATCTGATCTGCATATGTGTTCGGTGTACACATCTCAACAGTATTCGGAAGATTGACAATCAACTTGTTTTCAGCAGTCGAACCGAGTGCCTCGATAACCCTGTCGCAGATTTCAACTGCGTTTTCAGGCTCAGTACCGCTGAAGCTTTCGGGAGAATATTCAAATCTGAAGTTTGTATCTCCGTCATATTCATCAGTAAGCTGTTTAATGAGCTTTGCACCGTCAACTGCAATTTTGATTACGCCGTCCATATCTGTTTTGAAAACAACTTTTCTTTGGAGAGTTGAAGTTGAGTTATAGAAATGAACGATAACATTCTTAGCACCCTTAACAGCCTCAAAAGTTTTTCTGATAAGATGCTCTCTTGCCTGAACAAGAACCTGAATTGTTACATCATCGGGAATGTGGTTGTTTTCGATAAGCTCACGGCAGATTTCATATTCTGTTTCTGATGCACTCGGAAAACCGATTTCGATTTCCTTAAATCCCATATCGCAAAGTGCATGGAAAAATTCGAGCTTTTCTTCAAGGTTCATAGGATCGACAAGCGCCTGATTACCGTCACGAAGATCAACACTGCACCAGATCGGTGCTTTTGTTATAGTGTTGTTCGGCCACTGTCTGTCCGGCAGATTAATCTGCTTAAAGGGAATGTACTTTTCAAATGATGGTTTCATATAATAACCTCCTGTTAAATAGCACAAAAAAATCGCCCCCCTAAACAAAGGGACGAATAAAATCCGTGGTACCACCCGTATTCAAGAACACATCACTGTGTTCTCCTTAAAGACTTCTGACAAAGTCCCGACCGATAACGCAGTCTTGCGTTTCGCATTACATATATAATAGTATATACACTTCACACGAAAAACTCGGGGATGAGCTATCCATACAATGTTCCATGCTGACTTACACCAACCGTCAGCTCTCTTTGCCGGTCCATTTGCATCTTGTTCCCGTCAATGTTTTTAAGGGGATTCATTTGTTAATACTATTATATATATATACCCATTCTTTGTCAAGAAAATTGTTTTGAAAATCTGTCGAATAAAGTTTATTTTTTAAAAAAGGGTGTATATAGTGAATTTTGGGATAAAATAAACAACAAGTGAGTTTAAAATGTAGAAATTGCCGATAATGTAAAAAAGATAAAAAAATTGTCAAAAAGGGGTTTACAAAAGAG